>Ga0265780_10005950_pt1 | contig 15283 bp, 10 predicted proteins | sample P1T30metagenome_FD_192432 | JGI IMG/M metagenome (GOLD analysis project Ga0265780, IMG submission 192432) | Plant litter microbial communities from East Loma Ridge, Irvine, California - P1 T30 | ecosystem: Environmental > Terrestrial > Plant litter > Unclassified | place: USA: California... | reverse complement strand
TGAGAGAGGACGTGCAAGGACTGAAGGCCGAGGTTGCCGGCAATACGGAATCCATCCACGGTTTGATCGAAGTAAGCTCAATGTCCTGGACCCCTCAACAGAAGCTGGCCGCGGTGCAGCAGGGACTGTTCAAGGACATCACAGGCGACGATCGGGACAGGTTCGTTGCTATGCTTCAAAAAGAGATCAGGCGGGACCAACTGATCGGGGAATTAGGCACGAGAGGGCGCCAGATTGGTCAACTGGCCGGGATTGCCACAGGTCTCGGCGTCGATGACAGTGTGGTCAAAGCCTTGTACGACGGACAACAGGTCGCTAACGCAGCAGTAGCATTTGTCTCTGGAGACTATCTTGCTGCAGCCTCGGTTGTCGTGTCAATGTTTGGCGGTAGCCGCAAGGATCCAGCGGCACAACAACATGCTCAAATGATGAAGTATCTGGAAAAGCAGTTCGAGCGTGTCAACGTAAAACTCGACGAAATTAAGAAACTGCAGGAGGAAACGCTTCAGCAAACGATTGCCCTTAGACACGATGTACTGGATCTCCGAAGGGAAATGGAGCGTAGCTTTCGGAAAATTGAAGACCAGTTAAACTTCAACGCAACTTTACTTAAGAAAATCATCGAAAAAGACTGGGGTGCTTGCGACTATCTTGATTCGGTCCTCGGGGGACGAAAAACCGTACGGTCGACCACAGAACTAAAACACCTTTTCAGCATTCACGTGTCTGACAGGATTGGAGAATGTTATAAGACAGTGAACGACAGTTTCAATAGCTGGACCAATCCTAACAAATGGGGTGCCACGCTTGTCGATTTCAACACGTTCAGTGCCTCAGTGACATCTACTGATCCGGAGCATATCCAGGCCGAAAAACGGATGGCAGAAGCTGCCAAACAGGTTTACGACAGAACCCGTGAATTTGTGCTGGTCGCGATGCCGAAAGACGATGTCACCCGTGAACTGTCGCGGATTGCGTTTCCTGCTCTTCTTGCAAGACATTCGGAAGCACTGCAGAGTAACCCGATCGCCGTTCACAAAGTGTCGTGCGCTCAGTATCCATGGCAAATGACGGCATTTCAAAGAATCGCGTGCATTCGTGTTGGTACAGATGCAGATACTCCTGATCCATCCGGACTCTCAGAAACGCTCTCAAAGACTTTGATTGGTCCTCTCGCGGGTGTCACAGTCGACTCCGGTTTGCTGATGAGTGAACTGGTCGATCTTATTTTGAAGCGTGATACGGGCGCTCTACGGTTCCCTTCTGTTGACGATATCGACAATCTCGCAAAAGGCGTCTTGTCTGGAAGCGGTCTTTTGCGGATCAGACAGGAGAAAGGGCTCTATCTTCTCAGGACACTCGATATTTTTACCCTGAACTGGCTGGTACAGCAGTCAGCAACGTTCGGCGACTATCCGGCGCAGCTTGCGCTCGAAGTTCTCTACGACCACCAGGGAGGCGCTTTGATCACCCGGGTTCCCGATGCAGATTCGGTCGATGCCGACCGTCGAATCAAAATTGCTCTTGCCCTGCAAGCATTAAAGGAGAATCCCATCCTTGCACGTAACGTGGTCCATATGGCAATCAGAAAAGCCCTGCTTCGGCGGCACAATTCAAGTGGTATTGTTCAGTACCAGAACGGTTGGTCGAGTCTCCAGAATGCCAGTGCGTGTCATGGAAGTGGCCACGATGCGTATTTCATGAACCAATGGTTCCAGCCGCTTCCCGGTGGACAAAAGGATGCAGTCTGGATGTTCAAGCATATTGTGACCCCTGAGGAGGCAGAAAATGGCGGCGCTTATGTGGGCTGCCCTACTGACGAATCAGACGGCCATCGGGCAGGCACTGGAATCGCAGTTCAATTTGATGGTTTCCATGTCAGGGTCCCCCATCCGCAACAGTTCGACCGCGGCGACCTGGAGTTGGCACCCAGCTTGCGGCAAGCAATCATTTACCGTAACAAGGTTAGTCAAGCACTCGTAGCAAGAAATCTTCGGACAATTTCCGGCAGCACCATGCAACCAGAGCAGCTGCTACAGCTCTATCAATAACGTGTCCAGGATGTTTTGTTTCTGCTTGGACCACATTGATTTTCGCAGGTCCGGTCGGCCTTAGCAATCCTGGCGGTTTTCTCAGAGTACCGCCGGCCGGCTCTTTACCTCCGTGGCGACAGGAAAAGTGATGGCCCGGACAACTGCTCGGTCAGTTCGCAGAGAAGACTCGCTCAACAATAAATGAGGACTATATGCAGGCCGTAAATCACGCTTTCAAAGCGATCGCCGTCCTTGTTCTTTTAATGCCCACCATTGCCAGCGGACAGTTCGTCAATTGGGTTACCGGGGAGGACCCGCGACCGGCACTTATGGGGGCATCGGCAGCACACTTTTACGATGCACTTGTCAAAGGGGAGAGGTTCGACCAGGTGAACGGAATTTACCGTATTCATGGCGTCGGCGGTTTGGGACGGGATTTGGACATGATTCATCTTGTCCGCATCATCGGGCAAGGCGTGGAAGCTCGAAATTTGGCGGTCTCAGCAAGGCTGAACGATACGAACAATCACCTTTCCCAGCTGAATACTCACCTGTCCCAGCAGATTACCCTGCAAAAGATGGAACTGGATGCAACGAAGCGTGCGCTTGCTGAGCAGACGACTGCACTGAATGCGGCAATCGAACGTTTGAAAACCTTAGAATGCGCCGTGCACTCACCAGCTGTTGACTGCGCACAGAAATAGTACCGGACAGCCGCCAGATTGTTTGGACGCTACGCTGGACATCCGTTTGCCGAACATAGGATGATCCCGCTCATGGCTGCGCATTCGGTCGGCAGACGTACCTCAACAAGTCGTCCGTGTTTCCGCCGAAAGTGAATTCGACCTGTAGCATCCGCCGGTTTTCCAATTGCCCGTCCTGGTTTCTACCGACCCGTACCGCGCTTCCTGTTCGCATGCCTAGGCAGCGGCCTTCGCCGGCCTGCCGTTTGCCCTGCGCTGTCTGGCCGCGGCGAGGCATACCTGCAGGTGGCTGTCGATGGCCTGCGGTCGCAATGCCTCGAACACCACGCCGCCACTGCGCTTGTTCACCTCGAACATGAAACGGGCGATCGCGGCGTCATCGCTGCCGAACCACTCTTCCGTACCCAGAAGCCGGAAGATCCCGCTGACGAGCGGCTGCCTGAACGCGCTGTCGGCGCGGTCGACGATCTGCAGCCGTATGTTGGCCCGGGTGAGCAGGCGCCGCAGGCCCGTTTCGATGTCGTCCGGCATCGCAAGGGCCGCTACATGCCCGTTCCACCACAGGCGTCCGATCGCGTTCCCGTCGCGACAGCCAACCAGGCCTGGCGCAAAGAAGTGCAGACGGACCGCCGATTCGGCCTTTTCCTCTCTCCCCAGCCAGCGCCTGCGTGCGTAATCGAGGCATTCGACATGGCAAAGGCGGGTCCAGAGCCGCTCCTCTCGGGCAAGGGCAGGTGTCATGCCCTGCAACCCCTGGTAGACCAGCAGCGAGTTCCGGATTTCCGCCGCCGGCGTTCCGGATGGATCGAGGCTGGCCGCGATGGAGGGATCCCAGCGGGCAAGCGCCGTTTCGATCGCCCATCCGTTCTGTTTTTCCAGATCGAGAAAGTCGCCACCCGTATAGCGGGACAGGTTGTCCGCAATGCTGTTCGAGAGATCCTCGACCACGCCAGCCGCCAGCAGCCGCACCGGTTCTGTACTCATTCGTCGTCTCCCTGACCGGTCAGCTGGCCCAGCGACGCGAAAGGCTGCTGCAGCAGCTTCTGGGCGTCGTTGAGCAGGCTGGGCCTGGCGGTGTCCACTCCGGCCAGCTCGCAGCGGGCCCGGAACGGATGCAGCCAGCGGTACTGCTCAAACTCGTCTTCACCGTCGCGCAGCTGGTCGAGTACCTCCATGATGACGGGCACGTACAGGGCGTTCATGAGCGCGGCCCGCGTGCTTTCGTCAGCGCTGCGCAGCTCCTGAACCAGCTGGTAGGTGGCGTTCGGCATCAGGATGGTAATGCGGTCGTCTGCGGTGTCGATTTCGAACTCGCCGCCAGGAACCTCATCCGATGATTCGATCCTGAAAATGGATTCCAGCGGCGGCAGGGGAGGCCGTGTCACCTCGATGACCTGTTCGTCATCGAGGGCGAGGATCTGGCCGGTCTCGACGTCCATGGCGCCAGCGAACTCGGCATGGGCACCGGCAGGCTCATAACCGGTGATTCGCCTGGTCGACCAGACCATTGGCCTGAGCTGGACCCGTCCAAGCAGCGCGCCCGCCGCGAACTGCTGGCTCCCGGAAGGAAAGCCGAGTGGCTGCAGCCGGCGCATACCGGTCTCCGGACACTTGATGAAGCAGCCGAATGTCGCCGATCCGGTTTCGATGAGCGCGCGAATGTCCGGATGATCCAGCACTGCGTCACAGCGGAGGGTGACCTGGTTGCAGCCCTCATCCAGCTGGAACACGATCCGGGTATCGAAACGGGCGTTCCCGATATCATCCGACCATGGCGCGAGCACCGGATGCGGATACGAAGTCGATTCCGTGATCTTCATTCAGACCTCGTGCGCGGCAACGGGAAGAGTGTGGGCATCGAGTTCGATCGGACCGGCAAAAGGCTCGGAGAAGGTGACGTCGACCGCCGTCCGCACACCTTTGACCAGCGCCGCACGGAGCCGGCCGTTTATCACGGTCCCGGCCGACGCGCCCGCAAGGGCCAGTTCGACGTCTTCGCTCAGACCTGAGGCCGAGACCGCGATCTCGACGGTGCCGCTGGCGTCCGGAGTGAAGAAGATGGTACGGCTGCGTTCGTCGGCCCCCTGTGGAACCTTCGACCGTACCTGGTCGAGTGCAACGTTGCGGACACCGGCGGGCCGGTTACTGCTGCGCGCCGTCTTCTGCCCCTTCTTCCGGTCTTTCTGTCCCGGCTCGTCCCCGGGGCGCATCCGGGCCTGGCCCCTGGTGCCACCGGCAGAAGCGCGCCTGCGGTCGCTTCTGCGCGCTTCGCCATACCGGAAGCGGTCCGGGTCGGCTTCCGCACCGGCATCCGGTGTCTTCGGACTGGCTCCCCCGAAAGCAAACAGATGCGACAGCTCGTCGAGATGGCTGTGCTCGATCTCTTCCATCCTGGCCGCTGTCCTGATGATCTCGCGAACGCTGCTGACCAGTTCCTTGATCTGCTGGCGTGCCGTCTTCTGGGCAGCCGGATCGACGATACGCTCCGGCTCGAACGCGTCATGGGCCGGGTTTTCCAGCTGCTTGAGAAGCTGGCTGGGTTTTTTCCCCATCTCCGAGCGGGCCGGCTCGAGCACCGCGATGTATTCTTTCGTTCCGCGGAAAGCGCGCATTGGCAGTCCGAACCTGGCGAAATTGTCGCAGATGTAGATGCCGTTGCGCAAGATGTGAATCTCACGCGGCATGTTCTCCGCGACCAGCAGGTGCAGCTCGAAGTCACCCAGACCCCTTACCGAAATCCGGTGGCGGCTCGCAGCATCGGAACCGGTGCACAGCATCAGCCGCCTGGCGCGCTCCAGGGTAGCGGTCTCGTCGGATGCCGCGGCAATCCCGGCCAGCGCCGGGGATTCGAGGATGCCTTCGATCGAGGACTGGTTCAGCCTGACGCCATCGACCAGGAACTCGATCTCGTTGCGCCTGATGGCGAGAAAGAAGTTGGTGGCCAGCGAAAGACGCATGCGGTCTGCCCAGCGGTCCTGCTCGCGGAAGCCGACCGAGAAAATCGAGGTGCCAATCCTGTCCCGTGCCACCCAGCCCGGAACTTCCGACACGGAGGTCACAGGCGTGAAGCCGTCATTGCCCCAGTAGCCCTCGGCAGACAGCTTCCGGTTACCATCCGTATGCGAAATCAGCCGCAGCCGCCCCTGCGCCGCAAAGCGGGTCCGTCCTGCTTTCCCCTCCCGGTAGCAGGTGGAATAGATCACGGTCTGCAGGTCGGAGACGGCGTAGGCAGCGTTCTTGCCGATACCGTAAGAACCAGCCGATGTCGGGTCGGACTTGCTGGTGACACCGTCGCCCTTGACGAGCGCCGCGAACACCGAGTTCTCGTCGTCTACCGGGCCGGTGAGACCTGTCGTGTTCAGGTCGGCGATTTCCAGGACCCTGATCACAGGCGCCGCGATCCGGGCACGGGCCCGTTCGAGATGGGCCCCGGTTTTGTCGTCGCGCGGGGCCCTGAGGCAGCAGTCGATCGAGTGCTGAAGCTGATCCGCAAACGGAATCTGCGACCGCGGGATTTTCCGGAGGTTGAACGCCACCTGCACCGGCAGGCTGCCGGAGGCAGCGTCGCGGCTGTTCTGCCCCGTCTCGCGCGCGCAGCTCGTGTAGGGCGAGCCACGAAAAGTCTCGAAACCCGCGTACGCGAGTCCTTCGACCTTGTTTGCCTCGTTCTTGAGAAACTGAATCTTTGGCACGATCACCTCTCCGGTTTCGTTCCTGTCCCCTGCGGCGCCCCGCGGGTCACAACCTGAATTCGCCGCCTCCACCGTCGACCGTCTTCGAGAAACGGCCTTTGGCGGCGTCCAAGGCTTTCTGGAGCGCGCCAAACATCTTGCGCACGTCGGCATCCTCGAATTCGTATGCCGACCGGTTCGACAGATTCCCGATCAGCTGCAGGTCCTTCAGCGTTCTGTTGACGCGGGCCTCCGCAAGCTCAACAAACTTTCGGCGTTTAGCCCCACCATCCATAGACATCCTCCGTGTGAAGGAAATATACGCCAAAGGTTCGCGACATGCAGCCAATATTTTCGCAATATTTGAAAAGTATTGTGCAGCAAATGGGAGCGGGAGCGGTATTTCCGGGAGTTCGCGCCGTTCGGCAGAAGTCGGGAATGGCCGCCGGCCGTTCCGGGACTGGCATCGGTTGCAGCTCAGGGGACATGGGCGCAGACCAGCCGGAAACCGGCCCGTCCGCACCGTTCGCACCGTCCGGGCAGGTACGGGCATGCGACACGACGCCGCACCGCCGGACGGCAGGTTTGACTGACAGCCGCAACGGACCGTCCCGGTCAGTTCGCCAAGGCCTGCGTGAAACCGGCACGGCAACGTTCCGTTTCCCATCGCGCTATTCGACGGATCGGGCCGGGATGATCCGGTCACAGCGGGTACGGTGAGATCCTGCAGCCCAGCCATCACGTTCTGTCCGGCATTTCAGGCCATGTCCCAGGACGGACGCGCCGTACGTGAATGCGGTCAACCTGCTGCGCAGCGTTCGTGCGCAGTCCGGTCGGGGGGGCCCTGCCGTTGCGTGAAACATCAGAGTCAACGCATCGGTAATTCCAGACCCTCAGTCTGACCAGTTATCTGGCTGCTTCCAGCAGGACTTCGAGCGAGTCCGGTTTCATGGATGAAAAGGCAGCCGGACAGGCACGATACGCTTCCCTGAATGTACGGGCACAGTAATTCACTTCGCCATCCTGGGCCAGTGTGGCCGCGCTGTCGATCATCGAAAGCCCGGGACCAAACTGGAGACCTTTTGAAAGCTCTGCGCTTGCATGTATGGCGTCAGAGTTGTGCTGCAGGGGACAGACGTTCACGCCACGCGCAGCAAGACGACCCAGCAGGGGCGCCGCTTCCGGGCACAGCATCTGGACCTCAGTAGCGCCCGTTGCGATATAGAGGAAACCGTTGAGCGCCTCCGCATAGGCCTGCTGAAGTGGCGGGTTGAACAGATTACCCGAGAACAGTACGGTGGACACTGCAACCATCGTCAGAAATCCACCGGCGACCCTGTACCCTTCACTTCCGATGCCCCGTAACCCATAAAAAACTGCGGTCCCCGTGATCGCGCCACACAGGAAAATTCCAAATGCAGCACCAGCCTGTCCTCTCAGGAGAAACATGACTGCCATGATGAGACCAGCGATATAGAGTGTAGAGGTGGCAACGACACGTAAGGACATAATGATGCCAGTCGGGCTATAGTTTCCCTAGTGTAACACTTCCGGTTACCCCGTGCCACGACAATGGCTGCTCTACCGCCCCGGTGTGCCCGGACGGTTCCGTGCGGACGGCGCTGCCCGTCAGCATGAGGCGGCGGTATCCGTGTACGACTGTTGCGCAAGACCGGAGGCGAATGAGCATGCGTTGCCCGGCGGCCTGTTCCCGCACCGGGGGTCTGCAACGTCAGAAAGCGGGGGAATCCACTGCGGTTTGCACGCATCGGCACATCAGGTTTGCCTGCCGGCGTCTGTCGATCCGCGCAGGCGTTCAGAACAGGCGATATCCCCTGCCACTACCGGACAGCATTTTCAGTAACGGACTGTGCCTGACGTCGAAGCTGGAATCGCAGTAAGCGATGCCAAACAATGCCGTGTTCGGCAGCGCCACATCGCGCCCGTTCGCGATCATGTAATCAATGGCGGGCCTGAATGCATAGAGTGGACGGTGCAGGAATGGCGTCTTTGCCAGCTCGCGCACTACCTCGCGCGTGTTCTGGTAGTCCGTCTGATCGAACCCGTATTCATCATAAAATTTGCCCAGGCGTTCATCGGACAGGGCACTGTCTCCTTCCCGCACGAATTCCATCAGAACCTGTTCGAATTCCAGCAGGTTGCAGCTGACCTCTCCCGGCAGCAGCGTGCGGCCGATGGACTTTGCGGCCGCTTCACACATTGCCATGAGGCCGTCATGAAAGTAATTGCCGCCCCTGAACAGTCCGGCATCCGCAGTCGTGACGAAATGATGAAGACTGGTTTTGATCTGATAGCGCGCGTGCTGAATGAAATCTTCCTTCGTGCGGGCGAAAGGGACTTCGAAGAGTTCATTGAACACGAGGTCGAGCGCCATGAACGATCGCCACGCCCGAAGCGCATCGTCCATCGTCAGGTGTTTCCCCGAGGTCCAGGTGTCGGATGCGAGGTCTGCCTGGTCGAGAACGGCAGCACACATCGAAAATTTCTCCGGGTTCGCGGTCAGGTAATCGGAGAGCCTGCACAGGCCGCTGTCATGGTTCTCGGCAATCAGGAAGACCGGTACGGTGCCATCCTCCAGCGCATCCGCCTCGCGGGTCCAGTTCGTGTCGTCGACCCTGACAAGAGCAGATTTCCGCGATTGCGCTGTCAGCGATCCCCTGATTTTTGTGATCAGCTCGGAAAGGCCGGATTCGTGAAGGCTGAACACGATGCCACCCTTTTCTTCACCATGAAACGCGGATTCCGGGAAGTCAGCGCCAATCAGAAGCGACAGCCTCGTGATCGATTCCCGTTGCAGGATGAGCGAACCGAATTTTGCAAAGTCGCTGCGCAGGGACAGACGGCGGTTCAGTTCCGCGACCGGCAGGGTCTGCGTGGCGAACCGCCGGTCGTGATCGGGTAGCCGGGTGTCGTCTGAAGACAGGGCCCCGTTTGCGAGGCAGATCAGGTCATCGGTCTGGTTCACGAAATCATAGATGCCATGGAGTACGCGGAAAAACTTGTTGCGTACGACGACGGGGTCGAACCGATCAGTCGTGCCGAGCCGGGCGAGATCCGTGGCAAGGTGGCCCGACTCGTAATACAGCGACGACGTCGCATATTCGAAGTAGCGCTGGTCCTGGACGGTACCATGCAGGACTTTTGAAACCCCATCATCCCGGGCACGGTCGATCGCCTTGGACAGCGAAATGATCGCGGAAGGCGCGCCCGATTCCAGGAACCGTCTGCACGTACTGGCAATCGGTTCGATCACGCCGTTGAGAATTGCGAGCCTGTCGATAGCCTGCTCGCCAGAGATTTCCGACACGTCGACTGTACCGGCAAAAACACCGTCACGCTGCGCCTTGCGCAGGATCGCCGGGAATGTGATGAGCATGCCTTTCAGTCTGCGATATTCCTCTGCGGCCGCCGCCGCGGCTTCGGCTTCGAGAGACTGCCGGTCGGCAAGTCTCACGGATTCCTCGGCAAGCAGCGTCTGCTGGGATGCGATATCCAGCGCCTCTTCCGACTGGCGCTCGGCAAGGCGGTTTTGCGACTCCGACAGCTCTACCGCCCGCTTGGCCAGTACGATGGCCACGAACGAGCCGGCCAGCGCAACCGATGTGCCAAAAATGCTGCCGACATAGGATGCCAGGCTCTGGTCGGTGATCTGGGGTGCATTCCTGGGGAGGATGAAATCGGATCCCCAGTAATACACGCCCCACGACAGTCCTGCGGTAATCGCGGCACCGACCACGACAAGGAACGTGAAGGCGAGCCATGGACTCGTCGTACGGATCATGCGGTCGACCGGACCTTCTGCAACCGCCGGGGTTCCGGGAATACTTCTCCGTTCGTCAAGCCTTGTCCTGTACTGCTGCGCAATGGACGGGTTCCTGAGGTTTGCTGGACTGCCGGCTCTGTCGTTCATTTCATTCCGTTGATGGGGTTACAGAAGCAACAGCCGCGCGATGTCGCAGACGGCTATTATGATTTCAGCAAGAATAGCCGGTTCCAGTGGCGCCGTCGATAACTAATTGGATGATGCAATTACTTTACTACCAGTTACTGGAAAACCTGCACGGCTGCGTTGCCCATCACCGCCGTACAGACATGCCCGATTCATCGCCGGGCCCTCCGCGGAAGGCTTTGTCAGGCGCCTCGAATGACTCCCTGTCTATGCAGTCGGCGCCGTCCCGGCGCGAATACCTGCGACGACTGCAGAAATTACTGCGTGATTCGCTGCCGACGGGGCGTCGTCGTCCGGTTACATGCTGGACAGGTGCTGGTGGGCACTGCAACGCATGACGGCCGCAGACCTGCTGTCCCGGCCGTTCGAGGCTGGCTCGCCCGGACTATCCGGCTGCCCCCGGGACCAGTGGCGGCAGCTCCGCTGTCCATGCGCATCGTGCCTGAAGGCCCCGGGGGAATACCCGTGCTGCAGCGGTGCTGCATCATGGTTCTGCACCTGGATGCGGCCCGGACCGTCCCCGGGCTTCATCATGGACATGCGCGGTCTGCCGGTCACGTCACGCAAGGTCGACGGGCCCGGAGTGCGAGTCGCGACGGATCTGCCTGACTCAGATAATTTTCCTGCTCCGAAGGTACCCAAGGACTTCGACAGACCTGAAACCGTGCGCGATCATGATACTGGAGCGTCCTTCCGCATCCGTCCGGTACGGATCCCCGCCCGCCCGTATCATCATGTCGAATGCCGCTGCCGAGTCATTCTCCGCTGCGAGCATGAGCGGAGTTCTGCCAGGCGCGGGATAGTCATGCCGGGCATTGGGGTTGGCGCCGGACTGCAGCAGCAGTTCGGTCATGCGAAGCAGCTTCGGTACGGAGTGCCGGGCAATACGTTCCTGCACCAGGGCGCCCACCACTTTCTGCAGAAGGTCCCCGTACCGCCCGTCTTCCGGCAACGCACGCAGCCCCTGATCCGCTCCGAACACGCCAGTCACACCGACGCCGTACCGGCGCATCACCTCCTGTTTCACCAGGTCCCGATCGGTCAGGAAAGAGTCGTACAGATAACGGTACAACTTCCCTGGCGAGCGAATCGAACCCAGCGTTTCCATGACATAGTACAGCGGTGTTTCATCAACAATATTTCCGCGCAGATCAGCCGACGCTCCCATCCGCAGCAGGGTCCCGACCACATCCGGCTCTCCCTGGTCGATCGCACAGAGCAGTGGTGTGATCTGCTTTCTTGAGGTGACGCTGTCGAGCGTCGCTTTTGCGTGCGGAACCCCGAGGAGCAGATCGAGCGTCCGTCGGTCGCCCGTACCCGCTGCATGCTGGATGGCACACAGCAGGGCCGATGCGCCGGCATCATCGAGCTGGTCGACGGAAGCCCCGCTGCCCAGAAGGGTGGCGACATCGGAGGCTTTTCCAAGCGAGGCAAAGATCGCCAGCTGGGGGCGCCGCCTCACCTCACCGCCCAGAAAGCGCAATGTCCTGACGCGATTCGGCCGCCCCGTATCGGGCCGCAGCCGGTCCATCTCCCCCTGGTCCAGCACGAGCAGGCCGTACAGCCCCTTTTCCTCATCTGGCCGGGGAGCTTCCGGAAACCGCCCTGCGTGCGGGAAGATCCGGTGGAACTGCTGGCTGACCTGACCGATTTCCCAGTCTTCGATCAGTGCCCTGTCCTTTGGCTCGGCAAACAGCCCGGCCGCTACCGCCTGGTTCTTGAAACGCTTGAGGCAGGGCCTGTCTCCCAGGACGGCAGCCAGCGCAAGGGCCTCTTTCAGGATCGATTCCAGCTGGAAGCCTGCACGGTAGCTGCCGAGTAGAACCGCGTTTTGATAGTGGCGCAGGGCGTCCTCCGGCTGGCCGGACAGTACATGCCAGCGCCCCTTCATCCAGTCGAGATGAAACGCGGTATTGCCCTCAGGGTCGTGCTCTGCGGTGAGCCGTTCCAGTTCTTCGATCGCGCGCCGGGTCCGTTCCTGGTCGCCCGGATTTTTGGAGGTGGAGCGCCTGAGGTCCTCATAAAGCGTCAGGGCCGGCAGCGACAGGGCCGAATATCTCCTGGCGCAGGCTGCCACGGTTCTCTGGAGGATGCACTGGACATCGATGTCGGGCATGCCCGACAGGAGATAACGGAGCATCTCCTGGCGGACGGAGGAGGGTGGTGGCTGTTTCTCCAGCCAGCACAATGCCCGGGCGAGCACCAGCCAGCGCCGGAGGGCGAGCGTTTTTTCCCTGGCGATCGCACCGTGGCGCCCGATCGCATCCGCAAACGTCCTGATACTCGCAACATCCGGCATGTCGCTGCCACGCATCCACTTTCTGACTTTCTCGTAAGCTGCCCGGTCGTGGCCGGTCGTGCCAGGAAAGGCGAGCTTCGCCAGCGGGGTCGCTTCACCTTCGTCCAGCCAGTCCATGACGACCTCGACCGGATTTTTATCGCTGTCCAGCAAACGGGTCAGTTCTGGTCCACCGAACTCCTTATGGGCCGCCACGAGCAGCCAGACTGCCTGCGGTGCGAAGAAACCGGAAACGAGAACTGGCAGGGCGTCGTCACGGCCCAGACTGTCTACCGTAACGCCCAGGATGAGTTCACGATAGCGGATGTGCATGTGCTCCAGCCATGACCGCAGAAGTGATGCGAACCCGGGGTCGACGTACCGGCCCATCGGGATGAGCAGCAACTCATCGGTCAGCCGGGGCAGAAGCGACCAGTCATAGTCGCCCTCGCGGGCGAGACGGTCGACTTCCCGGTTTCCTGCCTTGGTATCGAAGGCCAGCGCAAGCGTGCGGTAGCACTCGCCGAAGCGTGGGTAAGGTGGGGTGTCGGTCTTTCTGGTCATGTTCGGTGCCCGCTGGTCAGCTTTCGAATGCGGCATCTGAAGTTCAGGGAAGCCCTGTGATCGCCAGGAGTACCGGGAACCGCAATGCGTCTTCCCGCGGGTGAGGTCAGTTTTGCATGCCTTCCACCCGTTTGATATCGCCAGCCCAGCGCAAGCAGGGAGCGTACAAGAGAAGCAATTTCTTTATCGCTACTATATTTCATGATCGTCGGGCCCGGACGCGAGGGTCCGGGCTGCTTCGTCTGGTTTATTGTTTCTTTGCCCGGGTGTTGTGGGCGGCTGCTGCCTGTGCGCGCGAAGCGAAACTGTCGGCCGGCACCGAGCCTCCATGCCTGCGTGCGGTGGAGGACTGGATGCGCGCAGCATCCGCGGGGGTCATCGGGGTACGGGGAGCGGAACGGCGGGACTGTCTGGTCATGATTTTTACCTTTTCTCGAAAGTTGCCGGGATTGGCAACGTGGAGAACTGTAAGTCCGGGAGGCGTCCCCGGTCTCCCGCGCAGCCGGTGAAAAAAAAACGGAAAACGTGAATTCACGTGAAGCAGGACTGACCGGTGTCCGGGTTTCACGAGGCACGGCGCCTGTATGGCCGGGGGAGCACTGCGGACGCCGGGTGAACCGGAATCTGCGTCCCGCTGCGTGCGCCCGTCGGTGGTCGACCTGCGGAGGACACACGGGCACCCGTGCGTCCATACGGAGCAGACCCATACCCGGCACTTCCGTGCATCTCCGGCGCTGCCCCTTGTGTCCGGACGCAGGGTGTGTTGATAATAGACAAGTCCGTTCCATTTCTCGATCTTATGGCCAGCCTGTCTCCGCAACTCATTCCCCCGCTCCGTACCGACGCGGGCCGCTACCGCGAGCTCGAGGTTCTCGAACGGCTGCGCGACTACCTGCCGGACGGTTTCGAGGTCTTCCACAACATTGCGCTCCACTCGCTGTGGCGCGACCAGGACTCGTACGGCGAGATCGACGTCGCCGTGCTGTCCCCGGACGGCTGTCTGCTGCTCATGGAAGTCAAGGCCGGCCCGGTCACGCTGCGCAACGGCGAGATCTTCAAGCTCTACGGCGATGGCGAATGTGACGTGGCGCGCCAAGGCCGGCTGCAGCGCGTGGCGATGCAGAACAGGCTGCAGGAGGCGGGACTGTCGACACCCGTGATGAGCTGCCTGGTACTGCCGGACTACGGGCTCGGCGACAGCCACGTCATCTCGATCCCGCGCGACCGGATCATCGATGCCAGCCGTTACGACGGCATGGTGTCGACGGTCAGGCAGTGGTTCGCGGCCACCAGCAGCACGGTCGACCGGGCGGCCCTGCGCCGGCTCCTGCTCAACCAGTTCGAAGTGACGCCCGACCTGGCAGTGATGCGTGACCAGCTGCTCGGCACCGTGCGGCGCCTGGCGGACGGCCTGGCGACCTGGGTGCCCCGCACCGGCTCGCCGACCGGCGTCTTCCGCATCCAGGCCACCGCCGGCTCCGGCAAGACCCAGCTTGCCCTGCAGCTGCTGGAGACGGCCGCCGCCGGGCGCCTGAACGCGTGCTATGTCTGCTACAACCGGAGTCTGGCGGACCATGTGCGCCGGCTGGCCTCGCCGAAGGTCGAGATCGTGAACTTCCATGAACTGTGCGTCGAGCACCACCGGCGCAGCCAGGGTGATCCCGACTTCTCGCCGGACGGCTTCCGGCGCATGGCAGAGAACTACGTCGCCGCGAGCAGCGGGTTCACGCAAAGCCTCGACCTGCTCATCATCGACGAGGCCCAGGATTTCGATGCGGGCTGGGTCGAAAGCCTGTGCAGCCGCCTCAAACCGGACGGCAGGCTGTATGTGCTCGAAGACGAGGCCCAGCGCCTGTACCGCCACGACGGCTTCGAGCTGGGCGACGCCGTCACGATCCATTGCAGCGACAACTTCCGCAGCCCGCGCGTGATCTGCTACCTGATCAACGCCCTTGCCCTGGTGCGTCCGCCGGTCCGCGCCCTGAATCCCTTCCGTGGCGAGGTTCCCGGCATCCGAACCTATGGCTGCGGCGACGGGCTGCTGGCGCAGACCGAAGCCGCGG
>Ga0265780_10005949_pt1 | contig 15283 bp, 11 predicted proteins | sample P1T30metagenome_FD_192432 | JGI IMG/M metagenome (GOLD analysis project Ga0265780, IMG submission 192432) | Plant litter microbial communities from East Loma Ridge, Irvine, California - P1 T30 | ecosystem: Environmental > Terrestrial > Plant litter > Unclassified | place: USA: California... | reverse complement strand
TTTGCGACTCAAGCTCGGGTGGATCTGTTGTAAGGACATATTGGAATGCTACCAGCTGTCTCATAGGACATGGCCCATATCCTTTATTGGCATCGGCGAGTGCGTCCCATCCCGGACTAAACCCATAATCGTCCATGTGTTCAGCCATAGCATCAACGAGGGCATCCTGATATGTGGATGCGATTTTGGTGTTGGAAAGTCCAAGCGCATACTCCTACGCCAGCATTATTGTTCTTCTCTTCTTGAAATGCCAAGTTGGAACACCTCATGGCTGACGGGTGGCTATTTTGCGCGTCCTGATCCATGTTGCGTGGATGCACCTGGTTGTAATAGACGAGAGAGTAAGATTTTGAAGACAGAGAGAGAGGGACGAGTTTTATGGCAATCTGAGATGACTGAAATTTGGGAACCACGGAATTGCTCACCACGGGTTGAGTTTGGCTCTGTCAAATGTCCGGTACCAGACTCGCACCGCACAATAACCACTTTTTAATCCGTGAGAATCAATATCCGACTCACCTGTACCGAGCTTCAAGTGCAGTGGTGCATTTAAATTGTCACATGTAAATATGTGTTCAATCAATGGCGGGATATGCACGAATGCACACATGACAGCAACATGATAGTAGTGCAAGAAAATTATCAAAAGTACATAGGAACATAGAAGGCCTGTTAGCGTACCTTGCAGTAAGTCGCGTAGCCGCCGTAAGATCCCCACTACTCACCGATGACTTCCACGCCTGCCAAAAGCACTCCGGCAGAGCTGCTTCCCCATCACCAAGTCACCATTTCCCATATATCCTAATTGTAAACTTCGCCGTACTACAGCGAAGTCGACGGCCTTCATTCGCAGTAGGGAATCATCCCCGCGATCTGCATTGCCAAGCAGCTTCGTTCCGGGGCGGCTCGGAAGATCAAGCCCGCTAATTCACGCCTGCGCATGCCGTCCGTCTTGGAGTATCGTATGGGTAAACTGCGCACGTCTTGGCTTAAGAACTACCAAGCTTAGAGTTATCGTGAGTTTGCGATACCAAGACCATGGCGTCATTTCAAGGAAAGTATATAGGTGACTTGTTCGCTGGTAGGAAAACGATCATCGGTGGGTTCTGCTTCTTCGTTCAGTGAGCCAGCCCCCCTCTGCGAGCAACCATGAAATTTATCATCATCGCCGCGCTGGCATCCATTACCACGGCTTCTCCCCTCGACCTCTCAAAGCGCCAATCCACAACCTGGCAATACTCCTGCGAATCCCGCGCCGCGCCCAGCTCCTTCAAAGCCTTCAACCTTGGCGGCTGCACCGCGCAACTGTCGCTCACGAAAGATCGCTACATCGGCGTGCAATGGGCCTTTGAAGCAACCTACGCCGACGGCACGCGCGCCGTGCACGCGCCGTTCCGGGGCGTCGCGAATTTCGGCGTCAGCGATGCCTTCTACCCGTTCCAGGGGAACAATTTCCTCACGGCGTTTCCCGGAAATTCGGCGTTTACGGCTGTGCATGAATTTGCAAATGTGTGCAAGGGCGGACAGGCGCCGGTGACTTGGCGGTTTTATACCACGAGTGCCAATTCGGCGTGTTCGTCCAGTAGCTACCGATATACGACTGGGCAAATCCCCGCGACGAATGGTGCGGCAAGGCCGGCGAGGGTGGCGAGGGTGGCTATTCGACGGGCGAATGATGTGGGTGATTTCACGGTGACTTGGGCGCCGGTTGCGAACGCGGTGGCGTACTCGGTTATTGTGCAGTATCCGACAGGTACGGATGAGATTGGACAGCCGTACACGAATGTTAGGGGTGCGCGAGTTCAGGTGAGTTCTGTCGAGAGATTTGAAGGAGCGAAGTTGATGTTGACGGCTGAGCAGGGCGCTTCTACACGCACTATCGCGACAACGACTAGGAGGCAAGACGTGCAGCGTGAGGCAATCGTGCATGCGGTCAACTCCCAAGGCGTGTGGTCCTTGACTACCGATGTGCAGCCAGTCGCGGCGAGCTGGTAGGAGGCGCAAGAGACCACTTTTAGGACAGTTTGCAATGAGTTGTATCGTGCAGTCCAGAGGAGAAGTTCGTGTGGGTAATGGATATCTGACACTCCTTGACTCTCCTTCGCCGCTGGATAGACACTGATCCCACAGAGGGAGCGCCGAATCCACGAGCTTCTCAATCGTGCGGTAGATCTCTGGATATTTGTTTGGGTGCAAGTTGTTGATACAGCTGGTCAACTTCACACTGCCATCGCCTTGGAAGGCGAGGTTGGCTGGCAGCCATTGATAGTTGCTCGAGTAGTGATCGACTTCACGATTCCACCAACCACGACGCTGGTCATCATTGGATGGTGGCTCTTCACGCCGGGCAGTGGATGCATCACAACTGTTTGCGTCCTGATTAGCAGCGAAGACATTAATATGCATACAGTTGAACAGGTTTCCGTGTCCCTTCCCGAGGGATCCCGCTGGACATGTCTTTTCATATTGCATGACTCAGCTGGAAACCATGGTGCTGTCTTGCTCCGAAAGGACAAATCGCAATCGTCAAGAAATTTCGAGACTGTCAATGATCGAAATGATCGCGTCGCGCACGCGAAGTCATGTGACCCTGTAGATTATATGACAGTAGGCGAGATGCAAATCCGATCGGGTACTTGTTGTATGACATGGCGTCCCCGTCGGATTTATATCCGAAGCGGAGCTGCGGGGAAGCTGGGGCTCTCCGCATGTCAAGCTACCGCTCAAGCAACATGAGATGAACAGCTAATCCACAACACTCACCATGTCTCCAGCGCGTCTAACACCTCCATCTCTTTTCCAAGCTCCTACACGATATAGGCCGCAGTCAACATGTCAGCGCTCATTGATACTTCGCAGTGTCGCAACATGCTCCAAACCACGGCAGGCCTCGGTCGCATCCAGCCTGCGCGTCGACCATGCCGAATCCCACGATAACCGCCATGTCGCAGCCATGGGCCGCACCACCTCCGGCCGCGCCCTCAAGATCCGGGCTTACCCTAAATTCAACACGCTCGAAGAAGAGCGGCTGTACCGGAAACAGCACCTCGCAGCCGCCTACCGCATCTTCGCCTCGCGAGGCTTCGATGAAGGCGTAGCTGGCCACATATCCGTGCGCGACCCGATTCTGCACGATCATTTCTGGCTTAACCCTCTGTCCACGCACTTCTCGCTCATTCGCGTGTCAGACCTGATACTCGTAAATGAGCAGGGAGAAATGGTCGAGGGCAATGAGCCGATGAATGCAGCGGCGTTCGCGATCCATAGCGCGATTCATAAGAGGCGACCAGATGTGGATGCGGCGTGTCATGCGCACAGTGTGTTTGGCAAGGCCTTCAGTGCGTTTGGGAGGGAGCTGGACATGATCACGCAAGATAGCGTCCGCTTCTATAAATCCCATGGCGTGTACAAAGACTTTGGCGGCGTGGTGCTTGCATCGGAAGAAGGTGAGCGGATAGCCGATGCGCTCGGCGATGGCAAGGCTGCAATTCTGCAGAACCATGGCATCTTGACAGTAGGCAAGACGGTGGATGAGGCAGCCTTCTGGTTCTTGAGCCTCGATAAAACGTGCCAGGCGCAGTTGCTTGTCGATGCGGCGAGTGCGGGGAGTGGACACAAGCCAAAGATTATTGGTGATAAAGAGGCGGCAGAGACGTATAAGCAGGTCGGCACGCCTGAGAAGGGCTGGCTGGCGTTTCAAAGCTATTATGACGAGGTCTTGGCGAAGACGGGTGGTGACTTCCTCAAGTAGGTATGCAAGCTTATGTACCTAGGTAAGTTAAGAACCTCGCTCACCAGTGCAATTCGCGTCCTGTCTCTTGCCTTCCCTCTACTATGTCTTTTCGTTTTTTGTCTGATCACCGAGGTTCATCGCATCAGCTTGATGTTTTCGTCAAACCATCCGGTGCCTCTCACCAGGAACTTATTTTTCCACGAATTCCGGAGTCGAAGCAATAACAAAGGCAGTGAGCGCATGTTCTCGAAGCTTAAATGTCTGCGGATCGAGGAGAACAACGATTGTCAGGTCACATATCAAATTCACATCCCTCCAGACCTAGAGGAGTTGTCAATACTCGGGTACTGTGGTCGCTACCCACTGTTGCACCCTCTGAGCCCGTCGGCAAATGCCCACGCTTTGCGAAGTCTGGTGTTCCGAGAAATTTCCATGGATCCCCGCCTGCTGGTACAAGTTTGGCATCGATGCGAAGTCTGAGACGTCTTGATGTCTACGGACTTGGCCTCAGGGACACACTACCGCGGCACCATCCACCATGGGTCAATTACGATTATAGGATCCTCAAGAACGCCCTCCTAGAACATGCGCCCAGCTTGGAGTACTTAATGTGGATGGATATGCAATACGCCGGAACAATTGCACCTGGTTTCCGCGCTTTCGGATCATGCGAGAGATTCCTCCATCTCAAAGACCTTCGGCTCGACTACGACCTACTTGTCGATCCTGCGCCAAATTATGCTCAGCACAGACTAGCAGACCCATTGGAAATCCTTACGTCTCTCCCGCCACGACTCGAGCGATTCGAAGTTACTCAATTCTTCTGGCCTCTTATCGAAAGAGCGCATGTAAGGTTTCTCCGGACTAGGGTCTCTCAGCCAACGGTACTTGATGATTTCGAACAGCTCCTCTTCACGCTCTCTATCAAGAACATCCTTATCGTCATCAATATGGATGCTTGGGAAAGCCATTATAGGGAAGAGGAAGACGTCCGGTCATTTCCCATCGATGAACCAGAGATCCATGACCTACGTGCCTTCTCCGAGTCCTTGCATAGTCACGACATAAACCTTGAGATTGACTATCACTTCGATTGCGATTCAACCGCCACGAACGCACTTGTCCGTCACAATATGACAGCTACGGTAGTCTCCTACGATGCGTAGAGACAGGAAGTATTATCACTTCGACTAGTCCTCGATAACAAGGCCCGTCGCCCTAAATATAGGAACTTTTGGCACATTTGCGGTCTCAAATACCTCCAGAGGCAACTATGCGGACCGGGAAGTCACTTTTGCGGTCATTGTCCCATTTGACGCAGTGAAAGCTTTTCAGCAATATTTCGCGATGATTATTTGGCAACGAAGATCCAACGCTAGTGAAACAACCCGTGACCTTATAGCCTTAAAAAAAAATAAAAATTCACTCCAGTTTGCTGTGTTGCCTAGCGGCGGCACGGTACCCGTCGTTTTGCCTTGCGATAAACAACACCAGTCAATGCATTCTACCTATCATTAACTTCCCCCCATGATCGCTCTATTACAGCTCCAAACAAGCACCACTCGCTTCGCTTTTACAACCTCAACCAAATGCGGTTCATATCACCATGTCACTCAACGACCTTTCCACTCAGCTTGATCTGAATATCCTGTAGTACCTCCACAGCCTTGAACTCAGCCAAATGACAGGCGTCTCGAGATACTATCAGGTAATCAGCGAACCTCTGCTTTACACTTCAATTCGCACTGCAAGCAATCATGACAACCGGATCGAAAAGCTTCTGTTCACACTGCTATGCCGCAAAGACCTTCGAGCTGCTATTCTTCACTTTGCCTTGATATATGGGAATATCTTTCCAAATTCAAATCTACCAGTGGTGCGACGCGCTTTATCACCCCCCTTGGTGGAAGACCCTTTTAGGCCCGGCGGTCAACATATTGTAAACACTCTCTGGTCGAATGTGAGTGTCTTAGGACATAATCGAAGAATTGCTCGTCTCACGCAATATACCTCCCGAGTTTAAGATGGCCTGACTCAGCAAATTGCTAGAGCCCTATCCGTTCTTTGACGGTGCAGTTGCTCTGATACTCTGCTTAGCAGCAGATTTGCAGTCTTTCAACCTCGTCATCACTAGCGAGAATCGACTACCCATGACGCAGACCGTCCTTAGTCAAACTGACTGGAATCCACTCGGGAGCGATTCGGCTGCCCAGCCATTCCGAAGTCTACGTTCGGTGTCCTTTTCTGTCCTGGAAGCTGACACTCGTGGGCACCCTCGTGGCTTCGCGTTTCTCGTTCCACCCGGAGCCAAGCGTCTACGTTTAACAAACAGCGACATGCTGTTCATCATCATGCTTCCAGCCATACCTTCAACCGGACCACCCGGACCTGTTGCATTAACATTGCTCCGCCTGAATGATGTGAGTTTCAACCCTCGTGTACTCGAGGGTGCGCTTAACTCACATCGGCCCAGCAACCTGGAAGCCCTGGAGGTGGTTGGCATTGGCCACAAAGACTGGCCCATTGATCAACTAGTTCCATGGTGGGAGTACGACTACAGCCACTTGCGAGATGCGTTGAAGGCCCACACCCCAAAGTTGCGCAGTTTCAAGTGGCACGATATGGAACACCCCTCGGACGGTGACCTCACACCCTTCGGCAGTCTCTCTGGCTTCCGTGCTCTCAAGAGCATCATGATCGACACCGAACTTCTGTTCTCCCTTACCAAGGATGGCTTCCACTTCCTCAAATTGCGGACGCGATTACCATCTAGACTGAGGCATCTCGGACTTTGTGGACTCGACTGGCAAGCCATCGAAGACCATCGCATCAACGAAGACATGAGCGAGGACCAAAATCAACTGGTGAACGATGAGTTTTCCCAGAAGATCTGTTCCAAATTCACAGTTCTACGGATCACACTGGGATTTTACATGGGATACATACCACTGACTGGGGGGTCGTGACAGCACCAGGAGTTCTCTACCGCACAGCGCTTGCTTCTAAACAATGTTTCAGCCCTGGTCGAAAAACTTGCTGCGATGGGAAAACATGTCAGCACGAATTACTACACATATCAATACGATCGTCATTCCAACCCCCTTGAGCGCCCTGGGTGGACTAAGAAGCGCTTGTACAACATCAAAGCGCCGGACGTCGAAGAAGTGGATGATGTCGAGCAGGCGAACAACATGCCGACAGGCAAGGGTGATGCGGTAGAGGAGGTGACGGAATAAGCGACGAAGATAATGCATCAGGGCGATTTCGGAAGCAGGACGTAAGGATTGATTCGCATGTTGCCTTGTTTCGTGCCGCGATTGAACGCATTTTGCGTAAGCATTGTGCAAGACACACAAAGTTTTAAAAGAATTGATACCAATATTGAGATTCTTACCGCACGTTCGCTACAACTGTTGTGAGATTCTCATCGCACAGTGTCTTCGTGCTCACAACTCCGTAATGCCAGATATCACGACCTAACATCGCAGGTTCGGGAAACCTCTGCTCACCCCTTTTTACTCTTTGGGGATGGCGCGGAAGACAGGAAATGAGTTCTCATTTGCGATTTCGTTGAGCTCAGAGTGGCGAGGAGTGACTCAGTCATCCGCATGGTATCTTGGTAAAGAGGAGACTGTGAGCTGCAAGCTACGTGGTGATCGAGGACGTAGGTTTATTTCATACGAAATCAGATGCTGCAAGAATATGTGAGGTACTCTACGAAGTGGTTTCATAGCTTGGGACATAAAAACTCCTGTATCCGTAGCTGACAGTACGTCCCATTCGTGATCTTCCCCTTTTCCCACTGATTTCAAGTTTTTACTTGCGGTTTTGGTGTTCAAATTGTGATAAAAGTGCACGCGAAAATGCGAGGTTACATCACGTGACATTAAGCATGACGTAGTTGGGCGGGCACGACTCGTACCTAGAACGAGGGAAGACTATTCATCTTCTCATACCTAGATAAGTACTACGTTCCGTACAGCTCTAGCGTGCTGCCGCCTGACAAGACCATGTTTCACTCATGGTGCTAGATGGGGCTAGCTCGGCGGAAGCCTGGGCGATCTGCGCTCCTTCTTGTACATTTGCGGACTATTGAACTCTCTGCTCAAACTCCCACCGATTGCGAGACCCAACCAATTCTCAACCACAATAATGTCGCTAGAAGAGCTACCCACGGAGCTTGACGCCGCCATCATTGACTACCTAGAACAAGGCGACCTCACTGAACTATGCCTCGTCTCAAAATACTATCGCCAGCTAGCCGAGCCGCACCTCTACGACAGCATTGAGTTCTACAACAATCACGAGGACCGCGTCAATCTGCTCTTGTTCACGCTCATCAAGCGAAAGGATCTGCGGAGTAGCATACATCACTTCGTTCTGCGCCATGAGCCACAAGCACCATGGCCAGAGGTTCCGGACTTGGCTCCACAGATTTTCGAGCCCGTCGATGATGGTAATATTGATCTGTGCGATGTCCTCATGGCGCATGCGCCGCGAATCACCAAGCTTGTTTCTGACCTAGCGCACACGTATAAAATCAATCCGCATTTGAAGATGGAGATGTTTGCGAGCGTCTTCGATCCCTATCCTCACTACGACGGCCCTCTCGCGTTGATTCTTTGCCTTATCACCAAGGTTGTGTCAATCGAGCTTGATTTGGTCGACGCGGAGAACCTTCCTATGACACGATTAATGCTGGAAGACATCAAGTGGACATCAGGCCCCTCTATGTATGACCATCCCTTCTGCGCCCTCAAGAAACTTCGGATATGCGGTGTCGCTGCTGGGCAATTGCCCTACATAAGCTCTTTCGGGGCAGTTATACACCCCGCCATGCAGACGCTGGAGCTATGCAACAACCCCGATCTCAGGACCATCGGTGTACCACAGGCATTGCCTTTTCAGGCCGCCCACTTTCCGGGAAATTTGACCACTTTGACGCTGGACATGGTCAACTTCGACCCCAGCATTCTGGAAACGCTCGTGTCATCTCCGTGGTGTGCAAACCTAAAAGCACTCGTTGTGTTCGGACTTGGTCAGAATGGACAACCTGATAGCAAACCATGGGCAATTTACGACTACACCAGGCTCAAGTATGCAATGTTACGGTACATACCGCGGCTCCAGTATTTCACATGGCTAGACATGCCCCCTGATTACAGCGCGACACCATTCGGCTCCTTCGAAGGATTCAAGGAGCTCAAGGAGCTACTTCTCGACCGTCAACTATTTTCCGGTGACACAGAGCTCGGTTTTAGAGAAGTGCAGGCATACTTCCCACCAAGTCTGAAGGTTTTCGAACTGAGCGGCATGAATTTGTGCTTGCTGGATAAGGTAAAATCTGACCACGGCATTGGTGAGGACGATTTCCGGGATTTCCCCAGGCTTATGGAGGCGATCCAACTCCTCGCCTCCAGGATATCAGCCAAAGAGATCATGATCACTATGGATCTGAATTGTGCAGATCCAGTCGGTCACAATCGGTGCATGCGCATCCTCGACGAGCCAGTCATCAGGCTATTTCGCAAGATTGCTGATGCTTTGGACAGCGTCGGCACGACGCTCACTGTCTGGTACCGCTGGGACGTGTGGGATAGAAAGAACAAATTGCTTGTTTCTCCGGGTCTCACAACAAAGGTGATCCGCGATCGAAATGGTGAGATTATTCAGCGATCCAAGGAAGGTTATCTCAGCAGGTACACCAGCGAGAGTGAGGACGAGGAAAACGGGGACAGAATGGTTCTAGACGTCGCTGGGGGAGACGATGAGAGAATTTGAATACGTCGATTGGAACCAGTACGCTGGCACGAGGACGCGATGGGTATTTGCACGGCTTAGGCAATCTGGCTACGCATTGCGCGGCCTCGGCTACGTAACAGATAATCTCATGTTCCGATCAAATCATTCTAGGCACTCTTGACAGCGACTTTAGATCGACGCTTAGTGAAGACGTCTCAACATACCGGTGCGTGTGACGTGGTTTTGGTGTTGCGTCCAGGACAAAACGTTTGTGTGCACAAACATGCCACTTTGACTTTCACTCTCACATTCACCGCGTCCTTTTGTGGGCTTTACGTCATGTCAAAGCTTTTTCTCTGGTCGTCTATCTCGCGCACTCTGACTTCTCCCATCCTCAGTGAACTTCTTCCTATTCCATATCGCTTTTTGTATCCCTCATTTGTGCGACGACGCAACTCACAAAGCCACATATCAATCAAGCATTGCACTGCCTGGACGCAGTACAGCACCTCTTCTACCAACCACTTATTCAAAACTATGCCTCCTTATTCCATCATGCCGTCCAAATCGCACCCCAAGCACACTCTTCTCCCAACCGACACCTCGACCTCCGCGCGCCACGGCTTCGACTCGCACCGCTTCAGCACCGAATCTACCATGATGCACACCCATGCCCAGGCGCTCCTCAACGTCGGCACGATCGATGTACCCATGGCCACGCAGCTCGCGCAATCCTGGCATAGGACCGGCGAGGTACGCATGCAGTACAGTAAGGAGTATCTGCAGATGCACCCAGATTACACGGGCGAGAATGCGCACGAAATGCCGACGCTCAACTGGGCGAAGAAGAAGCAGCGCGACAAGGATAAGAAAGCCGAGGAGTGGCTTGAGGAGTATTTCAGGGGAGGAGAAGAAGAAAAGGAGGAAGACGATACTGTCAAAGGCGCTGTCGAAGAAGAAGACTGGGAGACAGCAACAGAGAGCGCAAGTGGGAGCGCAAACGCCCCGTCCTCACCACCCATTCGACGGGCGATCGATCTTACCACTTCCTCTCCCATCCGCCTCTCAGGTTCCAGCCTACCTCCCTCCAGCCCTCCCCAACACCCATCCCTCAACGCTAAGCCCGCGCCCAAGCGCACATCACACTCTAGCACCTCCACCGCCTCGCAACTCGCCACCAAACCAAAGTCTACGCCCAAATCAAAGTCCAGCTCCAATTCTTCACCTCCCAGCCAGGATCTATCCTCCCAACCTACCCCCAAACGCAAATCCAAGTCCAAGTCGTCGTCTAGTTCCCCGTCCCCGCCCCCTCTCACGCCTCTCCCGAACTACCCCAACTACGCCTCAGACGACTACTTCGCGCTCGCCGCACTCTGTCGCGCGCGCAAATTGCCTGGGGCTGGGCGCGCGGGTGTACTGCGCAATCGGCTGATTCAGGATGATATGAATGTGGCTGCAGGCAAGGAGAGGGAGACGAAGAGGGGGACTGGGGGAAGGAGGAGATATGTGCATGGTGTACCGGGCGACAGGAGTAGTAGTGGCGGTAAGGAGGAGAAGTCCAGTGGTGGGGAGAAAGAGAAGAGCGGTGGTGGGGAGGAAGAGAAGAAGAAAGAAGTGGCGGTTTTGGGTAAGGAAGACGGGAAGGAGGATAAGAGCGAGAAGGCGGTTGAGGATTTGACTGAGGAGAGGGGTGGTAAGAGAAAGAGGGATGAGCATGATGAGCATGTTGGAGAGGATGACGAGGCAAAGAAAGTGAAGTTGACAGAATAAGCCCTGGAGGCTTGTGCCAACGATGCACGGTGCGATATTGCTTCAAGGACTTGAGCGATTTGAACTTACGTGTCGTTATTCAAAAAACAACGCATTACCAATACACGTAGACAATAAGCAAATTCTACTCAAATTCCGCGCGCTCCATTCGAGACAACAACATTTGCGACAAGCGCGTCCATGGCACTTCCCTGCATGCTCGCATTCGCAGGCCCTTCAAACTCTCCTGCCCAGCGGTTTCCAAACACCACGCCGTCTTCCTGCGCCTCCTTGTCATTCTTCCATATGCTCTTTGCGTTAGTCTCGATCGCCTCTTTGAACAATTCATCGCCGGTCGCCGCCCACAGTTCACCGAGATTGCGCATATACACGCCCTTGAACTGCGTGCCATCTGCGCCGCACGTGCCACCGTCATCACACACGTCTTTGATGACGCCGTCCTCGTTGGAGAGTTTCTTGAGAGCCGCTGTCGCGATGGTGGATGCGAGTGGCAGGAGAGTCGAATTTGGACTAGCGTGGTTCAACTCGACAAGCCCGCCGAGAATAACGCCTTGGTTGTAACTCCACACCGTCCCGTTGTTGTTTTTACACGTTGAGGCATCCAAGCCGTCATTGATGGTGTTGTTCTCGTTTATCATGCCGCTGGCAACAAACCAGTCGAGTGATTTCTTCGCCCAGTCGGTGTAGTATCCCGTGTCCTGCGCTCGATTTGCCAGATGTGCGGCAGTCGAGAAAAATAGCTCGTTGGCGATGGCGTTGACGTACTGCTTCTCATCGTTCCAGTAGATTCCACCGCTACTACAGTTTGTCCCCCAGCCTTTCGCCACGATGTCAAAAATGTCCTTCGCAAGTGTTAGATATACAGAGCGTGAAGTGACGTCGTAAGCGTTGATCCAGGCCAGCGCCCACCAGAGGTCATCATCGTAAAAGCCATCGAGCCAGGCGTAGGCATCGGGCTTAAAGTCTATAAGCATCGATTCTTCGTCATATTTGGGGTCGCCTGTGAGCAAGGCGACGGTGTTTGTTGCTGAATCTATGTGGCGGAACCAATCTATCGGGTAGCTTGAGTATGGCAGGTATGTTCTCGGGTCGATGTACTTGGTGAACGGCGTTTTGTATCGCGCTGCGCTGAACGAAGCTGTGGCATTGGGTCGCTCTCTGTTGGGTACTGGGTTTTTTACTGGAGCGTTGCGTATCGCGTTGGCAAATGTCCTACGTGCCACGATCTGTACGTGTTCATTATACGGATCGGCTTTCGCAAGGTTGCCGAGCATGGTCATGACATTGGCGCTGTTCCACCACCCAGCTGTTTCCCAGATGCCAGTAGTGCAGTTGTACCACTGGTCCAGTCCATCAAGGGCACATTCTGTCCATGCGGTCGGGTTCGTGGTGGTGCTAACATAACCATGAGCGCATGAGCTGGGAATAGCCGAAAGACTAAGAAGTGCGATTAAGAAGAATGAAGTAGCCATGATTCTGGTAAGAATGGAAGGTTGTCTTAGAAAAGATGTATGAAGTGACTGGACTGATAATGGTCACTCCGTTGTTGTTGGAGATCATCCTGCAGCTAGAATATGTAGAGCGATATGTGCATCCTTTTATGTTTTCTTACATGCGTGCGGCGAGCCACGTCGTGCGCATCAATGCTACCTTCCTGTTCTTCAATGATGCAAACGCGATGGGGGGATGGCAGACGCCTTCCCTTTCAATCCAGCGCAGAAAGAGCGGTGGACATGAGAATAGTAACATGGTCATACCTGGGCGCTGGTTGTAGAGGTACCTGACCCCATACGTGGCGTAGGCCCGCAACCTTATGACGAAGGTTTAGCAATGTCTTCGGGCGACCGGTGAGTTGCAGTCGGTCAGCAGAGTTCGCGATGGCCAGTGACAACACCGAGAAGGTTTGCAAGTACATGGTGAGGCAGCCAGGACATGGGCCTAAGTGGTGCTGCAGGAGACTGACGATGGTCACGATGGTCGCCTAGCTGCAAGGCCATTATCGAAAACGGTGGCCATGTGCGCAAAGTGTCGATTGCTTGGTTTGTGTGCGTTGTGCGGATGCGAAGGTGATTCGATGGTCGACTTCCGATGATGTGAGACGGGTACCCCTCCACCCAAGGCAGGGGATCGACGTCTTGGGCCACTGACGCGCTACGCCCGCACACTAGAAGACCAATACGCCTTGCTAGTCTCGTTACATCCATCCACGCGTTGCCCCAAAGTGTCCTCCTGATAGGCACCAACAAATGTATATGCATACCGTCTCGATAAGCGCACGAGCACGCCACGACGCCATGTGCGACGGCTCGGCACATCGACGGCTCGCAGCCACGTTCTCGTTGTGGAACGACCCTTGCTTCTATTTGGCCATTGACTTCATGCTATGAGGATCTCGTTGCCGAAGTCTTTTACTTCTTCGACCCAGCAGTTCTCCTCGCCGTCAGCGGATTGGTCGAGGTACTTCCATATCCTCTCCAAGACCCTTTTGGAAGTATGCAGGTAGCCCCAGTACATGGTGCCGTAGAGAGCGTCCAAGGTGTTCATGATCCATTCGCGCTGTGTTGGGTCCCTTGACTCGGCGCCAGCTAAGAACAGTGGCCAGCAAATCGACTTGAAGAGCGCATCGCCAGGCTTAAGATGAGAGATCTGATGTACCCCGTCGTTGGCGAGCTCTACAAGATTCACAATGGCAGCGCCGCTCATTGGGTCGATGAGTGGGTTCCCTGATGGCAACACGCGAGCTAGGTATATGCAGACTGCAGAGCGGTGGGCAGCAGCGATGCGTATACGTTGATTGATGTCTTCGAACGGCGTCGCTGGCTCGAAATCCGTGGACCATGCAACCGGGTCGAAGTCCAATGCGCGATGCAACAGTCTTCCGATCTGGCCCTGGATGTTGTCGTACACTTCGTCGGTGCAAGACACTGTCTTGTTCGGTAGCGCAAAAGACTCCAACATGATGCGAAGCAGCGGACCTGGACACGAGAGGTAGTTGTTTGTCTCGGCATACCGCAGAATCGGATCAAGCTCGATTGTGTCGGGGATGAATGACGGCATGGCGCTGAAGCTGAATGTGGAACCGAGTATGTAGAAGACGAGGAAGTCCGACAGTATGGTCAAGCGAAGTCTGCTCATGGGCTTCTGCAGGTACGGTGGCTCACCGAGAAGCCTGATCAGCTGCCATGCGCCCTCCACGTGAACCCTCCACTTGTCGCGGCCTGATTCAACAAGCGCATAGTTGACAAACATGAGAATTGTGATCAGTATCATATCAATATTTGATGGGTCAACAGTCGCAACATTCTGTGCCAACAGTGACAGAGCTTGTTGCTTTGCTATCAATGCATCTTTGTATGCCGACTTGAGCGGACCACCCTTGAAAGGCACAATCTGATAGACTGATCCATCCGTGGAGGTATTATCGGCCTGGTACGTGGAATGGCCCATGGGGTTTTGCGAGATGTTGAAAATGTGGAAAGCAGAGTTTGCCACCATGACATGAAGCAGCAGAGGGTGCGCAGACGTCGCGGGGATCAGATCACGTATGGGATTCTGGCCCGGCATATCATACACGACCATGACATCGCATAGCTGTGTCGCGAAGTGATGCATGTAGTATCGTGAGTTCGGGTCGAGATCGTTCACTAGCGGGTCGACCAGAGGCCGATGAAGCGTCATGGTCGACTGCCCTTCATTGCGATCCGGTGCTGCGGTAAAGTGCTCATGGAGATCCGACAGCACTTCGTTCCCGGAGTGCACATGTTGTTGTTGTTGTTTTGCAGGTGCGTCGTGAGGCTTGGCTGCCTTTTTCAGTCCATCACGGGCGTCATATGACTTCCCCATCATCTTCCCCCGACTTGCGACGCCGCTAATCCACTTGAACAGCTTCCCGTAACCTAAACAGTCGTCGCCGGATGACGAACACTTCTGGCAGCTCGGCAGCGAGCGGTCGCATCTCCATCTCTTCTTCCGGCAATTATGGCAGGCCTTGGTGGGGAGGTTGAGTGCGGCGGCGGCGCTCATCGGATCCGCGCCATG
>Ga0265780_10005948_pt1 | contig 15288 bp, 29 predicted proteins | sample P1T30metagenome_FD_192432 | JGI IMG/M metagenome (GOLD analysis project Ga0265780, IMG submission 192432) | Plant litter microbial communities from East Loma Ridge, Irvine, California - P1 T30 | ecosystem: Environmental > Terrestrial > Plant litter > Unclassified | place: USA: California... | reverse complement strand
ACGGTTGTGACGCCATCCCCCCGGCCAGGGAGGTGTTGCTCGAGCTCGTGCGAGCGTGCACGCCGCGCGAGCTGGGCTCGAACGCGGAAGGCGGGCCAGCAGTCTGTGCTGGCCCGCCTCGCGGGGATCCGTGTGCTTCCGACAGCCGGAGGATCAGGTCCGCTCCCGACCGAAGGGCGGCGGGGGAGGTGGGGGAACGACGAAGCCCCCTCGCTGTGGAGGGGGCTTCGTGTTGGGGACTTACCAAGTGGCGTAGTCCTCGCTTGCCGCCAGCATAACCATGAACGGAACAGACGCGCAACTACGCGGGGGCGGGCATGTCCTGTTCGTCACGGCGGGCGGCCCAGTAGTCGTTCAGGACCTTCCGCTGGCGCAGGCGCTTGTTGCGCCACAGGTCGCACAGGTCCTTGCTGTTGACATGCACGATGCCGCCGGCCGTGTAGGTCGCGAGCTGCCCGGCGGCGATGTACCGGTTCAGCGTCTGCTTCGTGATGTCGAGTTCGAGGATCGCCTGCCGCTTCGTCCACCACTCCGACTTCGGGTCGGCGTGCTCCTCGCGCAGCTCGTGCATCAGCTCCCGCACGCGCCCCTTGCGGATGACCTCGGCGGCTTCCTGCGTGTGCCCGCAGAACGAGCAGGCGAGGACGAACTGGTCGACGGCGGCGCCGTCGGGCCACTCCGCCCCGTACGTGAAGCGGTCGCACACGGGGCAGGGGCGGTCGATGACGCCGCGGGGTGCGCGCTGCGTCGTCGGGTATGTGGCGCGCAGCTTCCAGATCATGTCGGCGACGTCGTCGAAGTAGATCCGGCCGTCGGGGTGGGCGGCGATCGGGTCGTGGCGGACGAGCAGCCACTGCGTGACGACGTTCAGCAGGGCGGTGGCGCCGGCGGGCGTCGTCTCGGCGCGGAACCCAGCAGCCTCCTTATCGCGGGCCCAGTGCACGAGGACGGCCGACGGCGGGGCCACCTGGTAGATCGTGGCCCAGTAGTTCACCCAGTACAGGAGGCGGGACCACACGTCGTCGGTGTCGTCGATCGCGTCAGCTCGGAGGGGCAGCGGGGGCGTCTTCGACGCGGCACGGGGCATGCCGTCCTGTGCGCCGCCCATGGCGGGGACCATGAGCGCCCGGACGTACCCGACGAGGGTCGGGGCTTCGAGGAGGCGGAGGCGGGCGCGTGCGGCCGCGAGGTGCAGGAGGTCCTCGTCGGTGGGGGTGGTCAGGGTGTCGAGCTCGGTCACGAGCGCTCCTCCTCGGTGGTGTCGAAGTCGCCGCGCTCGATGCGCGCGGCCATGCCGTCGTAGATCGAAGCCGCAAGGGGCTTTCGGGGCGGGGCCGCCTGGCCGCGCAACCACGCGACCAGTCGGCCCCCGTCGACGTCAGCCATCAGAACGGCGTCTCGTCGTTGTACGTGCCGCCCCCGGCCGACGGCGTCGACCACACGTCCGCCGCCGGCGCACCACCGGGAGGCGTGGTCGCCCACGGCTCGGCCGGGGCCTGCGCGAGGTCGTCCGTCGACGCCGGGCCCGACGAGTACCCGCCGCGGCCACCGCTCGACGACGTCCTCGTGACCGCAGCCGTGGCGTACCGGAGCGAGGGCCCGATCTCCTCGACCTCGAGCTCCACGCTCGTGCGCTTCTCGCCCGTCTTCCGGTCCTCGTACGAGCGCTGCTTCAGCCGGCCCTGCGCGATGACGCGCGAGCCCTTCGTGAGCGACGCCGCGACGTGCTCCGCGAACTCCTTCCAGACCGAGGCCCGGAGGAACAGCGCCTCGCCGTCCTTGAACTCGTTCGCCTGACGGTCGAACGTGCGCGGCGTGCTGGCGATGGTGAAGTTCGCCACCGCGAGCCCGTTCTGCGTGTACCGCAGCTCCGGGTCGCTCGTGAGGTTCCCCACCACCGTGATGATCGTCTCGCCTGCCATAATGTCCTGCTCTCTGCCCTAGTAGGGCGTCGTGTCCACGGGGCGCTCGTTGCGCTCCCGGATTGCCTGCGCCGCGTCGAGGCCGGCCTGCATGACCAGCTGCCCGTACGCGTGCGCCTCGTCTGCTGTGAGCGACGCGCGCCCGTCGGTGACCTCGAGCGTCACCCCGCCCTCGTCGTCCGCCCACGCGTCCGCGACGGTCGTCTCGGTGGTCCTCGTGATCGCCATCAGTTCGCCTCCGCCCCGAGCGCGCGCGCCGTGGGGCAGGGCCACGTGAACGCCGGCGTGAAGTACTCCTCGCTCGCCTCGACGCTGATGCCGTAGCACTCCTTGCAGACGGCGAACTCCTCGGTCGGGCACTCGTCGTCGTGCTCGCAGTCCTCGTTGGCGCACTCCCACGCGACGCCCTCCTCAATGGCGCGAGCGTGGATCTCGCGTGCTGCAGCCCACTGCGTGAGGATCGCCGGCACGTAGCTGTCGGGGTAGCCGGTCGGGGTGTGGCTCTTCGTGTTCTCGGTCATCGTCTTGTCCTCTCAGATCAGCGTCGTGGCCCCGAACGGGTCCCACGTCTTGTCCCGCAGCCGCGCGAACTGCCCCTGCCACTCGAGCTGCACCTGCCCCATCTCCCCGTGCCGGTTCTTCGCCACCGTCACCTCGAGATCGCCCGGCTTCTTCGCCCGGTCGTACGACAGCAGCAGCACCACGTCGGCGTCCTGCTCGATCGCCCCCGACTCCCGCAGGTCCGTCAGCAGCGGCGTCCGCGACGTCCGTCCCTGCGGCGGCCGTGACAGCTGCGACAGGGCGATCACCGGCACTTGCAGTTGCTTCGCGAGCTTCTTCAGCCCGCGCGAGAACTCGGCCACGTCCTGCTGCCTGTTCTCCTTGCCGCCACCCTCGATCAGCTGCAGGTAGTCGATGACGACGCCGGCGAGCTTCCCCTTCCGCGCCACCGACCGGACGAACGACCGGATCTGCGTCAGCGTCGAGATGTCGTCGCCGATGTAGATCGGCGCCTCCTGGAACCGCTTGCGTGCGATCGCCACGCGGTCCCGCTGCTCCTTGTTGAGCTCGCGGTTCCGCAGCGACTTCATGTGCACCTCGCCGTACTGCGCGATGAGGCGGATCTGCAGCTCGTCCTCGCCCATCTCGAGGCTGATGAATGCCACGAGCCCCTCGTGCGCGAGGCGGGTCGCGCACTGCAGGCCGACGATCGTCTTCCCCTCGCCGGGGCGGGCGCCGACGATGACGAGGTTCCCCGCCGCCAGGCCGCCGATCAGCTTGTCGAGCGACGGCCACGGCGTCGGCACGTACTCCGGCTTCTTGTCGAGCTTGTCGATCAGGTCGTCGATGGTCGAGCCGACGGGGTGCACGTCGACGCGGGCGCCGGCGGCGACGCCGTCCATCTCGGCACGAGCGAGGTCGGCGAGCTCGAACGCGTCCCCTTCCGTCGACTGGCCCATCTGCGCGACCTTCACACCGGCCGCATGCAGCCGCCGGCGCAGGGCGCGATCCTTGACGATGTCGACGTAGTAGCCGACGTTCGCGGCCGTCGTCGGTGCGCCGTGCAGCACGTGTAGGTACCCGACGCCGCCAGCCTTCTCGAGCTCCCCTGTGCGACCGAGCTCGTCGTGAAGCGTGATCGGGTCGATCGGCTGGTTCTGGTGCGCGAGACGCGCGGCCGCCGCCACGACGACCTCGTGCTTCGGCAGGTAGAAGTCCGACGGCGCCAGGCTGTCGAGCACCTCCCAGATCGCCTTCGCCGACAGCATCAGCGACCCGACGACGTACTGCTCCGCGCCGACGTCGTGCTGCGGCGACCGCTCCTGCCCCGCCTCAGCCACGAGACACCGCCAGGATCCAGGCGTGGTCGTCATGGTGCGCGTCGAACTCCGCCACCGTGACGTGGTGGTCAGCGCACCAGGCGGCCTTCTGCTCGGCGAGCAGCTCGGCTGTCGCGTTCGGCAGCTGCCCGAGGTCCCCGTCCGCCTCGAGACGCTTGACGACGTCCGCCGGGAAGATGTTCCGCGACACCTCCGTGTAGTGCTCCCGAACCGCCGCCTGCACCGCGGCCCCGTCGTAGCCACCCACGATCTCGTGCCACGCCTCGACCGTCATCTCGTTCACCAGGCGCCCGTCAACGGACGAGACCCAGGCGAGGACGAACGCCAGCTCCGACTTCTTCATGCTCCTGCTCCTCTCGCTCCTGGTAGCCGCGCACGAGCGCGATCGCCGACTGCTGCTTCTCCTGCGCCCGCCCGCCGGCACGCAGCGGCAGCGGGTCGTCGTCCCACCGGCCCTGGTTCAGCCACGTCGCCGGCATCGGGATGAACCGCTGCTCCTCCTTCGGCGGGAGGTTCGGGTCCGCCGCGAACCGGCGGGCGCCGGCGAGGATCTCGTCGGCCGGCGCCTTCCTCAGCGCGGCGCGGAACGCCTTCTCCGCTGCAAGACGCCCCGTGTGACGCGGGTAGGTCTTGTAGAACACCTCGAAAGGGTCCTCGGCGCCGGTCACCTTCACGACGTCCCGGCTCACCCCCGCAGGGGGTAGGGGGTTCTCGTGTTCTTCCAGATGGTCTTCTGAAGAGATGGTGTTCTTAGTGTCGGATTGACCGACGTCGGGTGAACCGACGTCGGCTGAACCGCTGCCGGTGAATCCGCCGCTGTCGGAAAATCCGTCACCCGTCGCCGGGACGCACAGCTCGTACTCGACCTCGTTCCACCGGCCTTGCTCGCCGCGGGTCTGCACCAGCTGCAGGTACCCCGCCTCGCGCAGCTCCGTCAGCGCCGTACGGATCGCGTCGCGGCCCTCCGCGCCGGCCTTCTGCAGGCTGCTGATCGTGACGTGCCACCCGACGCGGTGGGACATGATCTCGCCCAGGAGTCCCCGGGCTCGGCGGGACAGCCGCTGGTCGCGCAGCCACGCGTTCGGGATCTGCGTGAAGTGGCCCTCGAACGGCAGCTCTACTCTGCGAACGCCCATGGTCCTGCCTCCTTCCTTGCTTGGTGCACCCCGCCGGCGTCGTCCAGGAGGACGAGGCCGTGCACGGCGTGCTCGATCGGTGTCTGTGTCGGGTCCGCAAAGCCCGAGATCTTGATGCCCCGCCGGACCGCCTCCGCCTGCAGCTCCGGTTCGGCCTCGATGCGGCCGTTCAGGATGCTGTCGAGCCAGACGACGTTCGACAGGCGGTGCTTGTCGCGGCGGCCGCCAGCGCCGCCCTGCCGGTGCTGCGGGACGAGCCGGTCGGACTCCTGGCCGGTCCAGGCGCAGCGGCGGCCGTCGCGCTTCTCGAGGCCGACGAGGACGGGCCGGGGCGTCTGTGAGCTCATGCCGCTGCCCTGTCGAGCAGGGCGCTCACGGCCAGGGCCGCCTGCTGCGGCACCACGCCGTTCCCGAGCGCCTTCAGCTGCTCGTTCCGGGTCAGGCCAGCACCGGTGACGTGCCCCGTGGGTAGGCCCATCATCCACTCGACGAACGCCGGGGAGAGTCGGTGTCCTCCATCGCGGCCGGTGGGCTCAGTGGGGGCAGGGGCGTGCCGTCCGGTGACACGCTCCCACCGCTCGACTGCGGGCCCGTACGTGCCCCACGCTTCGAGCGACCGCCCACCCTCACCTCGAGCTCCTGCACTCCCGTCGCCGTGGTCGTGAGCGGCGTCGGCAGCAGAGACATCGCTACCCCAGGCAAGAGCAGCTCGCTCGACCGCGCGCCCCCGCGCCGAGCGTTCCCACCCGTCACGTTGCCAACGGTCGGCGTCGGCAGCAAGTGCTCCACCTCGTCCGCCAGCGTCGGCCCGTGCCCGCCCTCGCGCCGCTTGTCCGGGTGCTGCGATCCCCCGTTCACCGCGAGCTGCGAGGTCGGCGTCTTCAGGAGCACCTCGCCCTGCGTCCTTGAGCCGTCCGTCCGCTCCGCCCCGAGCGCGTACATCGTCTCCGTACCCGACGCTCCACGGCTCGCCCGCGGGGTGGGCAACGATGAAGACTCGGTACCGGCCGTGCGGAGCGCCGGCGTCGGCAGCTCGAACGCCACACCACCACGCGTCGTACCCGAGGTCGGCCAGGTCTCCGAGAACGGCTCCGAGTGCTCGGAGAACAGGTCCGCGCTTGCTGTCGCCCAGATCCCACGGGTTCGGTCCCACGTACCGATCCGTCTCAGGGTCCCATCCATCCGACTTCTCCACTTCACGATCCGCGGCTGCTGAGAGCAGCCCCCTCACGTTCTCGATGACGACCAGGCCCGGACGGACCTCGTCGATGCCGCGCGCGAACTCCGACCACAAGCCCGACCGCGTGCCGTCCTTCAACCCCCGACGCAGCCCCGCGAGCGACACGTCCTGGCACGGGAACCCGCCCGTCATCACGACGTCGCCGCCGTGCGGGAGGGCCGACCAGTCGACGGCCGTCACATCGCCGAGATTCGGCACGGCCGGCCAGTGGTGCGCGAGGATGCGCGACGGCGCCGGGTCGAACTCGACGTGCGCCACGACGTCGCCGCCGATGACGGACTGCACGCCCATCTCGAGGCCGCCGTACCCGCTGAACAGGCTGATGATCCGCGGGGTGCTCACGACGCCACCTCTGCGGGCGGGCGGCCAGAGAACAGCGTCGGCAGCCCCAACCGCTTCCGCCGGTTCGACACCGTCTGCACCGAGAACCCGAAGTGCTTCCCCATCCGGTTGTCCGACCAGCCCTCACCGTGCAGGGCCCGCAGCTGCTCCTCGAGCTCCGGCGTCCACACCGTCTTCCCGAGGTTCTCGACCGCCCGCGGCAGGATCTCGAACGACCCGTTCCGGTCGTGACGCTGCTTGTGGATCTTGCACACGAGCAGGTCACTGACCACGGACCGCGCGTCGTTCTCGCAGCCCTCGACCCCGCACTGCTGCCCCGGCTTGACGAGCCGGTTCAGGGGCAGGCCGGCCGCGCGCCGCCATACACCGATGGTGCTGTCGGTCCACCCGAGCTCGGCCGCGATGTCGCGGTCCGTGAGGCCCTCGGCGTGCAGCTCGCGGGCCCGGACGCGGTCGGCGTCGGACATGCGCCGCACCGGTGCTGCGGGCGTGCCCGGGTCGCGGGGCTCGCGCGTCTTCTTGATGACCCGCTTCGGCGGCCGCGCATCCAGGTCCACCCCGTCGAGGCGGCGGTGCACGATCTCCGCGACCAGCTGCCCGACGTCGACACCGTGGTGGTGCGCCATCGCGTCGAGGTACCGGAACTCGGCCCCGGGCAGGTCCGTCTTCAGCGGCACCCGGAACTCGCCGGTCACGACTGCACCCCCGCTAGGGTGACGCCATGCGGAACCAGGTCACGACGACGCACGAGAAGATCGAGTACCGCGCCACACGTCAGCCGCAGCCGAACGGGGACGGGACGTACACGTGGCGTGTCGAGTACAAGCAGTCCTCGGACTACGAATGGGACTGGCGCGGCAAGTTCCTTGAGCGTGACGGTGTGTGTGAGTGGAAGGGCCGCACTTTCGACGACGCCGACCACGCCCTGCGCGTCTACGCCCGCGAGCACTGACTGCACTCCTGCCGCGTTCACGAGACAACTACCGTCGAGGCTGGCTCCACGAGCACCGGGGTGTCCGCGGGCCAGCCCTCGAAGAACACCGCCGTCGCCGTCGAGTGCTGCACGACCGTGCGCACCACACCGGTGACCTGCTGCCCGTCGGCGGTGACGGTCACCGTCCGCAGCACGTGGTCGCCGCACAGGCGCCCCGCGTACGTCTTCTGCTCAGCCATTAGCTCGCTCCCGTGTAGCCCTGCGCGTGCATCCGGTCGGCTGCACGCTGGTCCGCTCGCGCGGTCCTGTGGTTCTCGCCGGCAGCCGCGAACGCGTCGAGCAGCTTCCGGAGGTACTGGTCCCGCTTCTCAGCGAGGAGGTGCGCGAGCTTCAGCTCGTACCCCTTGTCGGACGCCCGAGCCATCTGCTCCGCCAGCGCCCGAGACGTCTTGCTCTCGCCCATGACGAGCCGCACCGTCTCGCGGTCGATGTACGCCTCGTAGCCCGTGCGGGCCGACGCGAACGCCGCTCCCGCCGCCTCGAGCGCGGCCACGACCTCGAACCGCATGGCCGCGAGCTGGTCGCCGTACTGGCCCCCGAGGGTCCGCCACACGGCGTCGACGAGCGCCACGTGCAGCACGTCGTCCTTCGACGGGTGGTGGATACCGACGCTGCGGAGCACGTCCGCGACCCGGGGGTCGAGGCCGCCTCCCTCGACGACCTCGCCCGTGCGCTCGTCGACGACGTTCACGAGCTCGCGCCTTCGGCCGCTTCGGCCTCCCGGAACTGACGGATGCGGTCGGCTGCCGAGACCAACACGTCCAGGTGCGCGTTCGCGGTACCCCACATCACCGTGTGGATGACCGCGGCAACGGCCTGGGGCGCGTCACGAGGCACGCGCTCGATCTGCCGCTCGATCTCAGCGGCCTGGTCACGCAGGCCGTCTGCCACCTTGCGGATGCGCTCCTGCACGTAGGACGTCGCCTGGTCGGACATGACTGTCCTGCGCTCGCCGTCCTCAGCCACGGTCCCCACCGCCCGTCTCCGGCTCCGGCGCCTCCATGCCCTCGAGCGGAGGCGTCTCCTCCTCACCCGGCAGCACCTCGGCCTCGCCCTGCGGGATCAAGGCCACAGCCCAGTCCGCACCCTTCGGCTCACCCTGCGCAGCCCACTGCTTCTCCGGCTCCGGCGACGGCGCAGCCGCCTGCTGCGACAGCTGCACCGCGATCGCCTTCAGGTCCGCGAACAGCTCGTCGCCGCGCTCGTGCGGCGGGATCTGCTGCCACAGCCCGTTCAGCTCCGCCGCCGACCCGAGCTCGCGCGCCTCAGCACGCCAGTCCCGCCCCGACGGCTCCGGCGCAGCCACGGCCGCCTGCACCTGCGCGGCCTGACGCGGGGCGCCGGCCTGGTCCATCTCCTCCGTCGAGTACAGCCCCGACAGGTCCTGCGGGAACGCCTTCCGCAGCGCCAGCATCTCGGCGCACTTCCCGAGCATCAGCGCGCCCATCTTCTTCCACATGGGCGAGTTCGCCGAGTACGCGTCCCACGTCGCCACCGCGTACAGCGGCTCCACGAACCCCTCCCGGTGCACACCCACCCGGGCCGCCTTCGGCTGCTCTGACGCCAGCCACACGTCGACCCACGTCACCCCGTCCGCGGTCCACTGCGTCGCCGTCTGCCCCCGGTACTGCCCCGTGCGCTCCGCGACGAGACGGGCGCCGTCGATCGACACCTGCGTGCCCCACTTCCCGCCACGCTCGATGCAGTAGATCTGCCGCGCGATCGGGTCCAACCCCGTCCGCCGGGCGTGGAGCAGGAACGCCTCCACCACCGGGCGCGGCGCCAGCTGCCTGTTCGCCGGGGGACCCGTGACGAGGCCCGCAGCCTCGACAAGTGCCTTCTCCGACGCCGTCCACTCCGAGCTGTCGCCCGTCGTGGGGAGCGCCACCACCGTGCCGGTCATGCCGACACCGCCAGCGACTCGCGACGGTCGATGGCCTCGGCCCACTGCTGAGCGACGGCCGCGACCTGGATCAGCTCGGTGCGGAGCTTCACCGCGTCGTCCTCGGCCAGTGCCTCGAACACCTCCTCGAGGAGGATGTCTCGCCAGGTGACGGCACCGGATGCGGCCGCGTCGTTCGTGGCGCTCGTCGCAAGGTTGGCCAGGCGAGCCCCGGACTGCGCGTCGAGGTAGAGGGACGACTGCCCGCTGATCTCCATGAGCACAGGGACCTCGCGTCCGGTTCCGTCGGCGTGGTTCTGCTCGCCCCACTTCGCGTCCTGTCGGCGCCGTTCCAGTGCCACCTCGACTGCCACCATCTCGGCCGCCGTGGCGTTCCTCATGTCCTCGGTCATGCCTTCGTCTCCTTCGTGCTCTTGGCCGCGGTGACCCGCAGCGCCGACTTCTTCACCACGACGCGCTCCACGCCGCTCTGCTCGATGAACTGCGCCTCGTGCGCATCCACCGCCCACTGCTCCCGCTCGAGCGCCGCACGCGCCTGCTCGACGTCGTCCCGCGCCTGCTCGAGCCGCTCGTACAGCCCCCCCGGCGCCTCCGAACGAGCACGCACCACGTCGACCGCCGACACCGGCTGCTCCTCGACGACCTCCGGCGACCACGACACCCGCGCCAGCGGCGACTCCTGCACCACCGGCTCCCCGGCATCCACCAGCGCCACGATCGCCCGGTACGACGACTCCTTCAGCTGCTTGCCCTGCTTCTCCGCGTCCAGCCCTCGGAGGTAGTTCACGGCGAGCGTGTCCAGCTCCTCGTCGATCGCCGGCGCCGCCGACTCGTCGCCCGCACGCGCCGCGTCGAGCGCCACCAGGAACCCGTCCGCCAGCTGCTCGAGGTCGCGCGCCAGCTCCGAGTTGTAGGAGATCCACTCCATCGTCGGCACCAGGCCCACCGGGGACGGCTCCTGGTGTTGGCCGCCGCGGTCCTGCCAGTCGCTGTCGTGCTGCTCCGTCACGTACAGGCATCGACGGGCGCCCGTGACGCGCATGATCCACGTCATCTGCACGAAGTACCCGGCCCGGTCGTACGAGCTCATGCCGGCGCGGACGTCGTGCTTCGAGGTCTTGATCTCCGACACGACGAGCTCGCCCGCGGGGTCGATGCCGATGCCGTCCGGCGACCCCAGCCACCGGTCGTTCTCGGCCGAGCGGAAGACGCGCGACTCCGGCGCGAGGTACGGGAACACGCTCTGCACGACCGCGGCGATGACGGGCTCCTGCGAGCGCCCCCACGCGGTGTACTTCGAGTCGATGAACGTCGCACGCGCGGCTGCCTCGAGCTCCTCGGGCGTCGTGGCGCGGAGGAACGTCAGCTTCTCCTCGATCAGCGACCGCGCCGTCCGCTTCCGCAGCCACAGGTCGCGGACCTCGGTCGCCGTGATGCCCTGAGCGCGGGCGAGCAGCCACTGCGTGCGATCGGCGTCCGACGCGCCGGCCCGCTCCTCGAGCGCGGCGAGCACGTCCACGACGGCGGTCATGCGCGGGCCTCAGCGTCCGCCTCTTCGGCGTCCCACGCCTCGCCGACGTCCTGCGCCAGCGCCTGACCGAGCTGCGTCGCCCTGGCGTCCCAGTCGGCCTCGTCGTCGGCCGGCGCCGGCAGGTCCAGCGCCGTCTCACCCGTCCGCACCTGGTACGCCGACTGCTGCAGCGCCTTCACCTGCTCGAGCGCCTCCGGCGACCGGATCGGCTCGACGTGCGTCATCTTCACGACCGGGTAGTCCTCGCCCGACTCCATGTCGTGCGTCTTCTTCGTCACCTTGATGGTCACGATCGCCGTCACCCGGTCCGAGTCCGTGAACCCGAGCAGCTCCTGCTCGAGGTCGACGAGCCCGTTCGCCGTGTCGGGGATCTTCCCGCTGTTCATCTGCACGGTCATGCTGTTGCTCCTTCGGTAGTGGTGTGGCCGACGCGCACGGTTGCGCCCGGCCGAGAGGAATAGGTCTTGCGGGTGTGGAGCTCGACGACCTGCCCGTCGTCGCCCCACGCCTTCGCGTCCGTGATCGCGTCGAAGATCGAGCGGACGAGCTTGTCGAGGTCGGGCTTCACCGACGGCAGCCCGCGACGGTCCGCAGGGATGCGCTGCGGGGCCGCGACACGGAAGTCGACGACCACGACCAGGGGGCCCTCAAGCGGGGCCGCGCCGGCGTGCGCGGTGACCACAGCTGCGGTGACGGTCTTCCGCCACGGCTTCAGCGCCTTGTTCGCGTCCGCCATCACCGCGCGGCCCTTCACCACGTAGGCGCTCTTCGAGCCCTGCGGGACGGGGACGCCGTCGACGGTCACGGTCAGCGCGGGGATCACAGCGGCAGCCCGAGCGGCACGAACTCGAAGAGATCGCTCAAGTCCTCGCGGTACCTCCGGCACGCCATGCACCCCACCGACCGGCACCGCGTCGCGAACTGCTTCACGATCGCCACGTGCTCCGCGCACTGCAACCGCACATCACCGCAGTGCAGGCACCGCATCGCGAACGACGCATCCTTCCCGCACGCGGCCCCGTCCCTCGTGACCTGGCACGACGGCCGGAAGTCGAGATGCCGCACCAGCGCCGACGACACATCCGACAGCAGCGCCTCCACGGCGGCCCCGTACGGCGTCTCCGGCGGCACCCGCACCTCGCGGTTCACCGCCGAGCCCCGAACGCGTCAGCCCACAGGGCAGCGACCGCGGCAGCGACGAGAGCCCACACGGCGAGCAGCAGGCCCGCGCCGGCCTCGACGCCGACGAACACCCGGACGAGGCCCGCGGCGATCGCCAGCAGCACGAGGACGAACGCGGCCGCGCTGAGCCGGGTCACGACGCGCTCCCGAGGATCGCGTCGATTCGCTCGTTCGTGGCCCGCAGGTTGTCGGCCCACTCGGCGGGGATGATGCGGCCGCCGCCGCGGACCGTGATCGCCACGTCGGTACGGGCGTCGACGGCGGGGCTCACGACTCCACCGTCGTGAGGAAAGGAGCGACCGAGCCGAGGGGCCACGTGGCCGTGTGCGTCGGCTCGGGGTGCTCGCCCCGCGTCGCGCCCTCGTACGCGGCCCAGACAGCCGGCATCCAGTCGGCCGGGAGGCCCTCGCGGACCAGCATGCGGACGCCGCTGTCGTTCGCCAGGATGCCGGCGTACTCGATCGGTCGGAGCTCGCCGACGACCTTGCCCTCGCCCCAGAACTGGACGAACAGGTCGCCGTTCTCGAGCGTGCCGGCGATGATCTTCGGCTCGTCGCCGAACAGCGACGGAACCGTTTTTGAGCGCACTGCGCTCTTGATGTCGTGCATAAGAGTGCCCTTCGAGGCGAAGACCGGACGGCGTCGGAACCGTGCGGCCGGATGATGTGGGGGAGGAGCGCTACGCCGTGACGGCGAACCGCTGCACGGCCTCGCGGGCCGGATCCGGGGTGCCGTCGAGCCAGTGGTCGACGGACTCCTCCCGGATGGACCAGGACCCGCCGCGCACCCGCTGGGTGGCGAACAGGTCACCGGCCTGGCATGCCTTCAGGACCGTGTCGGGGTGCTTCTTCGCGAGCACCGCGGCTTCCTTCACGGTCAGGCGCGCGCTCACGACGCCACCCGCTGCAGGGTCTGCTGCAGCCGATCGACGACGAACAGCGACCCGAGAGGCACGGACGGGAACAGCATCTGCATGCGGGCCATGAACACGTTCGAGGGAGCACCGCCCGCGATGACCCGGTACAGGGTCGACCGGTCGACGCCGAGCTGCTTCGCGAGCTCCGAGTCGGAGTCCATCTCGTGCGCCCGGCGCAGCTCGTTGAGCTTCGTGACGTTGAGCACGAGCTGCGACGGCGGCACCCGTGTTGCGTCGGTGGAGAGGTTCTTCATGCATGGAACGTTACCCCCCGTTTGCGCCGATGCAACAGGTGTACGCGGGTGAAAGCGGGCGTGTCGGGGGCTAGCCCGATGTTTCCGGGTCTGCGCAGGCGGAAAGATGTTGCACGCGTGCATCATCGGCTGTAGCGTGCACACCGTGAACGAGCAGACCTGGTCCGACTTCCTGAAGCGCATCGCCGGTACCCAGGCGGCGACGGTGAACCAGTCGGACATCGCACGCGCCGCCGGCGTGAGCACCCCGACCGTTTCTCGCTGGATGGCCGGGATCGGCAAGCCGAAGGCCGAGCAGGTCATCGGCGTGGCCCGCTCCTACGACGTCAGCCCCCTGCACGCGCTCGTCGCCGCCGGCTACCTCCGCCGCGAGGAGATCTACGGCGAAGTCGAGATCCCGCGCGCGCTCGCGCTGTCCGTGTTCACCGACCTCGAGCTCGCGCAGGAGATGCTGCGCCGCGTCGACCAGGGCCCGTCCGAGGTCCTCGAGCAGCCCATCGACGTCGACCACCCCGCATGGGCCGTTGTCAGTGGCGCCCCGCAGGATGTCGTCGAAGACTTGCCCCACGCAGCGAAGCGCGAGGCACGAGAGGTTGAGGAGGGCGACCACACACCGTGACGAAGTACGACCCGCGCGAGCACGCGTCGGACCTGGGGGTCCCGATCATCGACTACCCGCTGCGGGCCGACTTCGGCCGATACGTCCCGGCCCTCCGCGCAATCCTGATCAAGCCCCGCATGCGCGTCGCCCTCGAGCGGAGCGTCATCGCCCACGAGCTCGTCCACGCCGAGCGCCACGAGTCCGCCACCGGCGTCCCCCTGCTCGACCTCCGCATGGAGCGCAACGCCGACCGCGTCGCCTCGCTCCGCCTGATCGACGACGCCGAGCTGATCGACCTCATGCGCTGGTCCCACGACCCCGGCCGGTGGGCCGTCGAGCTCGGCGTCACCGCCGACATCATCGAGGCGCGCCTAGCGCAATTCACCCACCCCGAGAGGAACGCAGGCTGATGGCCTGGACCGAAAAGAAACCGTCCGGCAACTGGCAGGGCCTGTACCGCGACCCCCAGGGCAAGCGGCGCAGCGTCGGCACGTTTCGCCGCAAGCCCGAAGCGCTCCGCGCCGCCGCGTCCGCCGAGGACGACTCCCGCAAGATCGGCTGGCGCGACCCGTCCGCGTCGCTCGAGCTCTGGGGCACCTGGTGCGACACCTGGTGGACCAGCCGCACCGTCGCCGCCGGCACCCTGAAGCGCGACCTGTCACCCCTCACGAAGCACATCCGCCCCCGCTGGGACCCCGTGCCCCTCGCAGACATCACCCGCCACGACGTGAACGCCTGGGTCGCAGACCTCCTCCGCACCGAGTCCGGCCGCGAAGCACGCACCCCGACCGGCGTCGCCCGGCTCACCCTGTCTGGCGCCAGCGTCCGCCGCATCGTCGCCCTGTTCAGCGCCTCCCTCACAGCCGCCGTCGACGCCGAGGTGCTGAAGACGAACCCCGCCCTGGGCGTCAAGCTCCCCACCGCCGCGCCCGGCGCCGACCGGTTCCTCACGCGCGACGAGTACGCCGCGATCGCGAACCGCCTCGACCCCGAGGACCGCGCGGTCGCCGACTTCCTCGTCGGCACCGGCGCCCGCTGGGGAGAGATGGCCGGCCTGCACGCGCACCGCATCGACCACGCGCGCGGAGTCGTCGCGATCGTCGAGACGTGGGACTCGAAGATGCAGACCATCAAGGCGTACCCGAAGGGCAAGGAGCGCCGCGACGTGCCGCTCCCGGAGTGGGTGCTGATCCCGAAGACCAGCGCCCGCATGTCGCTCGTCTTCAGCGCCGACGGCCGCATGCTCGACATCGACGGCTGGCGGAAGAACACCTGGAACCCCGCCGTCACGGCCGCAGGCATCGGCCACGTCCGCATCCACGACCTGCGCCACACGTACGCCTCGTGGCTCCTGCAGGCCGGCATCAGCCTGGCCGACGTCGGCAAGCTCCTGGGGCACAAGTCGTGGACGACGACCATGCGCTAC
>Ga0265780_10005947_pt1 | contig 15288 bp, 8 predicted proteins | sample P1T30metagenome_FD_192432 | JGI IMG/M metagenome (GOLD analysis project Ga0265780, IMG submission 192432) | Plant litter microbial communities from East Loma Ridge, Irvine, California - P1 T30 | ecosystem: Environmental > Terrestrial > Plant litter > Unclassified | place: USA: California... | reverse complement strand
CTCATCATCGAGGAGTTCGGCACGGCCGCCTACGCGCAGTACGGGCTCCTCGCGACGTTCCCGACCCTCCTGCCGTTCGCCGACCTCGGCATCGCCGCGGTCGTCATCAACGCGGTCGCCGGCTCGTCCGCCGTGCGCACGGACGAGTTCGTGCGGCGCACCATCGTCACGGCGCTGCGCGTGCTGCTCGTCTCGGGCGGCGTCATCGCCGCCGTCGCCGCCGTCATCACCCTCGCGGGCTGGTGGCCCGTGCTGCTCGGCGAGGGGCTGCTGCCCGAGGGCGGATCGCTCGCCGCCGGGCTCTGCCTCGCCGTCTTCGGCCTCGTGCTGCCGCTCACGGTCGGGCAGCGGATCCTCGTCGGACTGCGCCGCACGAGCACCCAGGTGGCCAGCCAGTCGGTCGTGGCGCCGTTCATGTTCCTCGCCATCGGCTCGGCCGTCATGCTGAGCCTGCCCGCCGGCAGCTACCTCGCCGTGGTCTCGTACGTCGCCAACGCCCTCGTGTCGGTCATCTGCCTCGTCGTGGCCGCGCGCGCCCTCTCGCCGCAGCTCGGCCGTGCCGTGCGCCTCGTGCCGCGCGTGCGCAGCTACCGCGGCGTGCCCGTGCTCGGCCTCGCGTGGCCGATGCTCGTGCAGATGATCGCCCTGCCGGTCGCCATGCAGACCGGGCGCCTGCTGCTCAGCCACCTCGCCGGACCGGACGAGCTCGCCCAGTACAACCTGGCCTCCCAGCTGTTCGGGCTCGTGCTGCAGACCATCGCCGCGGCCGGCATCGCGCTGTGGCCGATCTACGCCTCGGCCCGCAGCGCCGGCCGCGTGGAGTCGCCCGCCGTGCCGACGCTGTGGTTCCTCCTCGGCGGACTGCTGCTCGGCGGTGCGCTCGCGGCCGTGAGCCCGTTCGTCGCCGGCTTCGTCTCGGGCGGGCAGATCGCGCTCGACGGCTGGATGCTCGGCGCGTTCGTGCTCTTCGTGGGACTGCAGGCCGCCAAGTACCCCATCGGCATGTACATGACCGACAAGACCGGGCTGACCTTCCAGGTGGCGCCGATCCTCGTCATGGTGCCGCTCACGCTCGGCCTCAGCTGGTTCCTCATCGGCGAGATCGGCGCCGCCGGCCCCGTGCTCGGCTCGGCGATCGCGGTCGCGCTCTGCCAGGTCGTGCCCAACCTCTGGTACGTCTCCCGCGACCTGTCCCGCCGACGGGCCGAGGCCGACCGGCAGGCGGCCCCGGAGGCGTCGGACGTCGCCGAGGGCGACGCGACGACGCCCGGCGCGGCCACGACCGACCCCCTCGCACGCGGTGCCGCCGCCCGGGGCCCCGTCGACCCCTCGGGGCTCGCCGGCCCCGACGGGCCGGTGGACGGCGCCACGGGACCGGCGTCGGGCGACCCCGTCTGACGGGAGCCCCTCAGCCCCGGCGGCGCCGCAGCTCGGCGCGCACGAGGCGGCGCGACTCCAGGACGGCGCGCGCGCCCACGGCGAGCGTCCCCGGCGAGGTGAGGAACTGCCTCCTGCCGCCCTGCAGGAGGATCTCCCACGCCACGCGCGGCGTCTGCCGGTGCCAACGGCGCAGGTCGGCGTCGTCGAGGTGGCGCACCGCGTACACGGCGCGGTTGCGGATGTTGTAGCGGTAGTACGTGGCGGACTTGGCCTCGCCGGCGGTCGCCGCGCCCGCGCCTCCGGCCGCGCCCGTGCCCTGCGTGCCGCCCTCGGCGTGCACGGCGACGACGTCGTCGAGCAGGCGGAGCCGGCCGCCGGCCTCGACGACGCGCTGCGACAGGTCGACGTCCTCCCAGTACAGGAAGTACGCGTCGTCGAAGCCGCCCGCCCGCCGCCAGAGGTCGTCCGAGAGGGCGAGGCAGGCGCCCGTGAGCCAGGGGCGGACCCGGGCAGGGTCGACGTCGTCCGGCCGGCGCCGCCGCGAGCGGACGCGGCCGTCGTCGAGGTAGAGGTCGCTGCCCGCCGACCACGTCGAGCCGTCGGGACGCTCGATGCGCGGGGCGGCCAACACGTCGGGGTCGTCGTGCACGGCGGCCACGAGGGCGTCCAGGGCCCCTGGGGCCATGGTGGCGTCGGGGTTGAGCAGCACGTGTCGCTGCGCGCCCAGGGCGCGCGCCCGCTCGACGCCGAGGTCGCAGCCGGTGCCGAAGCCCTCGTTGCCCGCGGGCGTGACGACGCTCCAGCCCTCGCGCTCGCCGAGGGCGAGGACGCGGCGGCGCTCGTCGTCCGTCGAGAGGTTGTCCACGACGACCACCGTGAGGCCGTCGACCGCGCGGGCGAGGGGTGCGAGGTTCTCCTCGAGCAGGGCGCTCGAGCCGTAGTTGACGACGACGACCGAGGCGCCCGACAGGTCGGGGCGAGCGGCGGTCACGAGGCTGCCCCCGGCCGGGCGCAGGGTCTGCCAAGCTGGGCGCGATGGCAGCTCCCGACGGTCCCTCGACCCCCGACGACACGACCCCCGACGACACGACCCCCGACCCCGCGGCCCCGGTGCCCGGCGCCGACGTGCGGCTCACGGTCGCCGTGCTCACCTTCCGGCGCCCCGACGACCTCGACGCGGTCCTGCCGCTGCTCGTGGCGCAGGCCGACTCGGTCGGCACGCTCGGCGTCGCCGCGCGGGTGGTCGTCGTCGACAACGACCCCGCCGGCTCCGCGCGGCAGCGCGTCGAGCGGGGAGCCGTCGAGGCGCTCGCGGCCACCGACGGCCGGGTCGGCGTGGAGTACGAGCACGAGTCCGTGCCGGGCATCGCCGCCGCGCGCAACCGTGCGCTCGACGCGGGCCGCGACGACGAGCTGCTCGTCTTCATCGACGACGACGAACGGCCCTCCGAGCGCTGGCTGCTCGAGCTCGTCGGCCTGCAGCGCCGCACGGGCGCCGAGGCCGTGGTGGGCCCGGTGCAGAGCGAGTACGCCGTGCCGCCCGAGCCCTACATCGTGGCGGGCGGCTTCTTCGAGCGCCGCCGGCTGGCGAGCGGCACCCGCGTCGACGTGGCCGCCACGAACAACCTCCTGCTCGACCTCGCGGCGGTCCGCCGCTGGGGCCTGCGCTTCGACCTCGCGCTGGGACAGCTCGGCGGCGAGGACACCCTCTTCACGCGCTCGATCGCCGCCCGCGGCGGCACGCTCCTCTGGTGCGCCGAGGCGATGGTCACCGACGTCGTGCCCGCCGACCGCGTCACGCGGCGCTGGGTGCTGCAGCGCGCCTACAGCAGCGGCAACGGCTGGGGCCTGACGAGCGTCATGCTCGCCGGCCGCGGTCCCCGACGGCTGGTGGTGCGCCTCCGGCTCACCGGGCAGGGCCTCGTCCGGCTGGCAGGAGGCGCGGCCCGCTGGGCGACGGGCGTCGCCACGGGCTCGCTCGGGCGCCGCGCCCGGGGCCTGCGCACGGTGCTGCGGGGCGCGGGCATGGTGTCCGGCGCCTGGGGCTCCGGCTACCGGGAGTACGGCCGCAGCTGAGCCGGGCCCGACCGGGTCGACCGCGAGGCAGGGGCGCGCCACCTCAACGCCCCCGCAGCGCGGCGACGGCCTGCCGATAGGCGGCGACGTGCCGCTCGCCGGCGGGCGCCCAGTCGCGGGCGGTGAGGTCGGGCGCGGCGCCCTCGGGCAGGGCCGCGACGCGCTCGAGCGTCCGGTCGACGTCGTCGGCCGAGAGGTCGCCGACGTAGCGGTGCAGCCAGGCGTGCCCCACCTCGTCGGCGAGGCGGCGGTTCACCTCGTTGTCGGGCACGAGCACCGGGCGGGCGAGGGAGAGCGCGGTGAGCACGCCGCCCGAGTTGTGCATCTCGCGGTAGGGGAGCACGACGAGCTCGCTGCGCCGGACGGCGTCGACGAGGTCGTCGTCGTCGAGGAACCTCAGGTCGAGCGAGACCCGGTCGTCGGCGTCGGCGAGGTGCTGCAGGGCCGACGCCAGCTCGGGGGTGGACGGGGCGCCGGCGACGTGCAGGCGGCGCTCGGCGCCCGGGACGTCGCGGAAGGTCCGCAGCAGGCCCTCGACGCCCTTGTACCGGCGCACGAAGCCGACGAACGCGGCCCGACCGGTCTCGCGCGCGGGGCGGGGCCCCGAGGCGTACCAGTCGACGTAGTGGCCGTGCGGGATCGTCACGCTCGGTGCGCCGGGCCGGGCGGGGGTGTCGTCGTTGAGGCGGATCCAGAGCGTGGTGCGGCGCTCGATCCAGCGCAGCAGGACGCGCTCGCGGCGGGAGATGCCCTCGGGCAGCGCCAGGTTGTGCTCGGTGCGCACGATGGGGGTGCGGGTCGCGGCGAGCTTGGCCACGAGCAGCACGGTGAGCCCCTGGCGCACGAGGGCCTTGAGGGGGGAGTGGCCGGAGACGAGGATCTCGGGCCAGTGCACGTGGAACACGTCGGCGCGGCGGGTGAGGGCCGCCCGCCAGCTGAAGGTCCGCACGGTCACGCCGGGCACGGCGTCGATCGCCTCGCGGAGCATGACGAGGTAGGGGTTCGTCGTGGGGCGCGGCGTCGGGAACGACTGCTGCACGACGAAGGCGGCGGTGGGGGTGGACCGTGGCAAGGCATCTCCGGTGGTGAGGGGGAGGGGGACGACGGAGGGCGCCCCGGTCGTGGTCGACCGGGGCGCCCTCACGTGGTCAGGGTGCGGTGACGACGAGGTCGTCGAACGACACGACCTGCGGCGCGTTGGTGGCCGACGCCGAGGCGTAGGCGCCGAGGGCGACCATGCCGGGCGCCTGGAGCGACGCCGTGGTGTCGGTCGCCGTGAGCGTCCAGCGCTCCGGCTCGGCCGTGCCGGCGACCCACGTCTTCACGCGGACCGTCGTCGTGCCCGTGCCGGTGACCTGCAGTCGCACGTTCACCTTCGTGCCCGCCGTCACGGCACCGGGCACGAGCGTGTCCGCGCCGATGGTGACCGCGCTCGAGGTGCCGCGCAGGGCGTGCAGCGTGACCGCCGCGCGACCGTCGGTGCGGAACCGCAGGCTCGCCCGGTACTCGGAGTTCTGCGCCACCTTGCGGCCGGTCACGTAGGCGTAGGTGCCGCCTCCGGTCGCGACCTTGTCGAGCGCGACGCTGGTGCGCAGGTCGACGTCGGTGGCCCTGGTGCCGAGCGTCATGCCCGTGGACGCGCCCGCCGCTCCGAGCTTCTGCTGGCCCGCGCCGCCGGCGACGGCGTACTGCGTCGCCGCGCCGGTGCGCGTCCAGGTGCCGCCCGTGTCCGCCGAGCCCCAGCCTCCCGTGGTGGCGCGGGTGAACGCGTCGGCCACGAGGGCGGTCGGGGTCGGGGCAGGGGCAGGAGCCGCGGGTGCCGTCACCGTGACGGCGCGCGTCGTCGAGGCGGTCGCGCCCTCGGCGTCGGTCACCGTGAGGGTCACGGTGAAGCTCCCTGCCGCCGCGTAGGCGTGGGTGGCCTTCACGCCGGTGGCCGTGCCGCCGTCGCCGAAGGTCCAGGCCCAGCTGGCCACGGTGCCGTCGGGGTCGGTCGACCCCGTGCCGTCGACCGCCACGCCGAGGCCGTCGGCCGTCGTCGTGAAGGCGGCGGTCGGGGCGGCGTTGACGCGGGGCGCGGTGACGGTGACGTCGTGCGTGACGGTGCCGGTCGCCCCCTTGTCGTCGGTGACGGTGGCCGTGACCCGGTAGGTGCCCGCGGCGGCGTAGGCGTGCTGCGCCGTGGCGCCGTCGCCCTTCGCGCCGTCGCCGAAGTCCCAGGCGGTGGCCGCGACGGTGCCGTCGGCGTCGGTCGAGCCGGAGGCGTCGAACGACGCGGTCAGGTCGGCGACGGTCGACGTGAACGCGGCCGTGGGGGCGACGTTGGCCGGGGGAGCCGCGGCCGTGACGGTGACGTCGTGCGTGACGGTGCCCGTCGCGCCCTTGTCGTCGGTGACGGTCGCCGTGACGCGGTAGGTGCCCGCCTCGCGGTAGACGTGCTGGAGCTTCGCGCCCTCGCCCGTCGTGCCGTCGCCGAAGTCCCAGGAGGTCGCCGCGACGGTGCCGTCGGCGTCGGTCGAGCCGGAGGCGTCGAAGGACGCCGCCAGGTCGGTGACGGTCGCCGTGAACGCGGCCGTCGGCGCGACGTTCGGCGTCGGCTCGACGGGACCGGCCGTGCCGGCGCCCAGGTCGTGGTGGGCCTTCACGGTGGAGCCGCTGAGCTGCGTCGCGTAGGCCGCGGCCTCGTCCAGGTCGCCCGCGACGTAGCCCGAGCCGGACCAGCTGCTGTCACCGCCGATCCGCCAGTAGCCCGTGTAGCCGTCGGAGCGGTTCGAGGCGTTCGTGCCCACGACCTCGCCGTCCACGTAGAGGCGCATGCCGTCCTGGCCCTGCGTGCCCACGACGTGGTGCCAGGTGCCGTCGTTGTAGGCCTTCGTGCTCGTCGCCAGGTTGAGCTGCCCCGACCAGGTGCCGAACTGCAGGCGCCCGTCCGGCTCGAGGTACACGGACCGGTCGTAGCTGTTCGAGTACCCGGTCTGGTTGCCGCCGAACCCGATCAGCTTGCCGCCCGCGGTCGTGGTGGTGCGGAACCAGGTCTCGACCGAGTAGGTGTCGAGCGAGGGCGTCCTCGTGCCGGAGGCGACGCCTCCGGACCCGCCGTCGAAGGTCGCCGACCTGCCGGTGCCGTCGCGGAGCGCGCTGGGGGCGCCTGCCGTGACGCCGCCGCTGACGACGCCGTCGGTGGCCTGCGGGCTCGAGTCGGCCGCGAGGGCCGCGCCCTCGCCGTCGAGGCGGAACCAGGCGATCGGGTCGTCCGACCAGACCTTCGCGCCGTAGGCGTCGGCCGGGGCGGTCGGGAGCGCGCTCGAGCGGCCGGAGGCCACCCACTCGGCGTCGACCTGCTGGCGGGTGAGCGGCGTCGGGTAGACGGCGACGTCGTCGATGTCGCCGGCGAAGAACGGGGCGCCGTGCCACGAGTTGTCGCCGCCGACGCGCCAGGTGCCGAGGTAGTCGTCACCGCGGGTGATGTCGGTGCGCTGGCCCACGCGCTTGCCGTCCACGAAGAGCTGCATGCCCTCGGGGCCCATCGTCGAGACGACCTGGTGCCACTGGCCGTCGTTGAGGGGCGTCGGCGAGGTGAGCACCGACTCCTGCCCGGTCCACAGGCCGAAGCTCACGCGGCCGTTCTCGTCCATGTAGACGTGCCGGTCGTAGCTGTTCGACCTGCCCGTGGTCTTGTCGCCGAAGCCGACGATCTTGCCGCCCGTGGTCGACGTGGTGCGGAACCAGGCGCCGACCGAGAAGGTGTCGGGCGCGTGCGAGCGCTGCTGCCCGCTGGCGATCGACGTCGCCTTGTCGTCACCGGTGAAGGTGCTCGCGCCGTCGTCGGCCGTCTGGCCGGTGGCCCCGCGGACCACGCCGGGCTGGGCGACCATGTCGTCCGTGCCGACGGAGTCGCGGACCCGCGTGCCCTTCGCCTCGCCGAGGCGCCAGAAGGCGCTCGCACCGTTGGCGGTCACGGCGGCCGCGTAGGGCGCCACCGAGGTGGCGACCGTGACGGTCACGGAGTCGCTGATGGCCGTGTTGCCGAGCGCGTCGGTGGCCCGCACCCGGTAGGAGTGGCTGCTGCCCGGTTCGAGGTCGCCGTCGACGAAGCTCAGCGACGGACGGTCCCACCAGGTCGAGGAGGCCTTCACCGTGTGGATCGGCGCCTTGAGGTTGCCGTCACGGTAGACCTCGTAGGAGAGCTCCGCGTTGTCGCGGTCCCAGTTGGCGGGCCACAGGACGCGGACGCTGCCGGGGCGGAAGGACGCCGCGTCGAGCGCGAAGAGCGCACCGGAGTCCCGCGGGCCCTCGGCGTTCGGGGCGAGGTCCTTGACGGCGAACCGGGTGAGGGTCGCCTGCTTCGTGCCGTTGACCGACGGGAACTCGCCGCCGTACACGACGTACTGGTCGTTCGCGGCGACGCTCCACACGGCCTGGTTCATGTTCGTCACCGTGCCGACCGCGAACTCCGGGGCCCAGTGCAGGATGCTCGGGGCCGGGGTGCCGCCGAAGTCGAAGTACTTCTCGGTCTCCTGCGTGTTGCGGCCGACGGTCTGGGTGGCCTGCTGGCTGAAGGCCATGGCGTGCTGGAACGACCAGGGCTCGCTCTGCGGGTGCCCGCCGACGTTGCCGCAGTAGTGCGGGTGCCCGGCGATGTAGACCGCCGACGAGTTCGCGGCGACGGAGTAGGTGTCGCCGTGGCAGTCCTCGACCCAGGTCAGCTCGCCGTCCCAGGTGGCCTTGAAGGAGCCCTCGAGGTTGCCGGTGCCCCAGTAGGTGTAGCCCGAGCCGTAGATGCCGTCCTTGGTCCCGGTGAGGCTGTAGATCGCGGCGCCACCCTCGGGGGTGTCCTTGGTCGCGGGGGCGAAGCCACCGTTCCGCACCGTGTCGTTGGCCGCGAAGGGCAGCGAGGCGGCGGTCACCGAGTCGACCATGGCGAGGCCGAACCCCGGCTTCGAGGAGCCGTTCACCGAGGTGAACGACCCGCCGAGCGCGATCTTCGAGCCGTCGGGGCTCGCGACGACGGAGAGCACGTCCCCGCCCGCGACCTGGGGGGCCCAGGGGAGCGTCGCGCCGTTGGACGCCTGCACGGCGCCGCTGCGGGCGCGGGCCTGGCTGCCGACGGTCGTGAAGATGCCGCCGAAGTAGACGGCGTTGCCGACCGCGGCGATCGAGTTCACCGAGGCGTTCGTGCTGGGGTTCCAGTTCTGCACGAGCGCGCCGGTCGTGGGGTCGACGGCGGCGAGGCGGTACTTCGTCGTGCCGTTGACCGCCGTGAAGGACCCGCCCAGGTAGAGGCGCTTGCCGTCGGGGGAGGCCGCGAGGGCCTTCACCTGTCCGGTGATCGTCGGGGCGAAGGTCGTCGACAGGGCGCCCGTGGTCACGTCGTAGGCGAGCACCGACGCACGGGGGACCTCGTTCGTGCCGACCGGGGACCCGGCGGGGCGGGCCTTCGCGAACTTGCCCGCGACGTACACGGTCTTGCCGACGATGATCTGCTGGTAGACGACGCCGTCGACCTGTGGTGCGGGCAGGGCGTCGGCCGAGACCGTGGTCGGCGTCCGGGGGGACGTCGGGTCGGCGGGGGCGGTGTCGGCGGTCGCGGGGGCGACGGCGACGAAGGACGACAGGGCGACGGCTGCTGCTACGACGAGCGCGGGCATGCCGAGGCGCCCGGGAAGGGATCTCCCCATGGGTTGGGCCTCATTCGGGTAAGGGTCAGGCCCACCTCGGATTCGGGTCCGCGACGGTGAGCCCGCCGCGCGTTCGGGTTCGCGGCGTCTCCACAGGGTAGGTCCCCCGTCCGTGGGGCACGGCCCCCCCTTCGGGGGTGGCTCGCTCAGCCGGCGGCGCCCTCGAAGACGACCGTCGGCAGGTCGACCGCGGTGTCGACCGTGACGCGCACCTGGTCGCGCTCGTCCGCGGGCACGGAGAAGACGTACGTGGCCGTGGTCGTGGTGCCGGCGGGGGCCTCGGCCGGGAACGCAGAAGTCCCGGTCGAGAGGGCGTTCGCAGGGGTGAGGTCGGGGCCGGAGTACGCGTTCACGACGGTGCCGGCGAGGTCGAGGGGCTGGTCGTCCGCGTTGTCGACGACGATCGTCACCGACACGGCCGGGCCGCCGATCTCGCCCGGCCGGGCCGCCTGTCCGTCGACGGCCGTGAGGCTTTCCACCCGCAGGGTGATGCCGTCCGTCACGACGGGCGAGGCGTCGAGCGCGACGGGTGGCTGTTCCCGCGCGCCCGGGTCCTCGGCCGGGTCGCCGGGGGCGTCGGCGCCCTCCGACGCCTCCGTGCCGTCCGTTCCGTCCTCGGGCGTCGCGGCGTCGCCGGGGGCCGGGGTGGCGGAGGACGACCCGGAGCCCGTCGGGGCGCCGGCGTCCGCCCCGTCGTCGGCACCGCGCACGACGAGGGCGACGACCACGGCGGCCGCGACGAGCACGGCCGCGCCCGCGACGAGGAGCCCGCGTCGTCGACGGGTGGCCGCCGCGGCGTCGTCGTCGTCCCGGGGGCCGGAGGGGTCGAGGGGCTCGGTGGGGTCGGTCACGATGCGGCTCGTCTCGGTCGGGGCAGGCGCAGGGAGGTGGGGCGGGACAAGGGAGCGGGGTCGGCCGGGGGCAGCACGGCGAGCAGCGCCAGCGTGAGCACGAGCGTCGGCAGGCTCGTGAGGACCGGGCTGAAGAAGAGGTTCCAGAGCGTGTTGGCGGCGGCGAAGAGCAGCAGCCCGCTCGCGTTCCGGTCGGCGATCCGCGACGCGACGCCCCAGGTCACGACGACGAGCAGCACCGCCGCGAAGGCCAGCCCCGCCACCCCCGCCTGCGACCAGAGGCCGCCGACCACCGAGTGGAGCTCGAAGCCGTCGCCGAACATGAAGCGCTCGACGTAGCCGTTGTCGGGGTCGTAGCCCGTGTCGGCCATGCCCTGCTTCGCCACGGCGACGTCGTCGGGCGTCGGGAGCACCCCGGCGCCGAAGCCCCAGGGGTGGTGCCGGAAGAGCGCCCAGCTCGCCGCCAGCTCGGGACGGCCGCCGATGATGAGCGAGCCGGAGGTGCGCAGCTGCTCCAAGGAGCGCTGCTGGGTGGCGATGCCCAGGTACCCGTCGAGGATCAGCGCCTGCCCCAGCTGGTAGACGGCCCCCGCGAGCGCCGCCCCGGTGACGAGCACGACCACGGGGGAGCGCCTCCTGCCGGTGCCGCGGAGGTCGAGCTGCGCCACGCAGAGCGCGGCCGCGAGGAGCAGGAGGCCGAAGGCCGAGCGGGAGTCGTTGAGGGCCGAGACCAGTGCGAGGGTCGCCAGTGCCGCGATCTCCCAGCGTCGGCCGAGCCTCAGGGCCACGGCGAGCACGACGACCGTGGCGGGCAGGGCGTAGCCGAACTTCCAGGGGTTGACCTCGAAGAGGGTGCTGCCCCTCAGCAGGCCGATGCCCAGCCCGACGCCGTACCAGAGCATCGCTCGCCACGTCGTGAGGACGCTGCGGCACCAGAGGACGAGCCCGACGGACGCGAGGGCGCCGACGAGCAGCACCGTCTGCTCGACGGCACCTGTCCGGGCCGACTCGTGGTCGGCGGCGTTGGCGACGGACAGCCACAGGCCGGCCGCGACGGCGAGGCCGCCCGTGGCGACCACGAGCACGCCGGCCCTGCTGGCCGTGGCGAGCCGCCACCACAGGGGGGCGAGGGCGACCGCACCGACGAAGCCGATCTGGACGCCCTGCGCCAGCGGGAGGCGGGTGCCGAGGGCGACGAGGGCCACGGCCGCGATCGCGCGCACCCAGGTGCGGTCGTCGCGGTGCTCGAGGGGCTGTGCCGCGCGCACGGAGGACGGCGCGGGGCGCTGCGGGGTCGGGCGCCCCACGGTGGCCTGCATGGCATCACCCTAGGGCCAGGCGCGGGCGGGCGGGCGGGGAGGGCGCCGTGAGGTCCGCGAGCAGGGTCGGTGCCACCCCTGTGAGGGGCCCCCGTGGGGGTGCCGCCGGGCCTGGGGGTCGTGCGCGTTCCTCGGCCGGGCTAGACAGAAGGGTGCACGCCGCAGAGACAGAAACTCGTTGCGCACCGGGTGGACATGGGACAAGATCATCGAGGTCGATCGCCGTTCCCCCCGATGTCGCGATCCACAAGCCCCCCTTGGGGGGTCACAGCTCCGCTCCGCACCCGCCCCCCTCGAAGGACGCCCATGCTCGGAACGAACCCCTCACGCCCCCGCCGTCCGGCGGTGCGCCTCGCCCCCGCCGTGCTCGCCACGGCGGCGCTCTTCGTCGCCGGCCTGCCGGCCGTGCCCGCCTCCGCCGCCGAGGCCGCCGTCGCGGCCTCCTCCGCGACCGACGACTTCTCCCGCTCGAACGGCTCGAGCTGGGGCACGGCGACGACCGGCGGCGCCTGGACGACCTGGTCCAGCGGCCCCGGCCGCTTCCGTGTGGCCGACGGCCGCGGCGTGGTCTCCGACCTCGCGCCCGGCGGCAGCGTCACCGCCGTCCTCCGCGGTGCGTCCGCCCGGGACGCCCAGCTCGTCGAGACGGTGACGCTCCCCACGGACGCCACCCTTTACCACGGCTGGGACCTCCGGCTCTCGGCCGACGGCTCGTCGTACCGGGCCCGCCTCGAGCAGTCGTCCGGCGGTTCGGTCGCCCTCGTGGTGTCGCGCGTCGTGCGCAAGACCGAGACCCCGCTCCGCCGCGTCGCCCTGCCGGCCGAGGTCCGCGCCGGGGCCACGGTCCGCGTCTCCTTCGTCGCCACGGGCGCGTCGCCCGTCTCCCTCGCCGCCAAGGCCTGGGTGGCCGGTGCCGCCGAGCCGGACTGGCAGGCCGTCACGACCGACTCCTCCGCCTCCCGCCTCCAGGGCGCCGGCTGGGCGGGCCTGTGGCAGTACGCCTCGTCCAGCAACCGCGGCGCCGTCACCACGCTGCACGACGACCTCGCGGTCGTGGCGACCGGGACCGGGACGGGGACCGGCACCGCACCCGCCCCGACGCCGACCCCCACGCCCACCCCCGAGCCCACCCCCGAGCCCGAGCCCACCACGGAGCCGGTCGCGACGACCGGCGTCGGCTCGGCCGCGGTCGGCACGGCCCGCTACGCGGTCCCCTCGGGCGCCGTCGTGGTCTCGACCTCCGGCAAGGACGGCGCGGCGGGCACCGCGCAGGCACCGCTCGCGTCCGTCGCGGCGGCCATCGCGAAGGCGCCGCAGGGCGGCACGGTCGTGCTGCGCGGCGGCACGTACAACCAGAGCGCCGTCGTCCCCGTCGGCAAGAAGGTCACGATCCAGTCCTGGCCCGGCGAGGCCGTGTGGTTCGACGGCTCCGTGCCCGTGTCGAGCTGGTCGCGGTCCGGCAGCACCTGGACGACCCCGTGGACCACGTTCCCCTCGAACAAGATCCTGGGCGTCGCCGACAACCCGCGCTTCGTGGACCCCGCCCACCCGCTCGCCGCGCGACCCGACCAGGTCTTCGTCGGCGGCGTGGCCCAGCGCCAGGTCGCCAGCGCCTCGCAGGTCACCGCGGGCACCTTCTACCCGGACCCCGCCGGTCGACGCGTCGTCCTCGGGACCGACCCCGCGGGCCGTGAGGTGCGGATCAGCAACAAGACGCAGGCGCTCTACGTGCAGGGTGCCGGCTCGACGCTGCAGGGCTTCGGGGTGCGCCGCTACGCGACGACCGACGACGAGCGCGGGGCGGTCCGCCTCGGCAACGACGACATGACCGCCCGCGACCTGGTCATCGAGGACAACGCCATGATCGGCCTCGCCCTCGAGCGCAACGGGGGCACCCTGGAGCGCCTCACGCTCCGCCGCAACGGCATGCTCGGCATGAACGCGAGCACGGCTTACGACCTGAGCCTGCAGCGTTCGCTCGTCACCGACAACAATGCCTCGCAGTTCAAGGGCGCCCCCGTCTCGGGCGGCGTGAAGATCACGCGCTCGCGCGGCGTCACCGTCCGCGACAACGAGATCAGCCGCAACCTCAGCGGCGGCCTCTGGCTCGACGAGAGCGTCTACGACGCGCGCGTGGTCGGCAACACCCTCGTCGACAACGAGTGGTTCGGCATCCAGATGGAGCTGTCGAGCAAGGCCGTCATCGCCGACAACACCGTCACGGGTGGCGAGGTCGGGGTGCACCTGTTCGACTCGAACGGCGTCGACGTCGTCAACAACAGCATCGGCGGCTTCAGCAAGATGGGCCTGAAGATCGAGCAGGACGAGCGCCGGCAGGCCTCGTCGGGCACCGGGCAGGACCCGCGCCGTCCGAAGCCCGACCCCACGGTGACCTGGATCACGGGCGACATCACCGTCGCGAACAACGCGTTCGGCACCGGCGGCTGGTTCCAGGTCTACGTGCTCGACAAGGCGACGCGACGCTCGGCCGACTCCATGGGCATCGACATCGTCGGCAACGCCTTCAACCAGCGCGTCACCACCTCGCAGGCGACGCTCGTCGGCTGGGGCGGCGGCGACAACGTGACGGTGAAGCGCTTCGACTCGGTCGCGGCGATGCAGGCGGCCAAGCCGGGCTGGCGCAACGTGCAGACCGGCGGCGTGCTCGGCCTGGGCAGCATGCTGTCCTTCCTCACGCAGTCGGCCGGCAGCGCGTGGGCCCTCCCCGCCTCCCTCGCCGCCCTCGTCGGCCAGCCGACCGGCACCAAGAAGATCGGCACCTTCTGATCCGCGCCTGGTGATCGTGGGCGGTCCGGCGGAGCCCTCCGCCGGACCGCCTACGATCGAGGGCGTGATCCTCGCCATCGACACCTCCTCCGGCAGCTCGGTCGCGGTCGTCGACCGTGACCGCGGGGTGCTCGCCGAGGCGACCGAGACCGACACCCGGCGGCACGCCGAGGTCGTGGGCGACCTCCTGGTCCGCGTCCTCGCCGAGGCCGGCGTGGCGCCTGCCGAGCTGAGCGCCGTCGTCGCAGGAGTCGGGCCGGGCCCGTTCACGGGGCTCAGGGTCGGCATCGCCGCCGCGCGGGCCTTCGCCCTCGGCGCGGGAGTGCCGTGCCTCGCGGTCGTGAGCCACGACGCGATCGCCTCGGCGCGACTCCGGGTGCTCGCGGGGCTCTCCGTCGCCGAGCCGGGCCGTGCGGTCGACCTGCCCCTCGTCGTCGTCACCGACGCCAGGAGGCGCGAGGTCGCCTGGACCGCCTACTCCGGCCTCGACGCGGCCGGCCTGCCCGTCCGGGGCACAGGCCCGGCGCTCGCCCGGCCCGCCGACCTCGACGAGGTCCTCGGTGCGGTCCGCGACGCCCACCGCACCGACCCCGCGGACTCGTCCGTCTCGGCCGCCGCCCTGGGCATGCTCGCCGAGCGGCTGCACGAGCACGGCCGCGCGTTCGCCGACCCGGCGCCCCTCTACCTGCGCGAGCCCGACGTCACCCCCTCGGCGGGACCGAAGCGGGTGACCGCGTGACCGCGCCGGTCCTGCGCCTCGCGACCCCGTCCGACCTCGACGGCATCATGGCGATCGAGACCGCGACGTTCACCACCGACGCGTGGTCCCGCCGCAGCATGGCGGCCGAGCTCGAGGGCCGTGACACGTACTACCTCGTCGCCGAGCCGCACGACGAGCCCGGCCGCGTCGTCGGCTACGCCGGCCTGCTGGCCGGCCACGGCACCGGCGACGCCGACGTGCAGACGATCGCGGTCCTGCCGGAGGCACGCGGCCGCGGGCTCGGTCGCACCCTCGTCACGCAGCTGGTCACCGAGGCCCGTCGGCGCGGGGCGCGCGAGGTGTTCCTCGAGGTGCGCGCCGACAACCCCGTCGCGCAGGGCCTCTACGCCTCGCTGGGGTTCGAGCAGCTCGCCGTGCGGCCCCGCTACTACATGCCCGACGGCGTCGACGCGATCGTCATGCGGCTCACCGTGCCG
>Ga0265780_10005946_pt1 | contig 15291 bp, 11 predicted proteins | sample P1T30metagenome_FD_192432 | JGI IMG/M metagenome (GOLD analysis project Ga0265780, IMG submission 192432) | Plant litter microbial communities from East Loma Ridge, Irvine, California - P1 T30 | ecosystem: Environmental > Terrestrial > Plant litter > Unclassified | place: USA: California... | reverse complement strand
TTACGATGGTCGCAATCTCTGTTCCGGCATTGGCAAACATGCCTTGTTCCACTGGCTTTTCGGAGATCGTGCCATTGGTCGGCGCTTTTACGGCAGCATCAGAGATCTGTTTTTTTACCTGGTTTACCTGGTTCACTGCGTCGAGGTAACTTTGCCTTATATCGTTAACTTTCTCCTGTGTTGCCGCCTGCCCCTGCAGCAGTTCTGTATAGGTATCCAGGTCGCGGCGTAATTTAGCCGCATTGGTTTCTGCTTTCTGCAGGTCGAGCTGCAGCATCCGGGTATCTATAATAGCCAGCACCTGGCCTTCTTTCACTTCATCACCCAGGTTAAACTTAAGCTGCTGTATGGTGCCGCCGATCATCGATAAGGCTTTTGCTTCTTTAAACGGAGCCAGGTTGCCGGTTTTGACAAGGCTGATCTCCTGCAGCTGCTGTTTTACCTCAGCCACCTTAACGGGGATCCTTACAGCCGTTTCCTGAACGGGTTTTTGTTTTTCATTTAAGGTCTTTTTATTCGACGCCAGCTTAAATGCGATCAGCAGGATAAGCACGAGGACAATTAAGCTAATGATATATTTACGTTTCATGATTTAAAGTGTGCTATAGAATGTTTTAAGAGTACCGGCCGCTTTTGCCAGGTCCATTTTGGCCTGGTAGTAATTAAAAAGGGAGTTGAGGTAATTATTTTGTGCTTCTTTGATAGAGTTCTGTGTGTTTAGCCAGTCGATGAGATCGGTAACTCCCTTTTTATACTGCAGGTCTGTGGTCGTAAATACGGAGCGCGCCAGGTCGATATTACGCTTGTCGTTTTCTACATTGGTCTGCGCTTTTAAAAGCTTGGTCCTGGCGTTTTCATATTCCAGCTGGTACTTGCCTTCGTCCAGTTTCAGCGTTTCGGCGGCGTTCAAACTTTTATACTTTGCCTGGTTGTATTGCGCATCTCTTTTAAAGAAGTCAAATACCGGTATGCTGAGCTTCAGGCCGACTGCCGAGAAAGGGTTCAGGTCTGTGAATGCCGGGTTCAGCGTGCTGCCAAACCCTACTGCCCCATAACGGAAATAACCGGTCAGTTTGGGCAATGCGCCGGCCTTTATCCTCTTTTGATCAATTTCCAGCAATCGTACATTAACTTCAGAAAGCTGGTAGTCTGTGCGGCTGCCGGCCTGGAAAACGTCATCGCTCTTATCGGCCAGAGCGGGGTTCTGAATATCCCGCTGCGAGAGGCTGTCGACCGGGACGGCCGAATTGATGGGATAGCCCATTTCGTATTTAAGCTGGTTCTCAGACAATGCTAGGTTGCTCTCCGCTACACGTAACTGTGAAACGGCGCTGTTGTAATCTACGGTAACCTTATCCAGGTCTTTCTGCAGCGTGACGCCTTTTGAAACCTGCAGGCCGGTTATCTCCATCTGCCTGCGGTAAGTATCCAGGTTCTGCTTTAAAAGTGCCAGCTGTTCGCGGTATACATATATCTGGTAGTAGGCATTGCTGATATTGTAAATGATAGTTTCCTGGTTCCGTGTCTGGTTGAGATCAGCCTGCTGTTTGTTGTATTTATTTGCCTTCAGGCCTGTGATAAGCGACTGATCATAAATGGCCTGGTCCAGCTGCGCCGTGCCGTTGGTATTGTATTTCTGGCTGAAGGCCACTTTAAGCGGCTCCGGGCCAAATACGCCCGCCGGGATGACCGACTGCTGTACCTTCAGGTTATTGTCGACTGAGCCTGTCAGGCTCACTTTTGGAAGGTACTCTGCAAGTGCCTCCCTCGCCATAGCGTCTGCCGCTTTTTTTTCATTTTCGTATACCGCATTGCTGCGGTTGTTCTTTAATCCGTATTCAATGCAGGCTCTTAGATCCCACTTTTGCTGGGCGCATAAAGAAAGGGGGAGAAAGTAGAGAATAACCGTTAATATTCTTCTGTTCATGATGTAAGTATCTGTTTGGCCCGCACATGGTGCTTGCTGTTTGTTGATATCTGACATCAAAAGTATTTTTCATGAGCTTGGGCGGATGGTTTATTGGAATGAGCGGAACAAATTTAGTGGTGAAATGGACAGATGATAGGATGAAAGGCTTAGGGGAGAGATGTTTTTTCGTCCGCATTTGTAATGCGGATGCAGCGGGATCAGCGATTGCATCGCTTTATGTATACATTGAAAATGCATTTCCCGGCCATCCACGTTGCAAACGTGGATGATTAGAAATCATGACGTAAATTATAACTTATCGATTTCTTCAATTGATAAACTCAGGAACTTAGCTATCTGACCGGCGGGAATGCCATCCTTCTTCATTTTGGCTGCTGAATCCATTTTTTCTTTCAGCGCTTTTTGCCGTTCATCGTTTCTGGCTTCCTTGACAGCATAATCCAGCACATTCTTATTATCCCATTTATATTTCAAACTACTGTCGTACATCTGTTTTTCCTCTCTTGTTAATCTGCCATATTCAGCTACGCCGAACAGTTTTTCAAATACCGGCTTGCGCAGATAAACCGGGATCTTATCCATACTGCTCATGTTTTTCAGTATAAATAGCCATTTATCAAGATCGCTTTCCAGTTCGGCATCTGTTTTATCAAATTTAAGCAATTCTATAAAAGTATAACCCAAGCTATCGTAAAATATATTACTATTATCCCTGTTACATAAACAAATATCATGCAGGAACTCAGTTTTTTGGCTTCCTTCAAGTTCAAAGTCCTCCAGCAGCGCAACCAGATAAATTTCAGGAAGGACATAGCCCCATAGGCTTCTTTGCCCTCTGGGAGCTTGTTCAGTTATCAGCCGGCTGGTATAAAAGAGCGCGCGCTGTTTGAAGTTTTCCTGTTTACCACGCTGCACTTCGATAATAAAGCGTTCGCCCTGATTGCCTGTGCAGAGTAAATCAAATATAGCGCCTCCTTCAGTGATAAGATCACCAGGGTGTTCATTCTTGTTGTAAACCAGGTCAACGATATGTTTCCTTCCACGGAATACTTCATTGAGGAAGGCAATCAGTAAGTCTTTATTCGGGTCAGAACCGAAGATTTTTTTAAAAGCAAAATCTGTTAAGGGGTCGAGGTATGTTGTGGTTTGAGGCATGTAGAGTAGTGTTTAGGTACGATTCTAAAATTGCAATTAAATTTCGATTCAGACAATATATTTTCTTGGTGAAATTGGGCCTGTGGAAAAGTATATTCCAATTTTACATCTCAATCCACTTCAGGAAAGGTTGCGCTTTGATCTTACTGATGATGATCTTTTCAGGCGTTTCACAAACTGCTTTTACAAACAGCCTGCGGTTGAAGTAATGCTCGATATCGCGGATGCAGTCGCGGTTAATGATGAACTTTCGGTTGGCTTTAAAAAACTGCTGCGGGTTAAGCATGGTTTCCAGCTGTTCAAGGGTGTGTTGTACGGCATAGTCACTTCCGTCTGCCGTATGTAAATGTACCAGGCCGTTGGAGGCATAGATAAACTGAATGGACATTACCTTGACAGGGATAATCTTTTCGCGGTAATGCACGATGATGTTCTGTTTATAGGCGGGGTCCATCTGTATCAGCACTTTGTTGAGATTATCTGCGTACTGGCTCTTGCTTAACAAATGCTCCTTGAAGCGGCTGTACTTTTCCAGACTGCGCTGAAGCATATTTTCTTCTATCGGTTTAAGCAGGTAGTCGATGCTGTTCGATTCAAATGCCCTGATAGCATATTCATCAAAAGCAGTGCAGAAAATGACGGGAGTTTCTATACCTATTTCCCTGAATATTTCAAAGCTTAACCCATCGCCTAACTGGATATCAGAAAAGATCAGTTCCGGCAGCGGATTTTCCTTGAGCCACTTTATGGCCGAGGATACCGAAGGCAGGATAACATCAATGCTGATCCCGCCGTCAATCTCTTCAATCATGGCCTTCAGGTCTTTTGCCGTTTTAAGCTCGTCTTCAATGATGATTACTTTCATTTTTTTAACAAGGGTAATGTAACTGTAAATAGCCCGCCCTCATTTTCCACATAGATGGGTTTATCGATCAGTAATTTGTATCGTTCCCTGATGTTCTGAAGTCCCATTCCCGTGCTGTCCTCCGGTGTTTTTTTAGGCTGAAAATTATTCTCTACGATTAGCGCAGGCATATTGTTCGTTTTTATTGAAATATGCAGCGGCATATCGGGCGAGATCATATTATGTTTAATGGCATTTTCAACCAGCAATTGCAACGAAAGCGGCGGAATCAGCAAGTCCAGGCAATCGTCGGCCACATCCAGCTTTACCCGTAGCGCTTCCTCAAAACGCTGGTCCATAATATACAGGTAGGATTTGATAAATGCGAGTTCGTCTTTCAGCCTCGTAAGGTGATGCTGGTTAAAATTAAGCAGATAGCGGTATACGTTTGCCAGCTGAACGATGTAGTTTTTGGTATCATAATCCTGTGCGATCGTTTTCAGCGTGCTTAATGAATTAAACAGAAAATGCGGACTGATCTGCTGTTGTAAAGATAGTAGCTGTGCGCGTAAATGTGCCTGTTCGAGGAATTCGTTTTCAAGCCTGGACTTCTGCAGGGCCGCGTTGGTATGTACATTGTTAAAAACGATAAAACAAATAATACTTTCCAGGAATCCACGGCTAAGATAAACAAGGAGATTTGAAAAGTTTAACTCCAGTGGGGGCTCATGATTCAATGAAGTGGCCGGCAGCAGAGAGATCATGATGTAAGACAATACCATACACACCAGAGTGGCCGCTGCGATACTGAAAATATATTTATATGAATCAAAGAATCCGGAATATTTACGCAAAAGCAGGAAGGCCAGAACGAACCAGCAGATAAATATCGAAGAGAACAAGCGGAAGATATAATCGATATACTCCCAAAAGCCAATATGCTGTACGTCGGCTTTACGAAGCAGCAAGGTGCTTACAGCCAGTATGCCTGCCAGGGTGAAACACCATTTGAGCTGATAGCCTTTAAACATTTTACAAATCTATTTTAAAAAAACAGATTTGCCGGTATCAGGCGGGTAACACAGACAAGTTGGCAAATGAAACGGACAAATCCTGCTTTCAATTGCTGCAGTTTTTCAGGCAGTGGTGTCTTCAGTTTTCCTCGCCTGTTCAGTACGGATAATAAGTCTTAGCGACTGGTCTTTTGTAAAAAAGGCTATCATCCAGTTATAAAGTGTTTTCACCTGATTACGGTAACTGGCCAGCGAAAAAAGATGCACCAGCAGCCATAATACATAGGCCACAAAGCCCTTGAAGTGCAGTCCGGGCAGATCGGCCACCGCTTTATAATTACCTATAACGGCCAGACTTCCCTTGTCTTTGTAAGTAAAAGGCAGCTGCTGCTCCGCATTAACAAGCCGTTTGAAATTCTTTGCCAGGTTTTTGCCTTGTTGTATAGCCACCTGTGCTACCTGTGGATGCCCTTTCGGGAAAGATTCATCACTGGTTTGCAGGCATACATCGCCTATGGCATAAATATTATCGGTATGTTCGACCCGGTTGAATGCATCGACCAGCAAGCGTCTTCCTTTGCCTACAGATTGTTCCGGCAATCCGGGCAGTTCAGTAGCGATCACTCCCGATGTCCAGATCAGCGTTTCCGTTTCAATACATTGCCCGTCAGCAAAACAGACCTTGCCGTCCTGGTAATCTTTGACCGTAAGCTCCAGTTTTACATTAATACCCAATTTTTTTAATGCAGAAAGCGTTTCTTCCTGCGATTTTTTGCTCATGGGATTCAGTACTACGGGAAGTGCATCTACAAGATATATATGCAGTTTAAGGGCAGCAAGTTCGGGATAATCCTTTTTAAAGATCAGGCGGTTCATTTCGGCCAGCATGCCCGATACTTCTACACCCGTGGGCCCTGCTCCGGCGACTACGAAAGTCAGCAGGCGTTTGCGCTCTTCAGCATCAGTTGTACGCGCTGCTTTTTCTGCCTGTAAAAGGATATGATTTCTCAGCGCCACGGCATCGGGAATTGTTTTCATGGGTACGGCATGTTTTTTTACGTTTTCCATCCCGAAATAATTAGTCTCTGTACCTGTGGCGAAAACGAGATAGTCATAATTAAGCGAACATGTATCGGTTTCTATCCGGTTTTCAGAAGGGATTACCTTTTTGAACGATCCCATCACAAAATGCAGGTTCTTTTTATGCTGGAAGAATTTCCTGAAGGGATAACTGATGTTCGACACATCAAGGTAGCCGGTTGCAACCTGGTAAAGCAGCGGCGGAAAAAAGTTATAATTGTTTTTATCGACCAGGATAACCTGCAGACCATCGGCTCCCGATAATTTGAGGGCCAGGTTAATGCCGGCGAAACCTCCTCCTATAATGATGATGCGTTTGTCTTGTGCCATAAACTTAAAATTCTTTAGCAGGAAACCAATCGGACAAAAAAGATAGTAAAAATCATGCCAGCCAGCTGAAAGGTTTTAACGCAGCAGAGTTACGTTAAATAAGATTTGGCAGGTTAATTGCATGTTATTATGATGATTAGCTGCCAGAAATACATGGCACAGGCTATTATCAGGAAGAGAAAACATAGTAACTGATAATCTCCGGACGATCTTTTCGTCCGGGCAATAACCAATGATATGAAAGCGATTCTTATAGCAGTAGACTTTTCAGGATCCTCTGAAAACGCGGTGAATTATACAGCGAAGCTGTTAGAAAAGTTACAACCGGAAAAGTTGATCTTAATGCATCAGATGATGCCGGCGGTCGTGTCTGATATACCTATGTCGCCCCCTTATTATGCCGGCGATACGGCTGAAAGCAGCCTGCTGCAGCTGAATGAGCAAAAGGCGAAGATTTTAGCCGAAGCAGGCTCCTGTGATATAGAAACTATTGTAGCTGACGAACCTTTGGTTTCAGCGATTTCTAATGTCGTTGAGGAACGCGCTGTTGAATTAATTGTGATTGGCGAAACAGAAAAGAGCGCATTGGAAAGGGCTCTTGGCGGAAGCACGACAGCTGATCTGCTGGACAAGCATAAAGTGCCATTGCTTATAATCCCGCAGGGCCAGCAATTTTCTGAAATCAGGAACATTGCATTTGCGACCGATCTTAAAAGCGGGAATAATTATGCTGCGCTGGGAGCTATCAGTTCCTTTGTTGCCAGTTTGGGTGCAAAGCTTCTTACGGTAAATGTAGTAAGCAGTACTGACAAATTTGACGGAAATGAGATTCAGCTCCGAAACGTACAGCAGCATTATTTCGCACAGGAAGCAGAATTTATCAGGATCCATAGCGATGATGTGGAAGCCGGTTTAAAGAAATTTATAAGTGATTATAATATCCAGCTACTGGTGCTGGAGCGCAGGCACCGTCACTTCTTCGATAAGCTTTTCCACAAAAGCGTTTCGCGGGAATTCGCCTTTCATAGTGAAATTCCTGTACTGTTTATTAATGAACAGGCTTATAGCGGCCAATAAATTGATGGTGGTACCAGCCTCATATAAAGCAACTATTTATACTTAATATTATGGCAGAACAAAATAAGAAAGACAGTCCGGCTTCAGAAAAGGAAGAACTGCATACCGATTGGCCGCTATGTGAAAAAGATGAGCAGGCCCAGGCGATAGAACGCACACGGAAACTGCAGGAAGAGGCTGAAAAAAGGCGGCGCGAAGAGGAGCAGAAGGAATAGAATATATGACGTCAAAGGCCGCTACCAGTTTTACTTGCAAGCATGTGCAGATCTTAAAGCTCGATGTGCTATTAAAGGCTTAATATTACATTTGCTTAGAGTTATTATTTATGAGAGGCATTCTGACGATATTTCTTCTTGTCATTTCCAATACATTCATGACCATGGCCTGGTATGGGCATCTTAAATTTTCGCAATGGAGCTGGTTCAGTAAACTAAGCCTTATTTCGGTAATTCTGATAAGCTGGGGTATAGCCCTGTTTGAATATGCTTTCCAGGTTCCGGCAAATAAATTTGGTTTCAGGGATAATGGAGGGCCTTTCAGTCTGCTGCAGCTGAAAGTGATTCAGGAGGTGATAACGCTTGTGGTATTTGCGGTTTTTACGCTGTTGTTTTTTAAAACGGAGACCTTCAGGTTTAATCACCTGATCGCATTTTTTCTGCTGATTCTTGCCGTGTATTTTATGTTTAAGAAATAGAAGCATAGAACTTCCGGAAGTCTTAAATGCTTCCGGAAGCTTCATTCTTTTATTTCAAACTCGTTGCTCCGGTTCCTTCAATCTCCGCGACAGCGGAACCTTTGGTCAGTTCGACATTCGTCTGGGTGCGGGCTAATACCCATCTGCCCAGCGCAGGATTGTAAATTCCTCCGAGTTTATAAAAATACCCTACGTCTGCAGTTGTATAGATCATAGAAAGCGTATTAGATCCCTGCCTGTAATAAGGCTGCGATTCTAAGGTGATCGGGTTGATCACGTCATACCAATCGGTATTCGCAATGGGGTAACCCTGTGCCGGCGGCCCCGCAGAAAAGAGGCTTCCGCCCGTAGCTACAAAGATCACGTCGACAGGTTTGCTGTCTTTAGTAACGTTGGTTCCCTCGAATACTGCAAAACCCGAAGCATTACCGCTGTTGGCAAACAGACCGCTGGTCTTTAACCCGAAGCCGTCGCCGTTTGTGGTGCTGTAGTCGAACGCCCTGATCCAGTTCAGCGAACTGATACTTGTCGAACCCGGGCCGTTGATCATTTTCGCTGAGCCGCCCACATAAAAGAACGTTCCTTTAGCCGCAGTTCCGGATGTGAGGTTCATTTTATAGGTCCTTGATGTTCCCGATTTCGCCAGTGAGCCCGTTGCCCAGCCCAGTGAAGGGAAGCCCGTAGGATTGGAAGCTCCGGCATTACTGGTTACCACCACAGAGAACGGCGTTTTAGAAAAGTCGATATCTCTTGTCGCCATAAACTGCATATACTCATAATTCCCGTCGCCGCCCTTTACGTCGCTGATGAAACCGCTGATGATGACCGGGGTAATTTCTACCGTTGAGCTGAGCACCTGCAGGTCGCTGCTTTTACGCATTCTCAGATGCGGGACGATACTGCCGTCTGATGCCTGGGTATTAAAGATTATACCATAATAATTGCCACTTACCGCCAATGATTTACTAGCAAAGCGGGCGGTTGGTTCGGTATGCATTCTAAGGTTCTCGAACCCATCGTTTACCGTTACATCGCCTGATAATACATCGTATTCGCCTGGCAGCGGATCAAAACCGCCTTTAACAATAGCAACAAGCGTACTTTCGTATTTTGAGGGATCTTTCAGGATATAACTGCTGGGCACCCTGTTTACCGGGATGTTATTACCTTCGGAAACTTTTGTTACAGCGCTGGCCGGTATATTGGTTACCTGCAGCATTCCGTTCACCCGTTTTAGTATCCCGCCTTCCAGGTTAACGATTACAGAGTCTCCTGAAACATACTTCTCTGCATCGGCACCTATGGGTATGGCAATGCCGCGTAATTCTTGCAGTCGGCGTTTGTCTTGCAGGATAAGTAAACCAGGCAGCATATTGCCCTCAGAATGATCTGAAACGACAATTCCTGCAATCTTACTGGAACCAAACATCTTGTCTGTGGTCAGGCTGACATCTGTTCCTTTGTATAAGGTTCTCAGGTCGTAAATAGGAATATACGGGCTTATTGTTCCTCCCGGGTAGTTGCCATCTTCCTTACAGCCAGACCAGGCAAAGGCAAGGAACAAGAGAAAAAACGCGTAAAAAAATATCTTCTTCATTTCAATAAATTTTAGATGTTCTTCAGATTATTGTTTTTGCCACCATACCTGTGTGGAAATCTCATCAGATCCCTGCGATTGAACAGCAGTTTTGTAATTCGTAGGGTTAGCAGACTGTACATATACGGGGTAAGTCATTCTTGCGGGCATTACACCGCCGTTCTTCAGACCCTGCCCCCTTGGCAGAACAGGATGACCTGTGCGGCGGTATTCAAACCATTGCTCAAGATCGGCCAGAAATAAGGCATAGTATTTCTGCAGATGGATCTTTTCCATTTTATCCTCCAGGCTGAGGTTATTATCCCAGTCAATATCTGCGGCAGTAAGGTATTCGCGGAATTCCTTCGTATTTATATTCACGGCAGCCGCCGGTGGTGTTCCCAGAGCGGTAGGGTTGGGCCAGTTCGGCAGCCATAATGTAAGGCCGTTAAGCACGCCTGTTTCCCAGTAAGTTTGTGCCTGGCCAGAGATCCAGCCTTTCGCTGCAGCCTCTGCCAGTATGAACTGCACTTCAGAATAGTTCATGATCATACCCGTCATAGGATCTACCTGCAGGGAAGCCGCTTTCTCGTCCCTTGAATAGAAGTCTGACTGTTTGCTTATGCCTGCTCCTGGTATGTAACCGCTCTCTACACCCGAAAATCCGTTAGATCCCTGGGTAATTCCCCATCTGTTTACATTGTCTTTTCCATAGGTGGAAAGATCGATACGCGGGTCAGCCCAGTCTCTCAGGTGGTCGATGAAAAAACTCGCTATGGCAGGTGTTCTGAAATCCTGGTCTCTGATGCCTATATAGGGCGAGGTGTAGGGTGCATTGCCTGTCCATCGCAGTATAGCCGACTCGGCATTGCTTGTCATGATAGGATAGGAGCCGGGTTTGGTGTCTACTATTTCTTTGATCTTGGCGATACACTGCTCAGAAACTTCCGCTTTGCCGGAAACCCTTAATAAAAGTCTCAGATATAATGAATTTCCGAATTTGCGCCAGTTAGCCACTACGCCGTTAAAAACAGGATCACTTGAAGCTGTGATCGCAGTGTTGGAACTGAGCAGGGTATTCGCTTGCTCGAGTTTGTCGAAAAGGTCGAGATAAATATCTTTCTGTTTATCAAATGCCGGTTCGGCAATACCTTCCTTTCCCTGGTTGGACTGAGAGTAAGGAACGTCCCCGTAAGTATCTGTCAACATAGAATAAATCCATGCCTGGCATATCAGTGAAATGCCCTGGTAGGATTTGTTCAAGGTCAGCGGATCACTGGCCTGCTTGTATATGTCTTTAAAGTTCGTTAACTGTACATACCAGGCATTCCAGAGATAGTCAGACCAGGTATTTCTGAATTCGTATCTGAATACCGTAGCATCGCCATCGCTTATACTGACAGTAACCTGCATCAGCTCATTGTTGAAGTTTCTGTTGCGCAGCATGTTAGCAGTCAGCGTGTTGACCAGCGCCGGAGCCAGCAACTGCTGGGGTAATGTATAAGGCGTATTAATGGGGTCTGTATTTACTTCCTCAAAATTATCGGTACATGAAGGCAATGCCATAACGAACGACAGCAGTGCCCCCAGTAGTTTATATCTTGTTTTCATTTTAAATTCCAATAGTTAAATTAAGTCCGAATGTTCTTGTAGATGGAAACTGGCCTGTTTCGAAGCCCATTACGATATCCGTTCCGGCAAGGGTGCCGAATTCCGGGTCGAACATAGGCCATGGCGACCAGATGAACAGGTTACGGCCATAAGCGCCTATCGTTGCACGCTGTATTCCCAGTTTTTTAATTATATTCGGTTTCAGGGTATAATCCAGGCGGGCCTCTCTGAACTTGATGAAATCGGTGCTGAAAGTACTTCCTTCTGCATTTTCCGACCCCATCTGTGAGCGGTAGTAGTTATCCACGTCGAACGTCAGAATATCGTTAGGCTTGTACGTTCCGTCGGGGTTTTGTATCACACCCTTTCCGATGATCCCGTTATATCTTCCGGGCAATGTGCTTTTTAATTTGCCCTGCTCTACCATTTTATAGTTCATCAGTGAATGAGCAACTGCACCAACCTGTGCATCGAAAAGTACATTTAATGAGAACTGCTGGTATCTGAAATTACTGCTGATACTGGTCTTGAACTTTGGAATGGTATTGCCGAGATATACTACATCCTGGGTGATCCTGGCGAAACCGGTGGTTTCATCATATACAATCTGTCCGTCGGGAGCACGAACATACCCTCTGCCATACATGTCGCCCAGACTTCCGCCCACCTTTGCAACGATTTGTCCGCCGGCAGCCGGTCCTGTCCGCAGTACCACTGAACTGTCGGCAAGCTCAGTTACCTCATTGCGGTTGGCAGAGAACGTGAAGTTGGCGTTCCATGTAAATTTTTTACCCGAAACAGGTGTTCCGTTCAGCGCCAGCTCTATTCCCTTATTATTGATCCTTCCTGCATTTATAAGCACTGAGTTATAGCCTGAGGAGCGATCTACTATCCTGGTAAGCAGCTGGTTTTTGGTATTTCCGGTATATAAGGCCAGGTCAAATCCGAGCCTGTTTTTGAAAAGCCTGATATCCGTTCCTATTTCGTACGCTGTGGTTAACTGCGGTTTCAGGTTGGCATTTGGTAACGCTCCCGGATTCTCCAGGCCGCTGCCGGGGTATAGGCCGCCGCCTGCCGTACCGTATGTATAAGAAGTCCGGTAAGGAGTGGTTCCGCCGCTTCCTACCTGCGAAAATGACGCTCTGAATTTCGCGAAACTTACCTGCGCCGGTAATCTGAAAAATTCAGAAGCGATGAAACTTAAACTTGCGGAAGGATAAAAGAAACCTACATTATCTGTCCGCTCAGGAGTGGCCAGTACACTGCTCCAGTCCTGCCTGCCGGTAAGATCCAGGTAAAGAAAATCTTTGTAGCCAGTCGAGATCAGCCCGTAAAAACTGTTGATATTATATTTGCTTTTATCCGGAACAGTAACCCGTGGTCCGGCGGCATTCGCTATAGTATACAGTCCGGGATAGGTTAAAGAATCTGCGCGGACTTCATCCTTATTATACGTGTTTCTCAGTAAGCTGCCGCCGGCAGATACAGAGAAATCTATATCCTTGCCGAACTTCTTAGCGTATCGTAAAAGGAAATCGGTGCTGGCTTCCTGCGAGTTGATGTTCTGTGTACGGAAAGATCCCTTCGGGTATTTTGCTCCCGCGTCGAATGGACGCTCCTGGGCGCGTTCTTCATAAGAAAGGTCCAGGGAAGTTCTCAGCTGCAGGCTCAGCGCTTTGTTGAAACTATAGGTTGCCTGTACATTTCCGGTAAGGCCGTTGCGTTTTGATCTGTTAATGAACTCATATGAAATAGCATACGGGTTTTCTGGATAGGTGCTGTATGGATACTCAATTTTGCGGCCTTCCTGCCCTAACTCCCAGTAATTCTTCAGCCAGGCCTGATCAGCATTGGGCTGCCAGAACATAAACCAGTACATCAGCGACTGATTTCCGTAACCTACACCAGGAAGGTTATCGCTCGCCTTATAACCGTAGTTTAATTTCGATGATATCGTAAGCTTGTTGTTTACCTTAGAGTTTACCGAAAGAGCAACAGAATTACGGCTGTAGCCGGTATTCGGAATGATCCAGTTGTTGCTGACATTGGTATACGAGAAACGTGCACTGGTTCTATCTGTTCCGCCGTCTACGCTTACTGAATTGGTAAGCGTCTGGCCGGTATCGAAGAAGTTGCGGACAGAGTTTTTGTAAGGTACCCAGGGGGTTCTTACGGCCGACTGTGTTTGTGTTACGGGATCGTACTGGAAAAATAGCTGGCCGTCAAAGCGCGGACCGTAAGCCGAACTCGTGCCGCCGGTATTGGCCCCGTCGGCACTGGCCAGATAGGAGTAGTAGGAAGCGCCGTCAAGGCCTTGTCCGTATTCGTACTGCATTTCGGGCCAGCGATTAGCAGTTTCTATTGATGCATTGGAATTTATCGTTATGCCCAGACCTTTTCGTTTTGAACTGCCCGATTTGGTGGTTATGATGATAGCGCCGTTAGCTCCACGCTGGCCATATAAGGCGGCAGCACCGGGGCCTTTTAACACAGATACGCTTTCGATATCTTCAGGGTTAATATCATTCAGGCTGCTTCCGTAATCGGCCGGCATATTATCACTTCCGGTACCATATACGCTTTCGCCCGCTATGGCCGTGCGCCGTCCGCCACTGTTATTTATTACTACACCGTCGACCACGATAAGGGCCTCGTTCTCAGCGCTGTTGATATTGTTCTCTCCGCGAAGGATGATCTTGTTAGACCCGGTAGGGCCTCCATTCGATCTCACGAGGTTCAACCCGGCAACTTTCCCCGAGAGGGCATCAGTCCAGTTGGAAGACAGGGCGCTGGTAAGCTGCTCTCCGTTTACTACCGTAGTGGCATAACCCAGAGATTTTTCCTCCCTTTTTATACCGAGGGCCGTTACCACCACCTCGTTCAGACTGGTGTTCGACTGTTTTAAACGGATAAGCGTTCTGCTGCCGTTTTCTGTAAGCATGAGTTTGTAAGGGGTGTAACCAATCAGGGAAAAAGAAAGCTCAGTTCCCTTTGGTGCCCGCAGCGTAAAGTTTCCTTTAACATCTGTTACTGCGAGGCTTTTTTTGTTATTGTCTGTAATAGATACGCCTGGAATGGGTTCAGAATCACTATCGTCGATAACTGTTCCCGACAGTGTTACTGTTTCAGCGTTCGTCCTGGCCGGGGCCTGTCGTAAAACGCCGGCCTCTGCGGCAGCGGTTGGCAGCAGCGGACTAAACGCCAATGCCAGGAAATAGATACAATAAGGAGTAAGTCTACTCTTCATGTTATTAAGTTAGGGTGAATGAAAGGTTGAATGAGAAATCCTGCCGGTGGGACGGCAGGATCTTGCCTGGTCTTAACTTAAAGCCAGACTTTCAGTATAAGTGTTGCCGAAAGGATCGGTCGCTGTAACTTTGATGTTCTTTACCCCGGGTGCCGGTTTCATAAAGAAGATATGATCTGTCAGGTTGGGTTCTACCCAGCCTCTCGGTTTGGGCTGTGCCTTTCCGAAAAATAGTTCGTAAGCCCATGGATCATACGCACTGCGCTGCTCCGGTTTGCCCATTGGACTGCCGTCTGCAAACCACTCTACCTTCCAGTTTTTGTCGTAGTTCCATACGTTAACACAAGCTTCTCCCGGAAAATCTTTGTGCCTGCCTGTTCCATATATTCTAAGCTGGTGTGTTTTAGGCTTGCCGGTAGCTTTGTAATACCAGCTTAATTTGTCGCCCTCAACTTCATAAACCCCATATCCGCCGGGTGTTCCGTCTACGCAGATAGGGCCGGTCCACCAGGCTCCGCATACCGTTCCATGGTTATGCTCCGTCATATTTCCTTCTACCCATACCTCGTTGAAATGAGTATGACCTGACATAAAGTGAACGTTATAGGGTTTTAATACTGTATACAGGTGCTCGCGGTTAATTACAACGCCGCCCAGTTCAGGTTCTTTTTCCCCGTCTCGCTTGCGCTGGCCTGTGTTTGTTGGTATATGAAGGCTTACTATAACCGTAGAAC
>Ga0265780_10005945_pt1 | contig 15292 bp, 20 predicted proteins | sample P1T30metagenome_FD_192432 | JGI IMG/M metagenome (GOLD analysis project Ga0265780, IMG submission 192432) | Plant litter microbial communities from East Loma Ridge, Irvine, California - P1 T30 | ecosystem: Environmental > Terrestrial > Plant litter > Unclassified | place: USA: California... | reverse complement strand
CCAAGAAAATCGCCCTGGCTGCTGCACTGCTGTGCGCATCTGGCGCCACCCTCGCCCAAGAGATCAACCCGTCGTGGTACATCCAGCCAAGCGTCAACCACGTGAAGCCGGATGCCGACTTCGGCGTGGACGACCGCGATACCGGTGGTGGCCTGAAGTTCGGTAAGGCGGTGCACCAGAACTGGGACATCCAGATCGGCGCGAGCCAGACCCGCTTCGAGCAGGGCCGCAACGAGTACCGCCAGACCCTGCTGGGCGTGGACGCCCTGCTGATGCTGAGCCGTGACCGCTTCCGTCCGTTCGTGCTGTTCGGCCTGGGCGCCGAGCGCGACAAGGTTAACAATTCGATCCGCAACGTCGAGAAGAACTCGCCATACGCCACCGTCGGTATCGGCTTCCAGGCCAGCCTGACCCCACAATGGTCGCTGCAGGCCGACCTGCGCACCGTGCGCGGCTTCCTGCGTGATGACGAAGAATTCGGCTTCAAGCGCAGCAACAACAAGATGCTGACCGTCGGCCTGAACTATGCGTTCAACCCGCCGCCAGCACCTCCTGCACCAGCACCAGCTCCAGTGGTCGAGGCGCCGGCTCCAGCACCGGAACCAGTCGCTCCGCCACCACCACCAGCACCACGCTTCCAGAAAGTGACCCTGGAAGCCACCAAGCTGTTCGCCTTCGACAAGGCCGAAGTGATCACCCCGGCGCCTAAGCTGGACGAGATCGCCACCGCCCTGCAAGCCGACACCTCGGTCACCAACGTCGAAATCACCGGCTATACCGACCGTCTGGGTTCGGAGAAGTACAACCAGGCCCTGTCGGAGCGCCGCGCCAACGCCGTGCGTGAATACCTGGTCGGCAAGGGCATCGACGGCAACCGTCTGCGCGCTGTCGGCAAGGGTGAAGCCAACCCACTGGTCGAGTGCCAGCAGAAGAACCGTGCCCAGCTGATCGCTTGCCTGGAGCCTAACCGTCGCGTGGAAGTCGACCAGATCACCGTCGAAGTTCCAGTCCAGCGTTAATACCTTAGGCGAATTCGCCCCGATACCTGCTTTCCTGCCCGCCGCTACATGCGGCGGCGGGAGCGGAGGTCATCGTGGCAGCGCTGACCAAGGGGGCTTCGGCCCCCTTTTCATTTGGAGATACGGATATGGCTGTTAAGAAATGGTTCCCTTACACGAACCAGATCCTCAAGGTGCTCAAATGCGCCGTGCTGGAATGGCTGGACCACCGCGCCTCCAGCAAGGGCGCCGCGCTGGCGTTCTACACCCTGTTCTCGCTGGCGCCGATCCTGGTGCTGGTGATTGCCGTGGCCGGCTTCTTCTATGGCCAGGAGGCAGCGCAGGGACAGCTGCTGTCCGAGCTGCGCGGACTGCTGGGAGCGCAAGGGGCGGACACCATCCAGGCCATCCTGGCCGGCGCACAGAACAAGGAAACGGGTCGCTTCGCCACCATCGTCGCCACCGTGCTGCTGATCGTCGGTGCGACCACCGTGTTCTCGGAGCTCAAGGACAGTCTGGACGAGATCTGGAACATCCCGGCGCCACCGAACGGCGGCATCTGGAACATGATCCGCACCCGCCTGCTGTCGTTCGGCGTGATCCTGGTGCTCGGCTTCCTGCTGATGGTGTCGCTGGTGATCAGCGCCGCCACCACCGTGGCCGAGAAATTCATCAGTGGTGTGTGGCAGGAAGCCGCCATCATCATGGGCTGGGTCGCCTCTGCCCTGGGCTTCCTGGTCATCGCCACGCTGTTCGGCGTGATCTACAAGCTGCTGCCGCGGGTCAAGCTGTCGTGGAAGGATGTCGCCATCGGCGCACTGGGCACGGCGGCGATGTTCACGCTCGGTAAATTCGGGATCGGGCTGTACATCGGCAACAGCGGCACCACCGACACCTTCGGTGCGGCCGGCTCGCTGATTGCGCTGCTGCTGTGGGTGTATTACTCGGCGCAGATCTTCTTCCTGGGCGCCGAGTTTGCGCGCCAGTATGCGCTGCAGATGGGTAGCTTGCACAACAAGCCGAAGGAAGTCACTGGCGTGGAGCCAAAGTCCAGCGCCGTGTAATACGCAGGGTCGGCGCGCTCGGCGATGCGCAGTAGCGGCATCGCGCAGCGCGCCGGCCCTTGCCTGGTCAGCTCGCCGGCCGCGCCGGCCCTTGCCCGGTCAGCTCGCCGGCCGCGCCGGCCCTGGCCCCACTACCTCCCGGCTCACTCTCCCAGCAGCTCGGAGACGATCTCCATCCCCTCGACCCGCTCGGCCACCACCTTGAGCACCATCACCACCGGCACCCCCAGCAGCAAGCCCCAGACGCCCCATAACCAGCCCCAGAACAGCAGGCTGACGAACACCGCAGCCGGATTCATGCGCGCGATCTTGCCGGTCATCCAGGTGGCGACCACCATGCCGACCAGGGTCGCGATCACCAGCGATGCGCCGGCCACCAGCATCACCATGCTCAGGGTCTCGAATTGCAGGAAGGCCGCCATGCCGGTCGCAACGGTGATGACCAGCGGACCGAAATACGGCATCAGGTGGGCGACGCCGGCGAAGGCGGCCCAGGCGCCGGCGTTCTCGAGGCCGATCAGGCGCAGGGCGCCCCACATCAGCAGCGCCAGCAAGATATTGGTTACCAGCAGCATGAACATATAGCTCTGGATCGATGTATTGATGTCGTCCAGGATGTGGACGGTAACTTTCTTGCGCGTGAGCGAGGGCCCGGTGAGCTTGACCAGCTTGCGCTTGAAGGTGTCGCCCGCCAGCAGCAGGAAAAACACCAGGAAGATCACCATGGTCGCCTGCGACAGGAAGGCGGCCAGGCTCATCGAGCCGGCCAGCACCCAGTCCATCACCCGGATCGGCGAGCTGGCGGCGGCGGCCGGCGCGGCCTGGCGCCGCTGCTGGACTGCGCGGCGGGCGTCGGCGCCGACGTTGTTCGCAGCACGCTCGATCTCGGCGGCAGCGGCCTGCATCTGCTGCAGGGTCGAGCGCTCGCCGCTCGTATTGGACAAGATCCGCGTGACCTTGTGGGTCAGCTTCGGCAGCTCATCGAGAATATTGAAGAATTCGCCTTGCAGGCGGTACAGGGTGCCGCCCATGGCGCCGACGATCATCACCGTGACCAGCGTCGCGCCGACGATGCGGCGGATATGCCAGCGTTCGAGCCAGCGCACGACGGGATTGAGGGTATACGCGATCAGGATGCCGAGCAGCAGCGGTACGAAGAATTTTTGCGCCCATTGGAGCGCGAAGACAAAGGCAATGGTGGCGAGGATGCCGAGCGACAGCCCGCGCGCATTGACATGCAATGGCACGCGCAGCGCCCCCATGTGCAGGGCGAGGTCATCGCCCGCGGAACGACCCTCCGCGTGTGCGGAGGTCCCGGTGCTGCCAGGGGGCGAGGCCCCTGGAGCGGCTTGGTCAGGCGAAAGGTCCAGATGTGCCGGCATGGCCGGATCGGTGTTTGCTAGCTGCATTGGAGGTGCCTGAACAAGTTACCGGGCCGCCCCGGCGATCCGTCTATTATTTCACACGGATATCGTTTTTGACCGAAGTCACGCCTTTCACGCCACGAGCGATCTCGACAGCGCGCTGTGCGTCACGTGGATCGGCCACGAAGCCCGACAGTTGGACGTCGCCCTTGAAGGTTTCGACATTGACTTCACGTGCTTTCACGTTAGGATCGTTGACCAGTGCAGCCTTGACCTTGGTGGTGATCACTGCGTCATCGACGTATTCGCCGGTGCTCGACTGGTTGCTGGTCGACGCGCAGCCGACAGCGGTGATGGCGACGGTGGCGACGAAAGCGGCGGAGATGAGGTTTTTAGCGATTTTCATGATGGCTCCTTGTTGATAATCATGGTGCAGCAATACCCTTGCGGGCGGGTTGGGCGGTGCCGGCAATCCGGCCCGCGGGTTCTATTTACCGTACGTGGTCCGGGCGGTGCTCACGCATCCGTCCTTGACCTCGCCGGCGAAAGCGTCGCACCTCTGCAGCGCGACGCGGTATTCGGCATCGATCTTGGCGTCGCGCGCGTCCAGACGCGCCTCGATCGCCTTGCGGTCGGCCCGGGCATCGGCCTGGATCGCAACCAGTGTCGCCTTGGCCTGGCGCAAACATACTTCGCGGTCGTTGCCGACCACGGCATTGCAGCGTGTCTTGTCGCGTTCGTGGAACGCCGAGGCGATGCGCATGCGCGCCTGGGTGTAGGCAGCCAATGTGTTCTTGCGGGCTGCGCCCGCTTCTTCTTCGGTGCGGACACGGGTTGCGCGCGCATCGGCTACGCAGATCTCGTGGGGAATGCCGGCGACAGCATCGCAGCGGGCCTTGGCGGCGTCAAAAACAGCTTCGGCGCCATCCATCGCTTGCTGGTAGGCCGCATCCCGGTCTGGGGCCGGCTGCTGTGCAGCAGCCACGCCAGTCCAGCCGAGGGCTGCAGCGAGCAAGAGGAAAGCGGGCGAAGTCTTCATTGTTTTTGTTCTCCATTTGTCAACACTGGAGACATCTTTACATGCCGTGCACCCCGCCTTCTGTTCGGTGCCGAACACAAGTAGCAGAGTGTTGGCGCACGACACACAACTCAGCAGTAAAAGACCACATATCAAGAGATTTCTGGCCACAAATGCGACCAGAACGCCTGCATCGACTGCCTTCTCGATGGGCTCTGCCCCTGCGGCAAGATGGGTGCGGCACCGCACAGACCCTCTATTGGTGCAAGCCTATTCTGACTCCATACTTTTGTCAGGAGAACAACATGAATGCTAATCGTAAATTTCTCGTCGCCCTGATGGCAACCGGCGCACTGCTCACCGGTTGCGCCAGCAATAGTTCGCAGCCATATGGCGGCGGCTATAACTCGGGCAGCAGCCAGGCCGCTGCCGGCTATGGCGTGATCGAATCGATCCAGGTGGCGCAAGCCGAAAACCGCACCAGCGGCGCTGGTGGCGTCCTGGGCGGCGTGGTCGGCGCGCTGGCAGGCAGCCAGATCGGTAGCGGCAGCGGCCGTACCGCCGCCACCGTGGCGGGCGGCCTGGCCGGCGCCGTGGTCGGTAACAACGTCGAGAAGAACCGGAATGCACCGGGTCCCGAAACCTACCAGATCAATATGCGCATGGACAACGGCGAATACCGCTCGGTGGTCCAGGACAGCGTCTACGACCTGCGCGTCGGCAACCGCGTGCGCGTCGTCGACGGCCGCGTCTACCGCTACTGATCGCACACGCCATGCCTGACGGCGACGGGAGCCCGGCTCCCCGCCGGCAAGGTGTGGTTCCTTCCCGGCCGGTTGGACGGCCATCGATTTCGCTGGAGGCAACCATGGGAATCTCCCTTCTTACGCTGCGCACGGCCGGCGCCTGCCTGCTGGCCATCGCCGCAACCGCTGCATCCGCACAAGATCAGCTGGGCAGCAGCGACGCCACCGTCGCCCCGATCGCCGCGCGCCAGCAGGCGCAAGAGATCGCCAAGGGCGATCCGGCGCGCTGGTACCGCGACGATCCCGCCCAGCAAACGCTGCGCAAGGAACTGGGCGCCGCACTGCAGGAAGCGCAGAACGCCTGTCGCAAGGCGCCGGCCGCCGAGCGCAAGTCATGCATGGACGAGGCGCGCGCCACCTGGCAGCGCGAGACCGCGCAACTGGGCAAGCCAGCGCCGCGCCAGTAACAATCCACCTGGGTTGGCGGCAATCGTTCCCGGGCGCAGCGACGAACAATGGGAGGCCTGAGCCTGAATGGTGTTCAGTTAGCTGGAAGACCGTCGCCCCGGCGAAGGCCGGGGTCCAAGTTGAGCGTTGTGGCAGCTCATGCAAACTTGGGTTCCGGCCTTCGCCGGAACGACGTTGATACGCTAACTGAACGGCATGAGGGCCGAAGCCTCCCTTTTTTGTGCTGCTATTTCTTGCGCTTGCGCCGAGGCGGCAGCGGGAACACGTCGGCCACCAGCGTGCTGTTGCCGATCTGGCGGCTGGCAGAGGCGGCGTCGTGCACCACCAGCAATTCCTGTTCGCGCCCGTCCTGGCTGCTGAACAGCGAAATGCCTTCCGGATGATCGACGCCCTGGCCGAACGGCAGGTCGAGCACCCGTTCTAGCTGCACGGACGACACCACCGTTTCCGTCCCCGGGTTGGCGCCGCCGGGCCAGCGAAATAGCGTGACCGGTCCGTCCAGGTCCATGGTAGGCCCCGCCAGGATCAGGAGATCCTTGCCGTCCACGCACAGGTCGCGGATGCCGAGGCCCTTCAGGTCGAGGAAGTGCTTGCGGTACAAGGCGCCCTCCCCGTCGAGCGGCGCCAGCCGCAACCAGCCCGGCTCATCGTCATCGACCGGCGCGACCTCGACAATGGCGGCCCAGCCGCGCAACACCGGCCCGCGCAAGCCCAGCAGGATATGGGCGCCGGCCAGTGCGATCCCTTCGATGTCGAAGCCATTGTCCTTGCCGGGAATGGCGAGGAAGGGCCCGAAGTGTTCGTCCTGCTTGAGCAAGGCGGTCAGCTGGTTGCCATGCGCGTCGCCGCGCAGCAGCGCCGCCGTGCGCCGCATGCCCTTGCGCCCGGTTTCCTTGCACAGCTCGAAGCTGCCGTCCTGCGCGACGAGCGGGATGCGCGCCAGCAAGTAGCGGTTGCCATCAGCGCTCACATTGGCCAGGCGCTTGTGGGTGCGCTTGACGCCGTCGCCCTCGCCCGGCTGCTTGCGGCGCAGGCTGTGCGAGCCGGTCAACCACAGATAGTCGCCATCGCTCGCGAGACCCTCGATATCGGCCTCTTTGATACGCCCTCGTTCCGGATCATGGTGGGGCAGCGGCAAGGTCAGGAAGTCGTGCAGTGCATATTGCCGGTGGTGGCGCGCGAAGCAGGTCTTGCCGCGGCTGTCCTCGGCGGCCAGGGTCAGGCGTTCGATGCTGACGGATTCGTCGTTGGCCAGCCACAGCGTCTCGCCCATCCGCAGCGCGACCGACAGTCCGTTGCGTAACTCCTTGTCGGGGCTCAGGTCGTCACGTTCAGGGTGGAATTCAAGCAGGACGATATTCGATGGATGCATGCGCGCCTCGGTGGTCGGTGTGCCGGACAGCATACCGCAAGCACTGTCGCGTACGGTTGGCGGGGCGAGGCTGGATCGAGCATGCTGGGGACCGATTGTCGCTTGCCATGTCAACCATCGGCCGGCATGCGCGTTATATGGTCAGCGACCGGTTTACGTGCAGCAGGCGCCACGAGCGATGGCGTAGGCGATCGACAAAAAAAGACGGCGTCCAATCCCCGATTGCGACGCCGCTCAAGCCCCACCATATTCTGTATAACGCGTTCCGGCGCTTGCTGTTCAGTGGCGGTTCTGTACAACGCCGATTGCTGTCCGGCGCTTGTTGCAGTTCGCCCTGGCTGCTGTTCAGCGTGTGCTGCTGGTCGGCCCTGGTTACTGTTCAGTACCGGTCGCTGTTAACGACCTCTGCTGCTCGGCCCAGCTTACTGTTCAGCACCTATTGCTGTTGATGTTCAGCGCTTGCTGCTGTTCGGCACCGGTTGCCGTTCAGCGACTGTTGCCGTTCAACGCATGCCACGTGATCGCCTGCCCACTGCCACTACCGCCGCCGCGATCTGTCGCGGCACCCGGTAATCGCAGCTTACCCCTATTCGGCAGATTGCCGCGCCCGTTTGCGGTTGGCGTACCAGCCAAGCGCACCCAGCAGCACCGCAGCCCCTGCAGCCTGCTTGCCCATACGGCGCTGGCGGACGAAGTTCACGACCCCCAGCGCATATGGCAGCAGCACCGAGACATTGGTGCCGGTTGGCTTGAGCAGGGCATCGGCCCTCGCCCGCAAGGCCCAGGTTGCGTGATCGATCGCCGAGTGCAGCATGACTTCGGGCTTGGCGCTGTGCTGGATGCTGGCCTTGGCGTGTGCCACGCCTGCGCGGAAGAACTCGCCTTCGCGCAGCAGCTCGGCCTTGCGCGCCGCCGGATCCAGACTGTGCTTGTGACCGGCCAGGCCGGTCGTTCCTTGTGTTGACATATTTTTCTCCCCTTGGTGTCGCCGCTGGCGGACGTTGCGCCGCGCCCCGCCGATTGGCGGTGGCGCCATGCAGCAGGCGTCGACAGCGGTCGCCTTGCTCAACCGTGATGGCAAACCCTGTTACAGCTAGCTATTAGAGCCACTGCATTACAGCTATCTGTACAGCCATTGCATTACAGCAGCATCTCGCGATCGTTCTTCAGTTCTTTCATGGTCGCCGGGAACGCCAGCTTGTTCTGCTTGAGCAGCGCCAGTCCCTTCGACACCAGGATCGCCGTGATCAGCGCAAACACCGCGAACATGATCAACAGGATGGTCCAGCCCATCGACTCCCAGGCCAGCGCCACCACGGTCATGGCGCCGAAGGCCACGGCGAACCACACCGCCAGTACCGCCGCGGCGAAGATGGCAAGCAGTTCGATCACGTGGTTGCGGACCTCGGTCAGCTCGAGCGCCGCCAGCTCCACCCGCGATACGACCAGGCCGAACAGGCTCTTGAAGAGGCTGGACACACCGCCGATCAATCCAGGGTTATGTACTACTGCATCGTTCTTGTCCACATGGCCCCCGGCGTTATTGCTTGCGGCTCAGCAGGATGCCGAGCAGCACACCGACACCGGCCGCGATCGCCACGGTGCGCCAAGGATTGTCCTTAACGTAGACATCGGCCGTGTGGGCCAGTTCCTTGCCTTTTTCGACGGCCTGGGTCGGCAGCAGGCTGGCCCCGCCCAGCGCGGTGTCGAGCAGTGCCATGCCGCGCGCGCGCAGCTCTTCGGCCTTCTCGCCCGTGAGCGAGGCCGCCGCGGTCAGCATCGATTGCGCATCGCGCACCAGCGCCTTGATGTCGGACTGGGTGGCATAGGTGCTGCCGATGATCGGGTGCATGCTGCCGCTGCTGTTGCGTGAAGTCTCTAGCATGTTCTACTCCTGTGACAAAAGATTGAAACGGTGAGGCTGAACCGGCAACCCGGCTCAGGCCATCAGGTCGCTCAGATCGTCGGCGTGCTCTTCTTCGGACGCCATGATCTCGACCAGCATCTGGCGCGTGGTCGGGTCCTTGTCGCCGATCGCGGCGATCATCTGGCGATACGACTCGATGGCGACGCGCTCGGCGATCAGGTCGGCGCGCACCATCGCTTGCGGGTCGAGGGAATCATCGTACTCGGCGTGGCTGCGCGCGGCGAAGGTGGCAGGGTTGAAGTTCGGCGAGCCGTTGAGTTGCACGATGCGTTCGGCAATGCGGTCGGCGTGGTTCTGCTCTTCTTGCGCGTGCTCGAGGAACTCGGCCTTGATGTGGCCGGTATTCGGACCTGCCACCGTGTAGTAATGGCGCTTGTAGCGCATCACGCACAGCAGTTCGGTGGCCAGCGCGTCGTTCAGCATCGCGACGACCGCCTCGCGGTCTGCCTGGTAGCCTTCGGTCACCGCGCCATCGTCGAGATTGGCCGCTGCGCGGCGGATTGCCGCGATGTCGAAGCCGTGTGCCAGGTTGTTGGTTTGTTCCATGGTATTTCCTTAAATCGGTTGCGAGAAATCGGTATTAATTCATTGCTGCGCGCGGCGGGATGGCCGCACCTTCGTTCGACAGGACGATCTCGACCCGGCGGTTCTGCTGACGGCCGGCGGCGTTGTCGTTCGACGCCACCGGGAAGGCCTTGCCGTAGCCGCGCATCGAGATACGGTCGCGCGCAACGCCCATCTGGGTCAGCGCATTGGCCACCGCCGTCGCGCGCTCCTGCGACAGGTTCTGGTTGTAATCCGCGCTGCCGGTACTGTCGGTAAACCCTTCGACCAGCACCGTACGGTTCGGGTTCTGCGTCATGACGTCGGCCAGCTTGCGCAGGGTCGACATTCCGTTCGGGGTCAGGGCCGCCTTGTCGGTGGCAAACAGCACGTCGCCAATGGTCACGACATAGCCGCGCTCGGTCTTGACGGCTTGGATATCGTTCAGCAGCGCTTCCAGTTGCGCGGTGCGTTCGGTCAGCACGGCATTCTGCTGCTGGGCGGCCTGGGCCGCGGCTTGCGCCTGCTGGGCCTGGGCGGTGGCGGCTTCGGCTTCGCGCTTGGCGCGTTCGGCTTCGGCCGTGCGGGCGTCCAGGCGCACCTGGTCGCGCTGGCGCGACGCGTCGGCGATATTCGCCTCGGCCGCCTTGCCTTTCGCGACCTCTTGCGCGGTGGCGATGCGCTGCTTGGCGACATAGGCCAGGCGGTCGACATCGTTCAGGCTCTCGCGGCGCGCAGCGGCCTGGTTGGCCTGGTCGAGCGCTTCGCTGGCCTGCTTGAATTCGTTGGGCGCGTAGGTCGAGACCTGCGGATTGTTGTTGGCGCTGACAAAGTCGGCGCGCGCCTGGTCGAGGGTCGGGGTAGTCACCGGTGCGCTGGCGCAGGCGGCGGCCAGCACGGCGGCGGCCAGGATCGAGACGGCGGATTTACGGTTTTTCATGTTCTTATTCCTCTTCTTGTTGGAAGCGCCGTTCGACGGCGCGGACTCATGCACTCAATAGCGCCTGACGCGCGTCAATCTCACTGCGAGTTGGCGCGATCGACTTCCTCGCGCAGCACACGCAGGTCTTCATTCAGCTGGGTCGAAGCGGTGGTCGCCTTGCTCGACACGGCCTTGCTCTGGGCCAGTTTTGCATCCGCCTGGGCCTGGATCGCCAGCTCGCGCGCCAGTTTGTAGTCGCGTGCAGCCAGTGCCTGGTTGGCGCGGCCCATTTTTTCGCGGGCAGCGGTGATCTCGGCTGGCGCCAGTTCGGCAGCGCCGGCCGCGACCGCGTTTTCAACGGCGTTGCGCGACACGGCGACGTCCGCCGTCGCTGGCGCCTGGTCGGGGCTCGCGCAAGCGGTCAAGGCCAGCACGGCAGCGGCGCAGCCAAGGCGGGCAAACCCGGTCATCGATTGATGTTTATTCATCGCATATTCTCCTGGGGAAGTGTTGTAAGGAACGTTATAAACCTGTTATCGCTTGCACTCAGTTCGGTGACGCACATTGCTCAGCGACTGCAACGTTTGCCTCCCTGCGCAGCCACTTCAGCCAGGCGGGAACCTCGCCGCCACGCGCCGGGTCAGACAAGACTGCCAAGGGTGGATGAGCGCCACGCGCACATGGCCCACGAAGTGGTGTCCTGAAACACCCTGTAACAACACTCCATGCCGATTGTGTGTTGCCGAACAGATCAAACAGGCAACGTTCTCTACGCTTAAGCCACAGTCACCGAGTAAAGAAACACCTGAATGAACGGATACAGCATCAAGCGTTGCGCACGCATCCCGGTCCTGCTGGCCTTGCTGGCCGGTGGACCGCTGGCGGGATGTGCGTCTGGCATCCCCGGCTTCGGCAGTGCCGACGTCGTGCAAGATGACACCATCACGGCAGGCGTGCGCAGCGCCATCAAGCTGGATCCCGAACTGACGGTCTCCGATCTCGATGTCAACACGTATCAAGGCATTGTCCGGCTAAGCGGCTTCGTTAGCTCGGCGGACAGCGTAGCCGCAGCGGCCTCGGTCGCGCGGACCGTCAAAGGCGTCAAATCGGTCAGGAACGACCTGCGCCTGAAATAACCCCATCCAAGGAGATCCCCATGAAAACCATCAAAACCCTGGTAGTGACCGCCACCCTGGCAACCGCAGCTTTCGGCATGGTCGGCTGCTCGAACATGTCCAAGCAGGACCGTAACACCGCGATCGGCGCCGGCGCCGGCGCAGTCCTGGGCGGCGCCGTCAGCGGCGGCAGCGCGCTGGGCACCGTGGGCGGTGCAGCTGTCGGCGGCGTGATCGGCAACCAGGTCAAGACCACCAACTGATCCTGGTCGCGCACCAATAGAAACGCCCGGCATGTCCGGGCGTTTTTTCTTGCAGGCGCTGCGTTGAACAACTGCGCTGCGTGCGGCAGGCTGGCGCTCGACGTCAGGCCGCCTCGCCCGCCCCCATGGCCCCGGCTTCGCGCACGATCTCGTAGCACGTGCAGGACGCCGCCGCCAGTCCTTCGGGATCGAGGATCTCGATATTGCCGCGACTATAGTCGATCAGGCCCTGCTGCTGCAGCGCGCTGGCCGCCTTGGTCACGCCAACGCGGCGCACACCCAGCGCATGCGCCAGGAACTCGTGGGTCAGGTGGAATTTGTCGGACTGCAGGCGGTCGCGCGTGACCAGCAGCGAGCGCGCCAGGCGCGCCTCGAGCACATGGAAGCGGCTGCACACGGCGATCTGGATCGCCTGCGCCAGCAGCGAATCGGTATACCGGTAGAGCACGCGCTGCAAGGCCGGATTGCGCTCGACCTCCTGGCGGAAGCGCGCGCCCTCCATGCGGCTGGCGTTGCCGGCGCACTGCACCACGGCGCGGATCTGCGTCGTATCGTGGCCGAGGGCGGTGGTCACGCCCAGCATGCCCTCGCGCCCGACCTGGCCGACCTCGAGCGTCATGCGGCCCTCGGCGACACCGAGCAGCGAGACCAGGCAATCGTGCGGGAAATAGATATGGCGGATGGGATCGCCCGCTTCGCACAGCACCTGCCCCACCTCCACCCTGACCTGGTCCAGCATTGGCAGCACCTGGTCCAGTTCCTGCGGCGGTAGCGCGGCCAGCAACAGATTGCTGGTTCGGGCGGCGGCAGGCGGATGGTCGGCAGCATTCATGGTATTCCTCGTTAAAGCGCGATGAAGCAGGCACGCGGCGCAAGCCGGAAACGCCCCGTGCCGGATACATTTACAAACAATTTAAGCCAGCGTAACTGCCGCCCATGAGCGAGTATGTACGGTGACGCACTGAACGTCGGGTTGTTCCTCAGGACAATACCTGGACATCCCGGCCAGAGGCCCGGCGTCACCGCCATATAAAAGGAATAATCAAGATGAACACGCCACCAGTTACACCCGTCAAGAATCGCACCCACCCGCTGCTGCTGCTGGCCGCGGTCGCGGTCGTCCTGTTCTGCATGGTCGGCACCGCCGCCATCATGGGCTGGCTGCCCTCCTCCGTCGGCGGCGCCGCCAACCGCCAGCTGACCGAGGCCGACCGCCTGGCGCTCGCTTCGACCCTGCCGCCAGACACCGCGCCGCCGGCCGGCTATGCCGTGGCGCCGGGCGCCGCCTATCCGGCCGCGCAGGCGCCGCAACAGGCTTACGCTCCGGCCCCCGTGCAGCAGGCTGCGCCGGTGGCGCCTCCAGTGGCCGCGCCAGCCGCTCAAACCAAACCGACCCAGCTTGCCGCCAATGAGCGCGACTGGTGCTCGAACTGCGGCAATGTGGAGTCGGTGCGTACCGTCACCCAGCGCGCCGAAGGCAGCGGCCTGGGCGCCGCCGGCGGCGCCGTCATCGGAGGCCTGCTCGGCAATCAGGTTGGCGGCGGCAACGGCCGCACGCTGGCGACGGCTGCCGGCGCGATCGGTGGCGCCGTGGTCGGCAACCAGGTCGAAGGCAATATGAAAGCCACCACCAGCTACGAAGTGCGGGTGCGCCTCGACGATGGCACGCTGCGTACCTTCCGCCAGACCAGCCAGCCGCAATGGCGTAGCGGCGACCGCGTGCGCATCGTCAAGGGCCGCCTGCGCTCGGTTGCCTGACGCGGTTTTACCCAGTCTTCATGGCTAGCAGCATGGCCGGGAGCGCGCAAGCGCCCCGGCCAAAGTTTTTCCTGCAGACAATGTGCGCCAGCGCACGGAATTATGGATGAGCTCCACCGACAATATTGTCACGCTGAAATATTTAGCGGAGCACCTTCAACCGTGGGAGAAGCGCATGAACAGCCTGGCGTGGATTGGCATCATCGTGTGGGGAGTCGTACTCACCCTGTTTGGCCTGCTGTCGGCCGGCCCCGGCCCTGACGGCAGCGGATTACTGCAAGCGCACGACATCGTGTTCCTGGTCGCAGGCGGCCTGTTGAGCTGCCTGATCGGCTGCACCGGACTGATGGGCATGATGGGTTGGATTCCCGGACTGCGCGAACAAAAAAGTTGCGTTTAATGTACGTTATCGAACGGTGCTAATTGCTGGGCAAGTACATACTGGATTCACAGCGCATCCAGCGCACTCAGTAGAGGAGAAACCATCATGTTATATACCATCGCCGTTGTTCTCGTTATTCTTTGGCTGCTTGGCCTGGTGACTTCGTACACCATCGGCGGCTTCATCCACATCCTGCTCGTCGTCGCAGTCATCATGATCCTGGTTCGCCTGATCAGCGGACGCGGCATATAGTCTCTGTGACTACAGGCTTGGCCGGATATTTGGCAGGTAATCACTTGCCGCATCACCAATCCGTTTCGCGGTCGCACCTGCCACGGGCGTGACCACGAAACGGATTTTTCATTAAGGAGTGCATCATGCATAAGAACTTCATCAAAACCACCGCCGCCATTGCCCTCGTCGCCATGACCGCTTCCGGTTGCGCCGACATGTCCGCCACCCAGCGCGGCACCGCCACCGGGGCCGGCATCGGCGCCGGTCTCGGCGGCCTGATCGGCGGCACCACCAGCGGCGGCGGCGGCGGCCGTGTTGCCGGCGGCGCAGCCATCGGCGCGGCAGCGGGCGCGGTGATCGGCAATATCTGGTCCAAGCGCATGGAAGCCCAGAAGCAGCAGATGGAACAGGCAACCCAGGGCACCGGCGTGCAAGTCACCCAGACCCAGGATAACCGCCTGAAGCTGGAGATCCCGAGCGATATCTCGTTCGATACCGGCCGCTCCGACATCAAGAGCAACTTCCAGCCGATCCTGCAGCGTTTCGCATCGACCCTGCAAGAAAACCCGAACACCAATGTCGTGATCATCGGCCACACCGACAGCACCGGCAGCGATTCGGTCAACCAGCCCCTGTCGGTCGACCGCGCCTCGCGCACCCGCGACTACCTGGCCGGCCGTGGCGTGAACCCGAACCGCATCACCATCGAAGGCCGCGGCTCGCGTGAACCGATCGCGTCGAACAACGACAATGCGGGCAAGGCGCGCAATCGCCGCGTCGAGATCTACGTCGCCGAGCCGGCGCGCGGCTGATCTTCCCTGCTCCCTGTTAAAAAGGCCGGCGGATTCGCCGGCCTTTTTCATTAGGCGCTGTCATCGTTATCTGTAGATGAGGATTGAACTGCCGAGCTGGTTTGAGGTCCAACCCCTGTCGTCTCCACAGGGAACCGATCATGAAAGCGCCCACGTTTTCCAGGCTGTTCGCCCAACTTGCGCTGTTGAACCAGCATCAGCGGCAAACGGTGCTGGCCGCCCTGTATCCTGCAGCTGGACTGGACCGGATAGTCGGCCTGATCGACGAGATTCGTTCACGCACCCGGCGCTGTCCCCGGTGCGCCT
>Ga0265780_10005944_pt1 | contig 15294 bp, 12 predicted proteins | sample P1T30metagenome_FD_192432 | JGI IMG/M metagenome (GOLD analysis project Ga0265780, IMG submission 192432) | Plant litter microbial communities from East Loma Ridge, Irvine, California - P1 T30 | ecosystem: Environmental > Terrestrial > Plant litter > Unclassified | place: USA: California... | reverse complement strand
TGTTATTGTTCGGGAGTTCGAGTCGGAGTACCCAAACTGCCATAGCCAACCAATCACAGCACCAGGAAAGCGCTGACGGGCCTCCCGAGATCCGCCCGCCCCACGCGAGCTAGTCGCGTGTTTGTCCACCCCCTCGCGGCACGCCTCTCTGAGTCCCGGAGTCAATGACGACACAGCGTAAGCCGAAGATGTTTGCGCGTTTGCACGGGGCACGAGGCGTCCGGCTCTCCGCTGCAGTTGCGGCGTACACAATCCACATACCCGCGACGTGAAATATACCTCGATCCATCCGCCCATCGCCCAGTAAAACCATTCGCAATTGGAATCAACATCAAAAATCAAGATGAGCCATCCAACACACCCAGCGACAGTGCACTTCCCCATCACCACCACCTTCCTCACAGGTGCTCTGGATGCCGTCTACTTCCTCTCCAAGTATGCGCCTACCGCCGGCGCCGTGGCCTCGACCTGTAAGTCCTTCACCTCAACCATGCATCCATCTGGTCACACGCATCTAACACCCTCCAGTCAAAACCTTCGACATCGCCCTAAACCCCTCCATCTTCCCCCTCCTCTCCTACTACACCACGCTCCTCACGCTCCTCTTCTCCGCCCCGGCGGTCGCGACCGGCATGTACGAGTTCATACCGCTAGTCAAGCGCGACGGTTTGAAGTCAAGGAAGGCACAAGTTGGCGCGCTGCACGCCGTCATTAACGATGTGACGGTGCTGGGTGCGTCTTTCAACTGGTGGACAAGGAGGAGCAATCCCGGCATGGTGCCGAGTGATACCAATATCTTGATTAGCAGTGTCATTGCGCTGCCGGCCACTATGTTCGCGGCGTACCTAGGCGGCAGTCTGGTGTATGTGTATGGTATGGGATTTAGGGGTGGGCAGGCTAAGGCGAAGAAGGCGCAGTAAGAGTAGGTGGGGTTGTGGAGAGGTGATGAGGTCAGTCACGATGAAGGAGCAAGACACGATGAGTGGGTTTTATCGCTCCATTTTCTAGTATTTTTGGTGTCACCATTGACTTGCGCGGACCAAAGAAAACATTCGAACGAGAATTGGCCCGAGGGTCTGAGAGCAAGACCTATTAGAAAGCGTTGCAGAGTACAAGAAGAGAAAGTTTCAAGCAAGAGAACCGACATCATTGTTCCACCAACGTACAGCAAAACCCCAAAGGACCGCACACATACGGCTTGATGTGATTTGAGCGACAAAGAACTGTGTTGCGTCACCATGGAGTTGAGTCGCTGGGTAAGATCTCTTGTCGTATGGACTCAACGCTTTCTGGGGAGACAGCAAGGCCCTATTGCCATCTCGGCCATCCCGGCCAGCTTGCTCCTTGTCGACTGACATGGTCGCCTTGGTGTGGATGACGGGCATAGCCCTGGAAGTCGTTCCCGGTATTGTCGCCCACCGGCGGTCGAGGTGAGGATTGTTGTGCTACCACATGGGTGTATCCAGGCGGTTCAGCCGAAGGAAAGTAAGGTGAGGCCATTGGGGTAATCGATCGTTGGCTACCCAAGGTCGAAGACCCTCCTGTCGACGACCTGGATGCATTGTTGTTGAAGGTGCGTCTTCCATTGGCGATACTGGCAGGCCTTGCCCGGGTAGCCCCCCTCGGACTGTTCAGGCCAGTGCGCCGTCTGTTGGGCGTATGGATGGAGGGGCTAGAGACAGCTGGTGGAGTGCGAGCACGAATAGTGGGTGACGCTGCGAGCGCTGGGCGCTCGTGCACATGGGTAGCCATGATATGGTCGATCAAAAGCTCCGTGTTATCGAACCTTGGACCATGTAAACAGGCGGGACAGTGAGGCGCGTACACCGTCAAGCCCAGCGATATATCATGCTTGTTTTTGAGATGGTTCCTCAGATCACCCTTCCTCTTGAATGGCCTTTGAGAACATCGGCAGTCGTTGGCGAAGGCGCAGCCCACAACAAGGAAGGTCATCTTTTGCCGTCTACGACTGATCGGTCGAGACCTCGTAGTCCAACGATGGTCTGGCTCGTGTTCGAGAAACGTGATAATGATATCGATACGAGTAGGAGTAGACGATTGTATCGTGAAGGGGCGCCAAGAACTGGAAGGGATTATGATAACCGAACGTAAAGATGCTGATTGATGATGGAGGTTTTGTATGTAGAGTTGCCGTTGTGTGAGGATGATATCACCAGAAGGTACATGGGATTTATACATGGGGATTTATACATGTTGATAGATCAAGGTCCACAAGGGAGCAACATCGAAATAATGCTAGTCACGTATCTCGCAGAACAATCATTCGTGCAATCATCGACGCACGCGAAACTGCAATGTTTGAACGTTAGCAACAACAGTCATCAGGCGTTCTTTCACGTTGCGTCGTAGGAATGGCGTTGCAAAAGAGAAACGCCGCCAAGGCGCCCGTTGTAAATTAACGCAATATAAACAGCCGCAACCGCTCCCGAGGCCCCTATTCTCGTATTAATTCTCCGCCACAAGCTTGTGATATGTTTGTCCCCTTTGCCGAACGAGCGACATCGTCTTACTGATGATAGAAAAGCGGGTAGCCAAGTGAGTTACTCCGTAGCGAATAAAGCAATCGTTCCAGTTACTTGCGATATCCTTACAAGTGCGAAGAACCTTTCTTACAGCAGTTGCAATGTCTTTGCGTGATCTTTGAGACTGGATATCGCTTCAGTACTCTCCATTGATGACGGGACTATAGATTTGTTCACTCTGTACATGCACATTCATCCTGGGTAGGTTTCTAGGTACTTTACGTCCCAACTACAAGACCTTTGTTGTGAATTCCTGGCATGCGCCGCCCGATTGTTGATAGCAACATCTTCGATGTACTTGTTCGAGTGTCATACAAGGACGAGGCACATATGGCGCTAATCTTGTCGCCCCGCATTTCAAACCATTCAGCCGGTGGCCCTGGAACAGTATTCCCTCACGCACAGTAGCATACGTGAACAACTCTTGTGCATGCTATATCTTCATGACGCTCTACAATGCAAGATCTTTTGCAGCAAAACATTGCAGTATTCATGTTCCCAGAACTGACTCTTGGGGTAAATTTGACGAGCCCTTGTTTAGCTGGCCCGGACGACAATTTAAGGTTATTGCCCAGGTGTCCTCGCTGACTAGGGATTCATTAAGATTGTCGATCCTCAACCTTGATAAATTAATACCAAGAACCGCTGTCCCCAGGCGCAAGCGCGAGATTTGCGCTAGGATGCCACATCGTCACGTTTGAACAAAAGATGGGTTTTTCTTTTCGCCCACGAAACCGGGCTTCACGAAATCTGGGCTCACGAAACCGGCATGACATCAGTGCGGTTATGCGCGGGCGCGATGGAATATAAATTAATCAACCTCTGCTTGGTGTCATCAGCAGGGCCGTGGCGCGGCGGGAGGCAGGGTGCCTTGGTGTGATCCAACACCTGCGTGCGTTGACTTAACATACTCCCAACTTTCATAATATTCACAGATGTTTCACCGCTGAAGATGAAGAGCATGCGAGCCGTCCGGAATGGTCTGGCATTGTGCATAGCTGGGCATCGTCCTCTAGATGAAGTCACAACTTTTGCGGCTTGCTGTGTTATTCGTGACTGCCCTGCAGCGACGTTGCCAACTTAATAAGTTTGAAACTCCACGTCCATGGTCATTCGCACGAATGGGCTACTACCGAGGGCTTGATTCTGGAACATGTGAGGCTGCGAATGCGGTCACCGCTCCCCAACTGGAAGTGTCAGCTCTAATGGGGTATAGCTACGCCTGTGGCTGGCTGAGATCGCGTTCGGCTGTCGTCATCATAGCTTGATCAGGTGAAGCGCACGAAAACGACGAAGTGGAACCCCACGCTAGCGTGCTAGCATCCCGAGGTCTCGTAAGGCTGATCTCCATATCATCCGGGCATAATCGTGTTCGCTTCTCCATCCGGGGACTGCCCATGGGCCTGGACCGGCAGACTTCATCCGCGCACCCTCGCATGCACCCCAGTCACGCAACGCACGAACGCAGCGATGATCATGTTACTACTTGGGGAGAACCTCTTTATGCCCAGTCGTTTTCGACGACAGAGGTCAATAATGCTAAGTACGCGAAAGTTGTCCCAATCAGCGCAGAACCAGCTGATGTGATGACGATGTCGCAGACCCAGCACGGCAAAGGCATTTCTGTGCAAGCACTTGTGTTTGGCGGAAATTAAGCCTACGTTGAACTTTGAATGGTTCCAAGGTTGTGTTGGAACAACGCAAGAACTTCGAAGTTACGGTGCATTTGGCAAGAGTCACAATAACTTTGGCCAGCTGCGCCCGGTAGGTATAATGCTCGAAATCACAGTGTTAAAGTCCGTGTTTTTCAGCTTAAATAACCACGAGCGCCTTTTCATCCAATAACGACATCCTGATAACTCCCGCCTTCTAAGCCTCATCATGAGCTGTCTCCACGTGATCTGTGATAGTGGCGTCAATGCGAACACGATCGTTGGTATCGCTTACGGCGCGATCTCGATCACCATTGCATCAGCGAACCTCTTCCTCGAATATCGGAAGTTCCGTGATACCAACCGCAGAGGTCTGTTTACGACATCCATGGTAACGGCGACGGCCGACGCAACTTGGACTAACAATCTGAAAAGCATGCGGGGCCAGCGACGTGGAACTGCAGGGCCAGGCGGTGCCGAATGATGAATGTGGCGATTGAAGTTTTGGACTTCACACGTTGCGGCATACAAATTCTTCGACCAGTATACGAAGCGCGTTGACAGATACTCGGGGCAATCGCAGCCACATCTGGTTGTTATGCGGCGAAGCCAGGTTGGCGGGGTAGATCGAGACAGTGGCGTTGTGATGACCTGGGATGGTTCGTATAGTCGGAACACATGACTAGGCCGAGCGAAGAAGAGGGTGTCTCTTTTGCATGCTGTATTAGACGTCACCAATATTTTCGTTTCAACGCAATGCTAGAGCCCAAATTCCAGTATTACATGAGCCCCAGAATGGGAATGACATAGTCCATTGGCTGGTCCCATCAGCCTTGTGTAAGCCACCCACTTTATGTCTCAGCGGCAGCCTGAACCCCGCTGCTTGGCAGCCTGATGTATCTGCAGTCTGTCCTCGTCGATGAACTGTATTCTCTGAGTTCGCGCATTCTCTGGTCGCGGACTAGATGACTTTGAAGACCGACCCTCATGGATACGACGGACGCTCACCTAGAAGAGGGCAAAATCGACTGGACGACCTCTACAGGCAATGTGATTACACGCCTCCCCTGCAGCGGCTTCGCCGACTTCCTCTACTCGAATCGAACACCCAAAGACCCGGCCTCTGCGAATTTCCTTCTGCACACCACTAGTAGCAATGTAGCAAGGGGTGCTGCCGCGGGTTGTAAAGGATGTGCGCTCATACACGATGCTGTCAAGACTTTTAGCCAGGACCGACTGCCTTTGGATGATTGTAATATCGTATTAAGATCTAGAAACGATGCGATATATTCTTCTTGTCTGAAGATCATGTTATCCCTTTCTTTTGTCCGTCAAAGAGCAGACGAGGAAGGCGCAGGTAGCAGGAAAGAGCCAGTTATAGCGACCGATGCTTCCGAGGAGCATGTACGCGAGTACTTGAAGTATGGGGTTGTAGTGCGGTTGGACTGGTCGAGGGGTAAGTGATATTTCCACTAGCCACAACATTACACCAACATTGTAGCATAGACTGACCAGTGAACATCAGACGCTCTCAGTCCTTATGAGGGTCTATCTCTCAAATCACTAGCAGCTTCCCGACTACATTCGCATCTTCCAGATTGTACCTCTTCTAGCCAAACAACTCAAAGATTGAACCAGTGGCTCATTGCGTGTACAGAAACACACCCTGGATGCCAGACCTCGTTAGAGACGACCCTTCCGAAACGTTTTCTCCAAATACAGGATGACCGCGTCTATCTTCGAGAGGAAACAGCCGAAAGGGGTAAATATGCATGTCTTAGTCACTGCTGGGGCACGCAGGGCCCTTCGCTCAGACTTGAAAAATCTACCCACCAGCAACTTGCTAGTGGGGTTGCAGTAGATCAGTTACCAAAAACGTTCCGAGATGCTGTCTTTATTTGCATCAGCATAAGTGTTCAATTCCTCTGGATCGACGCTTTATGTGAGGAACTACAATCAAAGCACACTTGCGATTGCTAAAACTTTAGAAGGTATCAAGCAAGACGATGCGGATGACTGGGCACAGGCGGTTGCGACGATGGGCGATATCTACGAAACGTCATGGATCACTATCGCAGCTACTGGATCCAGTAGCAGTCAAGAAGGGATATATTCGACTGTTCCAGAGCGATACAAAGCCAGAGCTTTACGAGATCACGGATTCCATGTGCGAGAGAATCTTCCGGAATTTGCCGAACCATTCAACCCAATCCACGAATATGATAGTTGGCCACTCTTGCGTAGGGCTTGGGTATATCAGGAGCGACAGCTGTCACCCCGCATGATCCACTTCAGTCAACATCAGATCTTCTGGGCATGCAATTCCTCATTCCAATCACAAGATGAGTGGTATTCTTCACGATGGGATATTCGTAGGAAGAAAAGTCTAGAGGAGTGGAAAAGCATTGTTTCCGAATATTCAGGGTTGAAACTTACATACGAAAGCGACCGTCTGCCCGCCATCGCTGCCATAGTTCTGCGTGCTATGCAGAATCGACCAGGCGATACCTACATTGCAGGCATGTGGAGGGACACTCTGATCCCGGACCTGTTTTGGTATACCGTCAACTTACAGGCTCGGCCCCGTTCTACATACAGCATACCGACATGGTCTTGGGCCTCAGCATCTGGAGAAATACAGCATTTCATCAGGGAACAATCTTTTCAGCAGGTTGCGCAGCTACTGGATGTGACTTTTACATCTATAGGAATGCCTCACATGGGAAAAGTTGAAGATGCTAGTATCACGCTACAAGGGCCCGCCTATAGCCTTCCTAAATCAACGTGTTCGAACTTCGGCGAGAGTGTCGCAGGCACCTGCTGGTCAGATATAGACGTCCGCCTGACTTCGGATATCCGATGCACTGTCTACAGAGACTTCGATTGGCAAGCTGTCAAGCCTCCTATAGGGCCCGACCATGACTTGACCGTCTTGTTCCTATGCGAAGAGCTCGGCGATTCTGCGCGTGTAGGACAGCATTTTGGGGGGATGATCCTGAAAGCAGTCGAAGCTGACGCCTTCGAACGGGTTGGGTTTGTCCAAATTTACCCAGATCCCAGTAAGTACGGATATCCTTCTGACAAGGAAAGCAGCGACGAGGAATGTGTCGAACCCGCCGAAGACGATGAAGGCGGCGTAGATGACGAAGAGATCAAGGATGATAACACAGCTCATAAAGGAGCTGTCTACTTTTCTGCAACTAGACCTCTCCTTGGTGCAGAAAGGGTTGAGATTGATGATGTTGACATCGAAGATGAAAGCAGCGGAAGTGATGGCGATGATCACACAGTATCTTCTTTTGTTCGCGCATTACCGGTGCAAACTTTCAGAATCGCTTGACAACATTGTTCTCATATGAAGGGACTGTTTGTGGGTATCGTCAACCTCGGAATTCATGCTAGTTCATTACAACCCAAACTCCAGTATAGCGTGAGCCCCAGTTCCTTGCTTGCACCGGTGATCTAATCCCTCCGCTTCCCCTCTCAACGTCTGCTCCAATAAGAAGCTCATCTGAACGTCGCTCAACAGTTGGCAGCGCTGAAGCTCAAGTAGGTCGCTCAAGTGGCAGTGGAAACACATCGTCACATCGTCGAGCGGTGCCTGCTGCTTACCCGGCGCACTCGTGCCATAAACACCCTTCGTCGTAGCCCCAGTGCCTTTTCGCAGCACTGAAGGAGTGCGCAACTCCGGTAACAGTATGACCGCAAAGCCGGATATCAGCCATTTCCCGCTGGCATCGAGACTGAGGATGAACGCGTTGTTCACATCGGTGACACCAGAGAACATGCAGATGCGGTCGCCTGCGCCTATCTCATATGACCCTGGACCTCCTCCGCACGCAAATCCAGTAATGCCATTGGTACCTACGAATGATGTGTATCGCGCATGTCGTTGGTCGGTGTTTCGCCGGGCCAGTTTGCTCCTAGCGGCCAGGTATAGTGCCGCAGCGTCCTCAGTCATGCTTCGCGAGATGATGTTGCGGATGACTTTGCTTCCATTGTCACCAGGTTGCGGACTGGCACTAGCGTTAGGCCCTTGCTCGACAACCGCGCGCGATAGACCATCGATCACCAAATCCGCGGACGCTTCGATCATCGCTTGCCGCACCTTTTCAGTCGGGCCGGGGTTGCCGTATGCTACATGAGGGTCGGCAAAGCTGAGCAGTGTTTGCGTGTCCCCTTTAGTAACATAGTCGCCGAGGTCTTGGATGTCTTGGGTCGAAAAGGATCTTGGATGCATGTTTGATCGCGTCCAGGTCGCTCTCCACGTGCCTGGTTGGAAGGCTTCGTCATGATCGACGAAATTTCCAACTTCAGTAATGGTGCTGATGAATGAGACCGAGGCGGTCATGCAGGGAGTAGAAGCCACAATGTAGAGGTGTGGCTGCAGGTCCGGGCACAGCTTTAGGATATGCTGTGCGAGGGTTTCACGCGAGACGCCTAGCGCTTGCATGAGGAACGTCAAGAAACGGTAGTCGTCTGAATCTCCTCTCCTAGGGTCTTCGTGACATTGGTTGCGAAGCACATCGACGAGCAGCTCGACGGGTGCTTTGTTGTAGTCAGGCACAATCCTCTCTCCGCGACCAGTCGATGCCACTCCCAGGAAACCGTAGACTCTGTCATACACTACAGAGCTCTCCGACAACGCAAAGGCTTGCAAGAGATCGCGCAAGCGAAATGTGGACTTCAGGGTCTTGCTGTTGCGGCGACCGAGCATCTCTCTCCGGTATTGCTTCGTGCGCTTGAAGTCTTTCCGGTACTTGAACAGCAGATAGCCGCGACTTGTATAGATGACGCTCGTTGGGGACGCGACTGGTGCGGACGCGAGGCCGTCGCGCCAGATGCCTTCGACTGTCGCAGCACCCACACTGAGGTCGCCACACCAAATGTCGACCGACTGTGCCAACACAAACTCCTGAACCACCCACACCCGACTCCAATACGGCTTGTTAAGGACATTCGCCAGCGCATTGTGGAACTCTTCGACTCTGAGGAGGTCAGGATGCCGCGCAAGCATGAAAGCCAACTCTTCATATCCCTGGGGAAGTCCAAGCCACACTATGACAGATTGCGCTCCAGTGTATACATCGCGCATGAGCGAGACCTGGTGATTGCGCTCCGGTATGTTGCTCTGATCAATCGCGATAGCGTCAATCCACAGGGGTACGGCCTTGTCTGGATCCTTCTCGCAGCACTGTCGAAGGTACTGCTTCCTGCGGTATTGCTGGATGAAGTTCCATAAGCTCTCTCCAACGGCGAACCTCGATCCTTGGATGTCTATGTACTTCTTCTCGCCAGCTTTGTCCCACATGTAGGATAGCGCGATGAAAGTTGGCTTGTCGTCCAAATCGCAGACGGATAGCGTTGCCTGGATCGGCTCATGTTCAGGTGCCGGCAGTATGTCCAGAAGCCTGACGCTCTTCTTATTTGGGTCTAGAGAGCCATACTGTAGTAAGGGTAACGCTGCCAGAGGGTCATCATCCTGGTCGGGTGTTGCCGGCGGACTGGCGGGCGCGGCAGTGGGTGCGGAGGACTTGCGCCGCAGCTTTTGCAGCCGAAACGGATCAACGAAGGTCTTCTTAAGTATACTCTGAGTCGTCCGCTCCGGTGCGGCCATGATCTTGTAGAGTGCACAAATGCGACGATGTGGCAACAGAAGCCTTAGCGGGTCTCATCAGTGGTAAGGCTGAGATGCGAGTGGAGAAAGAACGCGGCGCAAGAGAACCTTCCTTGTCCAGGCCATCGTTAAACGTCGCGTGATTCAAGGATACCGTCTGAGGACAGAGCTCTCAAAGATTACCAGCGAGTAGGCGTTGATGTGGCTTGCAGCACGGTGCCTAGGTGATGGATGTCTGAGGCCAGAAGTTCGTCCGAGAGACCTCGGGATGCTTTGGCGAAGCTGACTAAGCATGCAGAGATGGGTGGTGTGGGGGCCAAAAGCGATCCCAGCCCCCCAGAACTCCTTCCGTCATCATCATCATCATCTGCGGGAAGCGTACCCAAGCGAGGAAAACGATATTTGGGTCTTAGGCTATTGCGCGAATCGCTCCCATAGGCGGTTCTCTGATGGCCTCGACGATGGCGTCGCGTCTCCGTACTGCAGAGGCGCATACGACGCGATTGTAACGGCAGCGACAACTTCTACAGTACGGCGACATCATCTTGAGCTACTTTTATCAATCGAAGCGACAACCGCCATCCGCACTTCGTGAGGTCAGATGCGAAGCTGGTGATCAGGACGACCAGCATGACTGTCTTACCGTGTAGCATTCTCGTAACCACCGATGCACAACTAAATCATCATGAACGGTACTAAAGAACTCACTAGAAGTGACAACAGGATAGTCCGTCTTTCAGAGACGCGTAAGCCGGAGAAACCAAGGTAATGTGACGGTACGACCGCTCCAACACTATAAGATCTCAAGTTGTGTACTTTATCGATTAGTTGATATCTCAGGTCGTACTATCCTTCGCTGGTTCAGATGCATCTCTACTGGTTTGATGCATACCGATACTACAGCCATGTCCAGATCGCTCGGTAATCTCCAAGACCAGGCGAATCGCAGCACACGTATTCGACACTCAACAGCCTATATATGCTGCACTCATCGTCCTCAACATTTCGCACCTGTCTCATTTCGCAGCCTTGGGGATCCGTCAGCTCTCCACCAATACTTTACCACGTATTACCGACTCTCATCTATCCAGAACCCAGTCGGATATATCACAACGAGCCCAGCACTTCGCGTATATGCTTCGAACGCGGGATAGACATTGAATCCATGTGTTTTAGATTCCTGCAAAGCTGCCCTATATCTGGTGCGGAGATGATGTCGGTATCCAGAATATTTGAAGGAGTAGACTTGCGATAAAAAGGTCGTTAAAGACATGCGCGAAAGCCTTCGACTGGTACCGATCCTCAGAAACGTACTCTTCTCATACCTTCCTTATCGAGAAGATGAAGTGCTCTAGTCTCGTCCTCGGCGTTCTCGCAACACTTGCGGCTGCACAAACACCTTCCCCGTACACCGACGTCAAATCAGGCATCACATTCAACACCCTCCAGCACAGTAGCGGCATGTTCTTCGGTCTTGCACTTCCAGCCAACGCCACCGGAAACACTGACTTCATCGCAACGATCGGAGGCAAAGGCACGGGGTGGAGCGGTGTTTCTCTCGGAGGTGGAATGCTCAACAAGCTCTTGATCGTCGCTTGGCCAAACGCTCAAACTGTAGTGGGCAGCTTTAGAAAGACTGCGTACGCTCAAGCTGAACAAACGACTCCAAAAGCAAGGCCATGCTAACAGCCAGCAGTTCATACGCGTCCCCAGCCGTCGCAACCGGCGCCTTCACACAGACCGCAATACCAAACGGCACATATGTCAACAGCACGCACTGGACGTACACATTCCTCTGCTCGAAGTGCATTCAAACCGACGGCACAACTTTCAAGCCTACTGATACAGCACCAAGTCTCGGGTTCGCATTGAATCCGACCGCGCCGGCCCAAAAGGCGAATCCCGCTTTTAGTGTATCGAAGCATACGGCGCAGGGGCAAGCGGTATTTGATCTTAGCAGAGCTAAGAGCGCGAACTTCGAGGTCTGGAAGGGCTACGCTGTGCCGAAAGTCGCTACGGGCTTTGCGGGCTAGGTAGTGCGACGGCTAAATGGGGTTGAATGCGAAAGGGAGTCGGGGTTGTCAGGTTGGTACTGCGGACGTGGTCTTGGGATTTTGGCACCGTTGAGTGCGTACGTATAGTTGTGATTGTTCTCGCAGCTTTTCTTTGTTGGGTTATGCATGTCATTTCACGCATCCCAAATATGTGGTTCAAGATCTACCGCTTCGTGCCTGATCACCCTTCCCGTCTTTAGCCTGATTGCAGCGAACGAACTGTGCGGGGGTGACCGTGCACACGAAGCGTTGGAGCCTAGAATATCTGGCACATGCGCTTCTGTAGGGAACTATCAGTTCATAGCTAGTTCGGTCGTGTTGACGATCAGGTGCAGGGGACTAGAATAACGACATGTGACGTAGACGAGAAAGGCGATCATGTAGCATCACAGGCGCAGTAATCTCATAAGAAGTTTGATCGCATCAAAGAAAGTGTGTTATTGTACTACACTACAGCCAGCTTCTACCAGCGAAAGAAACTCCTGAAAGTAGGAAGACCAAAAGGATTGAGAATGTCGAAAGCGTTACGGGCTTTAATCAGATCAGCTCCCTTCTCTGCGACAGCGTACATGGTCGCTTGCAAGTGTGTCGCAGGGATCAACGGAATGATACTCGCGTCTACGATGCTGAGGCCCTTCACACCATGCACGGTGAGGTCGCTACCCACGCACCCGCCTAGAGACTCCGGCATCATCGCGCAGCTACCAGACATGTGTGCGAAAGAAGCCTGGAGAGCCTTTTGCTGAACCAGGTCATTGATGATCTCATCGTCCGTCTGCGCCTGGGTGCCGGGCGTGAGCTCGACTGGAGAGAACTTCTTGAGTTCAGGGTTGGCCCAGTGTTTGCGCGTCCATCGGACCATTCCGGCGATGATCTGGCGATCGACGGGATTTTGAAGGGCGTTGAATTGAACAACGGGGTTGCCGTATTTGTTGCTTGGGTTGATGGTGACAGTTCCGCGGGAGAGGGGGCGTTGCAGGGAGCTGATGGCGAGACCGAAGGGTACCATGGGGAACTCGCCAACAGCAGCATCGGCGCTACTATGGAGACCAGCGATGATGTCGCGTTGCTTGGTGAAGCCGCGTAGCAAAGAGGAGTCATCGTACACCGAAGGAAGGTAGCTACGGACGTTCTGTGACTTGACAGTCTGCACAATCTGGTCCCAGTTATCGCAAACTGTCTGCAGACTGAGGAAGGCTAGGCTGCTGCCGTGAGCTTGCGTGAGGGGGCCGCTCCTGCTAGTATCGTACTCTGACCATACCGTAGCGTTGTAAGTGGGATCTGCGCCGCTGTAGATGTTGGGAAATGCCAGGTTCTTGAGGTCGAACACCATGTTCGCATTGGGGTGGTCTTGCATGTTGGCGCCAACAGCAGGCATGTTCTTCTTCACGTTGATACCTGCAGCTTTAAGCACGCTGCTTGGTCCAATGCCGCTGAGCTGGAGAATCTGTGGTGTGAAGATCGAGCCAGCAGCCATGATGACCTCGCGCTTCGCGTAGACTTGCTTGACCGAGCCATCCGATCGCGATTTGAATTGGACACCATTGGCTGTGTATCCAGTGAAAACGCCCTTGTCGAAGAGGACCTCGTTGACAGTCTTTCCGGTGACGAGTACAAGGTTGCTGCGGGTCTTGACGGGGTCGTAATACTCGTTCTTCGCATGAGATCGTGTCTGGTTCTTGGGTCGCAGAGCTGTTGGTATCCAGAAAGCACCCACTGCCCTCCCTGAAGCATGCTCTCTGGGCAAAGGCACGCCTGATTGCTTGTATGCTGCCCAGATGGTCTTTGTGTCTTCGTACTCGAAGTTTGGGAACGATGCTTGTATCGGCCCGTTGGTGCCATAGTACGATGCGTCATACGTAGTGCCAAAGCTCTTCACGTTGTTCGAGGTTGGTGGCGTGAATGTGGTCGACTTCTTGAAGTAGTATAAGAGGCTGTTGAAGTTCCAGCCAGCATTACCAAGTTGCTCCCACGCATTGTAGTCGGCGGCAGATGCTCGGTCAAAGGCCATACCGTTGACTACCGATCCACCGCCGACAACGTTACCAACCCATACAGGATGTGTACCACCTGTGTTTGTATCGTATGCAGACGTGATGTCGTACATGAGATTTGCGTTGACACTGTTGGCGAAGCTAGGTACTTGAGTGGTCACATCGTCGACGACATATCCATTTTCGATAACGAGAACAGTACCTGAGGATGTTAGGTCCATGTGTCAACGCCGAATGTGGTTACTCACGGCTTGAGTCTTCGCTGAGGCGGTTGGCGACTGTCAGGCCTGTCAACCCGCCACCAACGATGATGTAGTCGAAAGATTGCCCTCCAACATCTGGCTCGCCGCTGCTGCTACCCGGAGAAGACGGGTCCAACACGCGCGGCACGAAAGACGCAAGGTAGAAAATGCCCCCAAGAAGAAGAGCCATATTAGAAATTATCAACAGAAGGAGTGTATGAGCACCAGACGAATGGCGCAAGGGTGAGTGGTGCGTCAAGAGCTAAGATTACGGATCGTCGAAGGTTTATACCAGGACTGATCCGTTTGTCAGGTAGCTGACGGACGGGCCACCCCTGAGTACGCGAAGCTACTGAAGTGTTTCGCTTGCAGATAAACGAGCTTCGGCATGCCATGGCAGTTCTATACTACCCGCTGGGCGTTGCGTAACGACTTTTTCTCGTAGAGTAACTGGCGCTCAAAGGTACCAGACTCTGCAGTGCTCAATGTAGCATGTTGCCCGGGTTCTTGGATCGATTCTGCACGGGAACAACGTAGAGATCCGCAAACCTTGCTGAAAAGTATAACCGTAGTCGACTAGAAACGGTAAGCCTAATGATCCTGTCAATCTGCCCGGCTATCGACAAGCCTAGAGCTGCAGTCATCGATATCTGGCAAGTACAGCTAACGTGGCGTCGACTATCAGCTCCCGCCGTAACAACCACGTGCATCGTCGTATGACGTGCGCCACGCGAGCTGATGAGGAGGTTTTACCCTGGATGGTGCAGCGCTTTGTCCTGCGAACCACATAGTAGTCGATAGTTCAAAGGGCGAGACCGACGGTGTGGTGATGGCGAAGCGGCGGCCCCTGGTACAACCGCGGGAATGCAGGGGCCACGGCTGTCATGTTGCAAGAGCCGTACTGGTGAAAATCTCCATCGTCCTCATCCTGCTGTCGCGCTGCTGCGGGTCGTCATTAGGTCGATTGTTATGCTTTGGCGTACGAGTGTTTAGGTTTTGCAGTCGTCTAGATTATCGGTGGCGGCCGGAGATGGCTCAATCGGGTATGGCGCGCTCCTATCTGACACTAGCTACACAAAGACAGAAACCTGGCGGCATCACTAACTTCACGAGCTCAGCAACCGTCGCTTGTCAATCTTTCCTGCTGCGGGCGCCCACGTTGTACTAGAATTATTGCGGTAGCGAAGAGCGA
>Ga0265780_10005943_pt1 | contig 15295 bp, 11 predicted proteins | sample P1T30metagenome_FD_192432 | JGI IMG/M metagenome (GOLD analysis project Ga0265780, IMG submission 192432) | Plant litter microbial communities from East Loma Ridge, Irvine, California - P1 T30 | ecosystem: Environmental > Terrestrial > Plant litter > Unclassified | place: USA: California... | reverse complement strand
TATTTACAACAAAGTGTGAAGATTGGCATTAATTTAATATTCTGTTATACAATAATTATAAGATTTATCGGTAATTTTAGAAAACTGAAAAGCCTGTAACCTTACTTATTAAAAAATAGTGCCATGGAACATGTAATTACCACCGGAGAGAATGGCAATGCCTTAAACGCATATCGCTATGAAATGTTTGCTAAAGACCTTGCAAAAGAAGCAAGAAAAGTTAAAGAGGCCGAAGAAGCATCGTGCTGCATGATGCTAAAAAACCTTTTAAAAACCAATTTAAAACTCTCAAAACTTAATGAAATAACAAATGTACTGTTGTTTTAAAACATCAAATTAAAAAATAAAGCTATGGACAATCAACCTAAAAAAAATACTGAAGACGAACAATCTAAAAATGCTTTCGGTCAGGATAATGGTTCTGGCCGCGATATTAGGCAAAATGATAACTCGGGTTATGATGACGCACCTGAAAGCGGTAGAGGTATACATAATCAAGACGAGACTGAATATGATGAGAATGACCGTGATAACGGTTCAGGGCGTAATAACAAACAAAACGACAATTCAGGTTTTGAAGATGCGCCTGAAAGCGGTGATGGCATTGATGATACTGATAAATACCTTGCCATTGAGCAGCCGGGTGTAAGCTATACGCAGGAATCGGAATTTACAAATTCTGACAATGCCGATTACAGCGAAAATAACAATCAGGATACCTGGAACGAAGAGGGTGGCAATAGTAAAAACAGCGATGCCTTTAACCAGGATGATTACATCCTTGAAGATAATATTGATTTAGATGAGGACCAAAATCAGTCCATCTCAAGTGATGATGAAGATTTTGAGGAATCTAACGAACGCTACACCAACTAAAATTCGGCTAAATTATATCTATATCCCCGGTACGCCATACAGGTTTATTGGGGATTTTTATTAAGTATATGACAGGAAATAGCAAAATAGCCATATATGGTGCTTTGGGTGCTAACATTGCCATTGCCATAGTTAAGTTTGTGGCAGCCTCGATTACAGGCAGTTCGGCCATGATATCCGAAGGCATACACAGCGCCGTAGACAGCGGTAATTCAATGCTCCTGCTGCTTGGCATGAAACGCAGCACGCGCCCGCCCGACAGGGGGCATCCTTTTGGGCATGGTAAAGAAATTTACTTTTGGTCGCTTATTGTGGCTATACTCGTGTTTTCGCTTGGCGGAGGCATGTCCATTTATGAAGGCATAAGCCACATACAGCATCCTGAAGTATTAAAAGATCCGTTCTGGAATTATATCGTGCTGTTTTCGTCAATGGTTTTTGAAGGAGCCTCACTGGTTTATGCCGTGCGCGAATTCAACAAGAGCAGGGGCAAAGAACGGCTGGGTTTTTGGCAGGAGGTAAGCATGAGCAAAGACCCCGGCCTTTTTGCCGTTATATATGAAGAAAGCGCTGCCATAACAGGTCTTACCATTGCATTGCTCGGCGTTTTTTTAGGACATTATTACAACAATCCGTTGTTTGATGCACTTGCCTCTATACTTATAGGTTGCGTGCTGGTAATTGTAGCCATAACGATGGTTAAGGAAAGCAAAGGTTTGCTGGTGGGCGAAAGTGCCGATAAAAATATAGTGAAAGGCATTTATGATCTTGTAAACGCTGAGCCCCTGGTTAAAACACTATATTTTCCGTTAACCATGCATTTGGCACCAAATGAAATATTGCTGGCGCTTGATGTAGAGTTTAATAAGGAAATGACGGTTGACCAGCTTTTTGATACCATAGACCAACTCGAAATCCGGATTAAGAAAGCATTCCCTAATGTGAAAAAGATATACATCGAGGCTAAGAATTTTGGAGGACGGCAAAGACCCTGGATGATTGAGACTACTGATTAATCCCTTTGCTCAGTAAAAGTATTAGAAACAAATTATAAGGTGCATTTTACAGGTGCGCCTTATTTGTTTGTATGGTTAATCTCTCATAATTTAAGAAACCGATGTAGTGAAGTTGTGAAATAAGGCCTACGTGTACCTATACAAAAATGTTTTTTTACCTATACAAAAACCTTTAAATAGGCTAACGGGCTGCCATATCGCTCATTTAAACCACCTATACTTAAACTCACACGTTATAGTTGCCGTGGTTTTTGTATTTATATTTGCTTTAACATATTGATAATAAATATGTATAAACATAACCATTAAATTTTACAGCAACAGGCTGTAAAACACAACGTGCCTTTGGGCAGCCTTTCCAAAACATCCATCCATCCAAACTCGTTCTTAGAATTCTAACCCAACCCAAATTTATGAAGCAATTTTATTTATGTGCTGCACTGGCCTGTGCATTATGGCAGGCAAATGCGCAAACCCCTGTACCTGTCGGCTCCGGCAGTTATGCCAGTTTTCCACCAGTAACAGAGTATGTGGACTGGAATAATGACGGCGTAATGGAGCTTGACTATTTTGTATATGACAGGCCTATATATGTGCAGGAGGGTGATACCCGCCCCATACCCACAAACGACTGGTGGACGAGCCTTGTGGCCGACCAGTACAGCGGTTTTTTGTGGGCATACCCTTTAATGGTAGATGCCGAAAATTACGGGCCGCGCTTTTATTTTCCTAACAGCTTTGTAGCTGATGGAAGCAATATAGAAACCGGGGGCGCTGTAATGGTTAAAGCAGATGGCTACAACCCAACCAAGGCTGTTGCCAAAGACTGGAGCGACTGGGGTGTGGTTATGGGCATGCCCGATGCTGCCGGTACTAAAAACATAGATGTAACCATGGCACACGGCGTGCCGTTTATGTGGTTTGAAACCACAGGCATTAGCCCTAAATTCAGTTATGAGCAGGGTGGGGCTACCTACCTTACAGCAGCCGGTACCGCCGCCAGCTTTCCGCTTACGCAAAGCTTTGTAATCCAGAACAACGGCAAGTACTATGGTGTGCACCTGGATGGCAACACCATCGCACAAATTGAAGGTCAGCAATATGTTACTATTGACTTGGGCACTGCGCAGGCTTTTACCAACATAAGACTAAACTGGGAAGCTGCATTTGCTGCCGGTTATGCCATACAGGTATCTAATGATAATGCCACCTGGACAACCTTGTTTTCTGAAACATCCGGCAACGGCAACCTTGATGATATTACGCTAAGCGGCAATGGCCGTTATGTGCGCGTGGCACTGTTTGAAGAAGGAACCATATTTTCGTTCTCATTGTTTGAAATGCAGGTATTTAACGGCGCAACCCTGTTATCTCAGGGCAAACCGGTAATGGTGTCGTCTACGCAGGTGCCATTTGTAAAAGAAAACCTTAACGATGGCAACTTGGGCACACGCTGGGCGGCTGACGGCAATGTAGAAACCGGCCTCGTGCTTAACATGAACAACGGCAACGGCTTTTTTGTAATATCGGCACTGCCTAACCCTGCGGCGCTTAACACTTATGAAACGTATGCATTTAATAAAGTGGTTGATACCGAGGTTACGTATGACTATAACAAAATTGCCGGTACGGTTGCCACGCAATGGAACATTACTACAGATAACCTTAAAGGCCTTGCTGATGGCAACACCATACAGGGCTTTATTCCGCATTTGTATGACAATACTACAAACAATGTAAACTTTAACGGCAATACCTATGTTTCGCCACGCGGTCCCCTTAAAACGGCTATAGGCAATAGCTTTGCGTTTACGTATAAGTTTACCGGCGTGCTGCCCTCATACAATTCGCCATACAGCAACAGTGCAGATGCCAACCCGTACAATGCTAACGTAATGTTTAACCTGCTAACTGATTATAGCAGCAAGACAACCTATGGTGGCGACACCTACTGGGGCGGCAAAGACCTGGTGAACTTTGCAAAATATACACTGTTTGCTAAAGAAACCGGCCACCAGGCATATGAAGCCATGAAAACAAAAACAAGGAATGCCCTCATAAACTGGCTCACGTATACCCCCGGTGAGACAGAGAAATTTTTTGCACGCTATGACCGGTGGAAAGCCATTATAGGCTTTAATGAATCATATGGTTCGGCAGAGTTTACAGATAACCATTTTCACTACGGGTACCTTATACAGGCCTGCGCCATGTATGGCATGGTAGACCCACAGTTTCTTGAAGATTATGGCCATATGATTAAGCTTGTTGCAAAGCAGTATGCCAACTGGGATAAGAACGATACCTTTTTGCCTTACTTCCGTACGTTTGACCCATGGATAGGCCACAGCTATGCCGGCGGCACGAGCTCGGTTTTAGGCAACAACCAGGAGTCTACCTCAGAGGCCATGCAGTCATGGACGGGCTTGTTCCTATTAGGCGATGTACTTCAGGATGAAGCCTTGCTGGATGCGGCTGCTTTTGGCTACATCAGCGAGAGCCATGCTACGTTAGAGTACTGGTTTGACTGGAAGCAAAACAACTTACCGGCGGCCTATGCACACAACATGGTAGGTATTTTAAGCAACATGGGCTTTGCCTACGGCACGTTTTTTAGCGCAAGCCCTGTACACATACACGGCATTCAGTACCTGCCGGTTAACCCGGGCTTTAAATACCTGGCCGAAGATACCGGATGGGCTAACCAGGAATATAGCGATATGATGGCCGAAAGCCTTACTGTTGAAGATTTTGACAGCGAAAATGATTTTGGTGATGACTGGGCGCATGTAGCGCTTGGTTTCCGCATGCTGTTTGACCCGGAATATGTGGCTGATTTTATGGCAGAAAATATGGAATTGCCGCAATCTGACCCAAAATACATTATGGATTATGATGTGAGCGGCATGACATACTACTACACGCATGCAGGTCAAAACCTGGGCGACTTTTCATTCGCTTACCACACAGATTTTCCGAGCAGCAGCGTGTTTACAGAAAACGGTACATTTAGTCATGCCGTAGCTTATAACCCTACAGCAGCAGAAAAAACCTGTACTATTTATAACAGCAGCAACGGTGTGGTAGGTACCTTCCAGGTGCCGGCCTATACGTTAAAAACATATCCTGAACTACCCACAACAGGGCAGGAGCCTACAGGCTGTTACGGCCTTGTACCTGCAGGGGCAACAGCTTCTACCGGTAATGCGGGCGATGCCATTGACGGCAATATGGGTTCGCGCTGGGAAAGCCAATTTGCGGACCCGCAGTGGATACAGGTTGATATGGGCGTGGTTTCTACCATAGAAAATGTGGCCATACACTGGGAGGCTGCCAATGCTAAAGACTACACATTTAAAGGCTCAATAGATGGAGTGGAGTGGACTACAATAGGCACCTACACCAACATGGCTACGGGTAATCGCACCGATGAGATTAATATTAATGCTAACTACCGTTACCTTAGGGTTGAAGGTACAGCGCGTAACCTTACTTACGGTTACTCTATATTTGAGTTTGATATTTGCGGGCTTGCACTTCTTGATGCAGATAACCACCAGGTTACACAAACAGTTACTATGTACCCTAACCCCGCGCAGGGCTCCGTTACTGTAGTGGCCGAAGGCAGTACTAAGTCGGTTATTTATAACCTGAATGGTGCAGTGGTAGCACAACAAGACCTTTTGGCCGGGGAAAATGTTATAAAGCTTAGTGGCCTTGCAACCGGAGCATACCTTGTAAAAGTGGGCAATAAAACATCGCGGCTTATAATAAAGTAGTTTGGTTTACCTGATTTATATTTTGCTTAAAGCCTCCGCAAATGCGGAGGCTTTTTTATGGCATCACCCGAATTATATGTTAGCGAACTATTCTACATACTATGCAGCACCCATTGCGCGAAGTAGGCTTCATCCTTATGAAATTGCCACGCTTTGTTGCACGCCGCCGAGATTGCGGTATGGATTGGAATGCTTTCTTCAAGCATTTTTATTACGAGGAAGAACGACAAAGTAATCTCATAAGCTGAGTAACACCTTTCGTTAGCCGTTTGATACAATTAATTGCAATCCGTTATAAATCAATCTAATCCACACACTTAATTCTTTGAGAATGATTGTTTAAGGATTTTAGAGTTTTATCAGCTCAATCAACATTACTTCCAATGTTTCCTACTGCCTTTAACTACATATATCTCCGATAAAATACCTGACCACATATACAAGTCATTACAACGTAGTAAAATAATATAATAGCGGTAAATACACCGCGAAAGTCATCGCCTCTTAAACCATCAGTATTTACAGCGCTTTCTGAAAAGTGCGTGATTTACTGGCTTTTCTTTACCTATACAACGCTACACACTCTCTGTTGTTAAGGTTTTTTTAACATTTTTGCGCCGACGTCTTTAATAAATTCGTAATGTTCAGGTTGTATAATTAAATATTTCTCAACAAATTAAGTGTTAGATATAAAATTCAATATCTGAATAACAGACAAACGATTTATTAACCAAATTCTTTTTTTATGAAACAGTTTTATCTGTGTGCGGCGGTACTGGCCTTTTGTTATGGGGCCAATGCGCAAACGCCGGTTGCTGCAGGTTCGGGCAGCTATGCTTCCTCGACACCTGCTTCAGAGAACGTTGACTGGAACAATGATGGGGTGGGAGACATCTTTCCCTTTATCAACGACCAGCCCATTTATGTACAATCGGGAGAGACACGCCCCATTCCCACAAACGACTGGTGGACAAGCCTGCTTGTAGAGCAATACAGCGGCCAGCTGTGGGCTTACCCGCTTATGGTAGATGCCGATAACTTTGGCCCAAGCATTTACTTTCCCACCACATTTAATGCCAATGGCGACAACCTGCTTCCGGGCACGGCGCTACAGGTAAAAGCAACAGGTTATACGCCTGAAAAAGCCATTGCCAAAGACTGGAACGACTGGGGCGTAGTAATGGGTATGCCTAATGCGGGTGCAACAAAAAACATCGATGTTACCATGGCGCACGGTATACCGTTTGTATGGTTACAAACTACAGGTATTAATCCTGAACTATCTTTTACACAGGGCGCTACTTATTTAACGGCTGTCGGCGCGGCTTTAACGTTTCCCACAACAAGTTCTTTTGTAGTGCAAAGCGAAGGCAGGTATTTTGGTATCCACCTTCCGGGCAACGCATCGGCAGAAATACAAAACCAGCAATATGTTAAGGTAGACCTTGGCACCAGCCAAACGGTAAACAAGGTAGATTTTATTTGGGAAGCTGCTTTTGCAAAGGGATACACCATCCAGACTTCTACCGATGATAGCAACTGGACATCGGTCGCTAACGTTACCAATGGCGATGGCACTAATGATAGCGTTACGTTTACAAACACCACGGCGCGCTACGTGCGCATTGTGCTGAATGAGCGCGGGAGTTTTTTTGCCTATTCAATTTGGGAACTAAGTATTTATAACAATGCAACATTGTTATCGCTAAACAAAACGGCTACGGCATCATCAAGCGAAGGCGGTTATACCGCTACGGCACTTACCGATGGCAATACCGGAACCCGCTGGGCCAGTGATGCAGCACAGGTTGAAAAACTTGTAATAAATACAGGCAACGGCAACAGCTTTTTTGTGGTTTCTGCATTGCACAACCCGGCTGAGCTTACTACCTATGAAAGCTATGCCTTTAATCGCGTTACCAATACCCAGGTAAGCTATGATTATACCGCTGCTACAGGTAAGGTAGCTACCACATGGAATGTTACTACCACAAACCTTAAAGGGCTGGCAAATGGCAATACCGTTCAGGGCTTTTTGCCGCATTTGTATCTTGATGCAGCAAACACATTAAGCCTTGCCATAAACGGTTATACCACTACACATGGCACACTTAAGACTGCAATAGGCAAATCATTTGCATTTACCTATGATTTTAAAGGTATACTGCCTAACTACAACGCGCCTTACAGGAACACGGCCGATGCAAACCCCTATGACGCTGATGTTATGTTTAACCTTATTACGCAATTCAGCAAAAAACAGGGTTATGGCGGCGATACTTACTGGGGTGGTAAAGACCTTGTTAACTATGCTAAGTACACTATGTTTGCCAAAGAACTCAATCATCAGGCATATGAGTCGCTAAAGGCAAAAACAAGGGCTGCACTGGTGGACTGGCTTACTTATACACCGGGAGAGACCAGCAAGTTCTTTGCGCGATACGACCGCTGGAAAGCTATTGTAGGTTTTGACGAATCTTATGGTTCATCTCAATTTACCGACAACCATTTCCACTATGGCTACCTTATACAAGCCTGCGCATTATACGGCATGGTAGACCCGCAGTTTTTAACTGATTACGCCCCAATGATAAAGCTGGTTGCACAGCAGTATGCAAACTGGAACCGCAGCGACACGTTTTTACCCTACCTGCGCACGTTTGACCCGTGGATAGGCCACAGCTATGCCGGTGGTACAAGTTCAGGAACGGGTAATAACCAGGAATCAACCTCTGAAGCCATGCAGTCCTGGACCGGCCTTTTCCAGTTAGGAGACATGCTTAACGACGAGGCAATTCGTGATGTGGCTGCCTTTGGTTATACAAGCGAAAGCTATGCAACACTTGAATACTGGTTTGACTGGAAAAACAGGATTTTCCCAACAAATTATGCACACGATATTGTAGGTATTCTATTTAACGGTGGTATGGCTTATGGTACTTATTTTAGTGCCAGCCCGGTACACATACATGGCATACAGTACCTTCCGGTTAACCCGGGTTTCCGTTACCTTGCCAAAGACAGGACATGGGCAGCTACTGAGTACGCCAATATGAAAGCTGAAGCTCAGGCTGTTGACGGCTATACTAACGAAATACAGTTTGGGGATGACTGGGCTCATGTGGCACTGGGTTTCAGAATGCTGTATGACCCGCAATATGTGGCTTCATTTATGGCAACCAACCTTGCCTTGGGCGCTGCTAATGCCAATTACATTATGGATTATGAAGTGGCCGGTATGACGTATTATTATACCCATGCCAACCAAAACCTGGGCTATTTCTCAGAAAATTTCAGGACAGACTTCCCACAAAGCAGTGTATTTGAAACATCGGGTGGTGCATTTTCTCATGCGGTGGCCTATAACCCTACCAATGCTGCAAAAACCTGTACTATTTATAATAACAGTAATGGGGTAGTGGCTACTTTCAGTGTACCTGCACGCACGCTTGTTACTTATCCTACTTTACCAACTACTGGTCAACAGCCTACTGGTTGCTATGGGCTTGCTCCGGTTTCGGCAGTGGCAACATCAGGCGGCGGAAGCATTGCGGCGGCTATAGATGGCAACCATGGTTCAAGATGGGAGAGTGCCTTTGCAGACCCGCAGACCTACACTTTAGATCTTGGCACTCTTAGCCATGTAGATAGAGTTAGTCTTGACTGGGAAGCTGCAAGCGCTAAAGATTACACCCTAAGCGGATCTGTAGACGGTATTAACTGGACAATTATAGGTATGCGTACCAATCTTACGTCTGTTGACCATCGCATTGACGACTTTAATGGTGTTAACGGCGAATACCGTTACATAAGGATGCATGGCACTGCACGTACCATACCCTACGGATATTCTATTTATGAGATTGACGTATGCGGTGGCGCAACCCAAAGCACATCGGGTTATGTAGCGCTTCCTGCTAAAATTGAATCAGAAGCTTATACTGCCATGAGCGGCATAGAGGCAGAAGCTACGTCAGATACAGGCGGTGGCCAGAACGTGGGCTGGATAGATGCCGGCGACTGGATGGATTATAAAGTAAATTCACCCACAGCCAGGACCTACACATTACAGGCACGCGTTAGCAGTATCTATGCAGGCACTTCATTCCAGATTCGCAACAGCGGAGGTACTACACTTGCTACTGTAACTGTACCTAACACAGGCGGCTGGCAAACCTGGCAAACGGTTACTACAAACGTTACGCTGCCTGCAGGCAACCAAATCTTAAGGTTTTATGCCGTTACTAATGGGTTTAATATTAACTGGCTGACTTTTTCTAATTCAGGAGCCCGTATAATGGCCCCCGAAACAGATGGTCTGAGTGTATATCCTAACCCTGCACACAGTTTTGTAAACATTAATGCCGATGAAGATGCAGAAATGTTTATCTATACCATAAACGGTGCACTTGTTAAGCAGCAAACGGTTACAAAAGGCGAAAACAAGGTGGCACTTGATAGTTTTGCTACAGGGATTTATATTGTAAAAGTGGGAGATAAAACCACTAAGCTTGCAGTTGAGTAGATTCTGTTATATTTTTAAATGCAGCAGCCCCGGTTTTACCGGGGCTGCTTTATTTTATGGAAGTAATATTATGCTGCTTTATTTTTGCGCATTTTCATATTAAGAAATTCTACTGCAAGCGAGAATGCTATGGCAAAATAAAGGTAGCCTTTAGGAACTTCGCCCACATGCTGCCCGGCCAGCTGGGCATCACTAAGGTGCATACTCTCTGTCATTAGCATAAAACCAATAAGTATAAGAAATGCAAGGCCAAGTATTTGTATAGATGGATTAGCGTTTACAAAGTTACCTACCGGTACAGCAAATAGCATCATAATGCCTACAGATATTACTACTGCGGTAATCATTACATATAAGGCGCCTTCAAGCCCGTTTGTCATGCCCACAGCTGTTAGTATAGAATCTATAGAAAAAATAAGGTCAATAATTAAAATCTGGGCTATACTGCTTGCAAATGAATTTTTCGCCTTTATTTTTAGTTCGTGCTCCTGTTCGCCTTTTGTATCTACTTTTTCATGTATTTCTTTAGTGCTCTTGTAAATAAGAAATAAACCACCGGCAAGCAATATTAATGCCTGTCCGGTAAAATGAGCACTAAACCAGCCCCAGTCAAAACTGAAGAGTGGCTTTGTCATGCGCGTAAGGTAGGTGATACCTGAAAGTAAGCCTATCCTTAAAAACATAGCCAGAAAAAGACCGATGCGCGTAGCTTTTTTACGGTTTTCGGGTGGTAGTTTCCCTGTAACGATTGATATGAATATAATGTTGTCAATACCCAGTACAATTTCAAGGAAGGTTAGTGTTAGTAAAGCAATCCAGGCATCGGGGTTTGATAAAAATTCCAGGTTCATTGGTAGTAAATTATTTAATTTTTGTTACGGTTCCTTTTTGCTTATCAGCTTCGCCAACTAATGAAAATTCAAAAGTATAAGAGTCATCGGCGGTAGTTAATATCCTCATGCTGACGGCCTTTTTTTCTTCCATATTTTTAGGATGCAGCTTTTTTACTATAAATTCGCAATCGTTAACCCAGCGTACCGTAGCCGTATCTGTTTTACCCTCATAGGTTTCTATCTGCAGGCTGTCTGTACGTTCAAAGAGCGTCGTTTTTTTAACGCCGTTTATCACATATTCAAACCTGAATTTTCCGGTCTTAAAATCGTTACAATTGCGGGTCTGTTCATAACAGGCGGTAAATAAAAAGGAAAAGGGCAGTAGGTAAAGTAGTTTTTTCATTAGTCGGTCATGCTTTTTAATATTGTTTTAAGCCCTTTAAACATGAACACTATTGCCAGTATACACATGGTTAATGCCACAATTAGCAAAGGTACAAACCAAAAGTAACCTTCATTTTGAAAGGCATTAAAAAGTACAACAGGCCCCATTAAAAACATGGGTAACGCCCAGCCCATATATTTAAGGCCCTTCATTAAAATTATTTTATCTGTTGGCATAGGCTTCTATGGCTTTACGTACGTTTTTATGAGCGGTTAAAAGTGCAGCGGCTTCTGTTTCAGGTATGCCCAGCTCGTCTATTATCATTTGCACGCCCCTGGCTACAAGTTTGTGGTTGCTCAGCTGCATGTCTACCATTTTATTACCCTTAACGCGCCCTAACTGAATCATGGTTGCGGTGCTTATCATATTCAGTACCAGCTTTTGCGCGGTACCTGCCTTCATCCGGCTGCTACCGGTAACAAACTCCGGACCTACAACAACCTCTACAGGAAATTGCGCTGTTTGTGCCAAAGGGCTTCCCTGGTTGCAGGTAATGCACGCGGTGGTAATGCCCGCCTCATTACATTTTTCAAGGCCGCCGATAACATAAGGCGTAGTGCCTGATGCGGCTATGCCCACTACAACATCATTGTTGCCAATATTATGTTCAAAAAGGTCTTTCCAAGCCTGCTCGCGGTCGTCTTCGGCAAATTCTACGGCGCGTCTAATGGCTGCATCGCCCCCGGCTATAATACCGATTACCAGATCAAACGGCACACCAAAGGTAGGTGGGCATTCGCTGGCATCTACAATGCCAAGCCTGCCACTGGTACCGGCGCCTATGTAAAACAGGCGGCCGCCGGCTTTAAGGCATTCTACTACTTTAGTTACGAGTGCTTCAATTTGCGGGAGCGCTTTTTCTATAGCCAGTGGAACGGTTTTGTCTTCGTTATTTATGTTGGTAAGCAAATCTGTGACAGACATCTTTTCAAGATGCTCGTATTTAGACGTTTGCTCTGTTATTCTTATAAAAGCCATTGATAATCTTTTCGGTAAAATTATAGAAAATAAGCCATAACCACACCCAGTATAATTACTAAAAGCTTGGCAAGGTTAAACTTATGGTTTTCTCCGCTTTCAAATATAATAGTAGATGAGATATGAAATAGTATACCTACTACCACCGCCGAAATTTCGGTAAAATAATCTTCTAAAAACGGCAGCTGTCCTGATGCCAGTGTACCCAGCGGCGTCATTACTGCAAAAGCACACATAAACAAGAGTATAGCTAGTTTATTAAGTCCGGAGTTGATAAAGAACGCCGTAAGTATTATGGCAATAGGGAAGTGATGAATGGCTATGCCCCAGGCCATTTCGTTATGGTGGTGCACCGGCATGCCTTCTAAAAGCGCATGAATGCAAAGGCTAATAAATAAGAGCCAGGGCATGGAAGAATGCTCGTGGTCATGATCATGCCCACCGCCGTGCACATGCCCATGCTCTGCGCCTTTGCTAAAATATTCGAGTATAATCTGGAAGATGATACCCGCCATAATGTATAGCCCGATGGGGTTGTTGCCATGGTCGTGTTGTTCGTGGCCGTCAGCATCTGCATCCGCATGTTCATGATGCCCGCTTTCTTCATGCGCGTCATGATTATGTGCCGTATGGTCGTGACCTTCATGATTTTCTTCGGCTTGCGCAACAGAAAGATGATCGTGATCATGGTCATGATCATGGGCAGCTTCAATATGAATTTCTTTACCACTTATACTACTCTCATATACTTCGGGCAGTAAATGTAATACCGTAAGCGCCAAAAGAAAAGCGCCACTAAATGCAAGTAGTAGTTTAAGACTTTTTTTGTTGCTTGGCTTTAAAATTAATGCGGCTGCATAACCTAACAAAACCGATAAAAGGGGTACTAGATATATCATTATTTAAAAATCATTATTAAACGCTCAGACTCATTTTTAAAAAATTTGCGCAATTTATAATCTCCAAAAGTATCTAAAAGGTATATGCCTGCGTCTTCCATCATCTGCTCAAAGTCCTGAAGCGTTAATGCCTTTACACGTTCGGTAAAATGAAATTTTTCACCCTTGTCTTCAAAATCAATTTCTTTGATAATATGTCCTTCTTCAACATAACGCTTTATATGAAAGTCAATACCATCAACCGTTTTTACTTCCTGTGGCACCAGGTTATCAATAGTATGCTTTACATTCATAAAATCGATTACTCCAAAACCATATTCGCTAAGGCTATTGCTTATTGCTTTAAGGGTAGTAAGATTATCGGCATCGTTTTCAAAATAGCCAAAGCTGGTAAAGAGATTAAAGATAGCGTCAAATTTGGTCTCAAAAGGTTCGCGCATATCGTGCACGGCAAAGTGCAGCGTTTCGTTTTCAGATTTTTTGGCTTCTTTTATACTGTTTTCGCTTAAATCAGCACCGGTAACATCATACCCTAACCGGTTAAGATAGATGGAATGACGGCCTTTACCGCACGCTAAATCAAGTATTTTAGCGTCTTCAGGCAGGTTTAGATAGGCAGTAAGGTTATCCATAAAAAGCTGTGCCTCTTCATAATCACGGTCTTTGTATAGAATGTGGTAGTATGGTGTGTCGAACCAGGATGCAAACCAGTTGTTCGTTTCTTTTTGCATATTTGATAGAATGTACCGGCAAATTTAGCTTATTTTTGCGGTGAAATTGAAACTGATTGATGGAGAATTTTAAAATGATAGCCAAAACCTTTTTTGGCTTTGAAGAAATATTAGCAAAGGAGTTACAACAAATGGGTGCCCAGCAGGTAGAGCAGGGGGTGCGCATGGTAAGTTTTATGGGCGATAAGGGTTTTATGTATAAAGCCAACATGGGCCTGCGTACGGCGCTTAAAATTTTAAAGCCCATACACAGTTTCAGGGCTTATAATGAGGTTAGCCTGTATAAGGGGATACAAACCATTGACTGGAGCGCTTACCTTAATGCAAACCAAAGCTTTGTGGTAGACGTAACCCTTAACTCTGAGCACTTTAACCACTCGCAGTTTGTAGCGCTTAAAACCAAGGATGCTATAGTGGACCAGTTTAGGGACAAATTTGGCAAGCGGCCTGATGTAGATAAAGATTTTCCTGACTTACGTATAAACATACATATATATAATGATGCCTGCTCTGTAGCGCTGGATACAAGTGGCGCATCTTTGCACCACCGTGGCTATAGAACTGCAACAAACATAGCGCCGATAAACGAGGTATTAGCAGCCGGAATGCTTTTGCTGAGTGGCTGGGATGGCCAGGGCGACTTTATTGACCCTATGTGCGGCAGCGGAACAATACTAGCCGAAGCGGCCATGATTGCCTGTAATATACCGGCAAACATTAACCGTAAAGAGTTTGGTTTTGAAAGATGGCCGGACTGGGATAATGACCTGTTTGATAAGATTGAAGACTCTTTAATGAGCAAAACACGTGAGTTTCACTACACCATTACCGGTTATGACAAAGCCCCAAGTGCTGTAATGAAAGCTAAAGACAATATTGCAAACGCCAACCTTGATGAGTTCGTAACCATTAAGCAGGAAGACTTTTTTAAGACCGAAAAAGAAACCCGTGGCCCACTGCACATGGTATTTAACCCACCGTATGGCGAAAGGCTCGATATTGACCTGGAGCGTTTTTACCGCGAAATAGGCGATACACTTAAGCAGGGCTATCCTAATACAAACGCATGGTTTATAACGGCTAACCTTGAAGCCCTTAAGTATGTGGGCTTAAAACCGTCGCGCAAAATAAAGCTGTTTAACGGCAAGCTTGAAGCAAGGCTGGTTAAATATGAAATGTATGAAGGCAGCAAAAGGGCAAAATTTCAGCAGGA
>Ga0265780_10005942_pt1 | contig 15296 bp, 12 predicted proteins | sample P1T30metagenome_FD_192432 | JGI IMG/M metagenome (GOLD analysis project Ga0265780, IMG submission 192432) | Plant litter microbial communities from East Loma Ridge, Irvine, California - P1 T30 | ecosystem: Environmental > Terrestrial > Plant litter > Unclassified | place: USA: California... | reverse complement strand
ATAAGCTTGCGCGGATTCGTTCGTTCATTTCTGGTCCGATGGTTGGTAGGATGGCATCCCCATCTCTTACCGGATCACTTCAGTGCAAACAAAATTTAAATTGAACCCGCTGGCGGCAGGCGCTATCGCGCTGCTGTGCGGCGCTGCCGGCTCGTCCAGCGCGCAGGTGGCAGGCTCGGACACCATGAACCCGCCCGCAGTCGTCGTCACCGGTTCGCGCATTCCGCGCGCCACGCTGGAGGGCCCGTCGGCCGTCACCGTCATCACCGGCGAGGACATCACCAAGCAGGGCTACCGCAACGTCTTCGACGCCTTGAACAACCAGACACAGAACAGCGGCTTTACGCAGGGCGCCGACTTCGGCAACACCTTTACGCCGTCGGCCAACACCATCAGCCTGCGCGGCCTGGGGCCAAACCACACGCTGGTGCTGCTCAACGGTCGCCGCATGGCCGATTTCCCGATCGCCTATGACGGCACGGTCAACTTCACCAACCTGGCCAACATCCCGTCGAGCGTGGTCGACCGCATCGAGATCCTCAGCGGCGGTGCTTCGGCCGTCTATGGCTCCGACGCTATCGCGGGCGTGGTCAACATCATCCTGAAAAAACAGGCCGAGGGCTACGACATCAACCTCAAGGCCGGTGGCACCTCGCGCGGCGGCGGCGGCGACAAGCGCCTGCAGTTCACCGGCGGCCACACCTTCGATAAACTCAATACCCTGTTCAGCATCGAGCTGCTGGAGCGCGATCCGCTGTGGAGCCGCGACCGCGATTTCATGAGCAGCAAAACCGGCGTGGCGCCGACCTCCATCCTGGGCCGGCGCAATGTGAGCGGCGGGCGCTATGTCGATCTGGGCGACGCCTGCGCCGGCTTGGGCGACGTCTTCAACGGCAGCGCCGTCAAGTACACCGCCAAGAGCGGCAGCTACTGCGCCAGCCCCGACGTCGGCCCGACCTACTGGACCACGCAGACCAAAAACAGCAGCCAGAACGTGTTCGGCAGCGCCAACTACGAGCTCTCGCCAACCACCACCCTGTTCGTCGAGGGCTTGTACGGCCAGAACCGCAGCTCGAACAACACGCGCGGTCCGTCGTGGACCTCACGCTCGCTCACCGACGCCTATTTCGTCAACCGGAACACCGGCAACTATGAGGCGTGGAACAAATACATCTCGCCGGAGGAGATGGGCGGCGTCGATCGCTACAACCGCACCTGGGACGACCAGGCCAGTTCGCTGTCGTTCGGCGCCAAGGGACAGCTTGCCGGCAGCTGGCAGTTCGAAGCGGGCTACTCGGCATCGCTCTACAAGAGCCAGGCCAAGGCGCCGCGCGCGCTGGCCAATATCGACAGCTTCTTCCTCGGCCCGCAACTGGGTGTGGACGCCGACGGCGTGGCGATCTTCGCGCCAGACCAGTCGCGCCTGACGCGCCGTTTGACGCCGTCCGAATTCGACAGCATCACCGGCTTCACGCAAAGCGACGACAAGTCGTGGACCAATACCCTCAGCTTGTCCGCCAACGGCGAGGCGTTCGCCCTGCCGGCCGGTCCGGTCAGGCTGGCGACAGTGGCGGAGGTGGGCAAGCAGGGGTTCTCGAACCGTCCCGATGCACGCATCAACCAAGGCTACTTCAACCTGGCGCCGCCGGCCGACGTCACCGCCGGCACCCGCAAGCGCTATGCGCTGGGCGTCGAGGCCAACCTGCCGCTGCTGCAGCAGTTGTCGGCCACCCTGGCCGGCCGCTACGACCATTACAGCTACGCCGGCCGCGACCAGGGCAAGGCTACCTACAACGGCGGCCTGGAATGGCGTCCCGCCAAGCAGGTGCTGGTGCGCGGTAATTACGCCACCAGCTTCCGGGCGCCGGACATGAACTATATCTTCAAGGCGCGCGGCACCGGCTACTATTCGTCCACCACCGACTACTACCGCTGCGCGAAGGCCGGCCAGCCGGTGGCCGATTGCGAATTCGCCAACGTCTCGCCGGGATCGGATTATGTGCAGAACGGCAGCAGGGACCTGCGCGCGGAGCGGGGCCGTTCGACGGGCCTGGGCCTGGTGTGGTCGCCCAGCGCGGACTTCGACGTCTCGCTCGACTACTGGAACATCAAGATCGACGATCTGGTGACCAACCTGAACGCCGACAAGCTGCTGCGCGACGAGTCGGATTGCCGCATGGCTGGCGACCTGACGTCGCCGACGTGCGCCGACGCCATCGCCCGCATCCTGCGCAATCCGCTGACGGCGCTGAACAAGCCGGGTGAGATCCGCCAGATCACGGTCAATCCGATCAACGCCGCGTCCACCAGCGTGAACGGCATCGACGTCAGCGTCAAGCATGTGCTGCGCACCGCCGGCTGGGGTGCGTTCGTCTCCAAGCTGAATTATTCGAAGACATTGGACAAGAAGTCGCGCCAGTTCTCGGGCGATCCGTTGAACGACGATCTTAAGGACTTGACCAATCCCGATTGGCGCGACAAGCTCAATGCGAGCGTGACGTGGAATCTGGAGAAGTGGTCGAACACCTTGTTCTTGCAGCGCTATAGCAAGGTGCCCAACGGCGCGGGTGAGGCGTATCTGACGCCGACTACCCTGGTCAATGCGAGCGCCGTGTACCGCATCAATCCGCGCACGACGGTCTCGGTGGCGGTGAATAACCTGTTCAACAAGGTCAAGAGCGATACCAGCGGCGGTTGGCCGTATTATCCGGTCGGCAGTTACAGCCCGGTCGGACGTCAAGGCTGGGTGGAGCTGAACTACCACTTCGGTTCCTGATGCATTGGCGGATTACGCGCTTCGCGCTAATCCGCCCTACGTGCCTATCGGGTCAGTCAACATCCCTGGTGAAAGCAGGTACCGCCACCACGGAGACACGTAGGGCGGATTAGGCGCAGCCGTAATCCGCCACGCGCCGCCACCGTCTTGGTTTAGGCCGCTTTGCGCTGCTCGGCGCCATGCCCCACATACTCCGTCACCCAGTACACCAGCGCCAGGGCCGGGAAGGCCATCCCGGTCAGCAGCGCCGCGTGCCAGCCGTGTGTGGCGAACATCCAGCCGCCCAGGGCCGAACCCAATGCGCCGCCGGCGAAGAACAGCGCGAAATACACGCCGTTCAAGCGGCTGCGCACCTCGGCGCCCAAGGTGAAGATGGCGCGCTGGCCGAGCACCAGGTTGGCCGCCACACCCATATCGAGCACGATCGAGGCGATCACCAGGATTGCCAGGCCGACGTTGCGCGACTCCGGCGCGATCATCGGCAGCGCAAATCCCACTACTCCCAGCGCCAGCGCGGCGGCCGTCGCCATCAAGGTGTGGCCGGCGTCGGCCAGGCGGCCGGCGATCGGCGAGGCCACGGCGCCGGCCATGCCCACCAGCGCGAAGATGGCGATGCCGGTCTGCGACAGGTGGAACTGCGGACCGGCCAGCATCAGCGGGGTGACGGTCCAGAATAAACTGAACGATCCAAACAGGCCGGCGTGGTACGCGGCGCGGCGGCGCAGCAGCGGGGTGCGCAGGAACAGGTGCCACAGGGACGCCATCAGCGCCGGATAGGTGATGTTCGACGTCGGCACGCGCAGCGGCAGTTTGGCGCGCAATACCAGCGCCACGGCCAGCACGATCAGCGCGGCGCCGCCAAAGACGACGTGCCAGTTGCTGGCATCGGCCACCAGGCTGGCCACCGGGCGCGCCAGCATGATCCCCAGCAGCAGGCCGCTGACCACCTTGCCCACCGTATGACCGCGCGTCGATTCCTTCGACAGGTGCGCGGCGAACGGCACGATGATCTGCGCCGCGACCGAGCCCAGGCCGATGCCCAGCGCGGCGGTCAGGAACAGCCACGCGCTGGTGCTGACTGCGGCCAGCACCAGCATCGCCGATGTGAACAGCAGGCCGCCGACAATCAGGCGGCGGTTTTCCAGCAGGTCGCCCAGCGGGACGACGAACAGCAGGCCGATGGTGTAGCCGATCTGCGTCAACGTGACGATCAGTCCGGCCGCTTGCGCCGACAGGCCGGTGGCGGCGCTGATCGGGCCGACCAACGTTTGCGCGTAATACAGGTTGGCGACGATCAGGCCCGTTGCGGCGGCCAGTAAAAGCACCATGCCGGGGCTGATATCGGTTTCCGTGGTTTTGTTCATGATGGTTCCAGAAGTAAATGTCGATGACGCTAGTGTAGACAATAAAGTCCCAAAGATAATTAGGGCATAATGCCTCCATACTTTTCACTTTATATGAACAATCATGGATCGTTTGAAGGCCATGCAGGTATTTGTGCGCATCGTCGAGGCCAATAGCTACACCAAAGCGGCCGAAACGCTGGACCTGCCGCGCGCGGCATTGACGGCGACGATCAAGAAGCTGGAGGCGTTTCTGGGCACCCAGCTGCTGCAGCGAACCACCCGGCGCCTGTCGCTGACGTCCGACGGCGCCGACTATTTCAGGAAATGCCTCGATATCCTGCAGGCGGTGGACGACGCCGAGGGCACCTTCCGCGGCCAGAGCGCGGCCAGGCCCAAAGGCCGGCTGCGGGTCGAGCTGCCCGGCGCCGTCGGCCGCAACCTGGTGATGCCGCATATCGGCGCTTTTTGCAGCGACTATCCGGAGATCGACCTGGTGGTCTCCCTGAGCGAGCAGGTGAAGGATCTGACGCGCGAGGGGCTGGACTGCTCGCTGCGGGTGGGCGACCTGCAGGATTCGTCGATGATCGGCCGGCGTATCGGCAGCATGGGATTTCTGACGTGCGCCTCGCCGTCCTACCTCGCCGCCCATGGCGAGCCACGAACCCTGGAAGATCTGCACGCGCATCGCGGCGTGACGCATTTTTCCGGCCGCACCGGCCGCCCGTTCGACTGGGACTTTGTCGCCGACGGCAGCGTGGTGACGATGGCCGTGCGCGGCGCCATCGCGGTCAACGATCCGGACGCCTACATCATCTGCGCGCTGCAGGGCATGGGGCTGATCCAGGCGGCGCGCTACCAGGTGCGCGATCATCTGGCCAGCGGCGCGCTGGTCGAGGTGCTGCACGATCTGCCGCCGACGCCGATGCCGATCTCACTGCTGTATCCGCAGGGCCGCATGGCGTCGCCACGCCTGAACGTGTTCGCGGCATGGATCGCGGACCTGTTTCGCGATGATCCGGATCTGCAAGCCTGAGTTGCGGCGGCGATCAGCCAGTGGCCGGCGGGCTGGCACGCATGATCGCCGGGTTTGCGTGGCATCGACGCCGAAGTGAAGCTGGTCGGCGGTGAAACCTCGCTGGCGCGCAAAGCCGACTATAATTTCCAGCGTATCCGGTGCCGGCGCAGGCACCGGTCGATCAACCCCACGCTGGAAGCCCGTCCATGATTCGTTCCGCCATACTGCTTGCCTTTGCCACCTCCGCAGTCGCTACCTCCGCCCCCACGCTGGCCGCCGCGCCGTCGTCCGCCCTGAGCACCATCGCCGAGCGATCCGGCTTCCAGAACACCGGCCGTTACGACGAGGTGGTGGACCTGTGCGCGCGTTTCCAGAAGGCGTATCCGAAACAGGTGCGGTGCTTCGAATTCGGCCGCACGCCGGAAGGGCGCCCGATGCTGGCGCTGGCCGTCTCGCGTACCGGCGCGCTGACCGCCGAACAGGCGAAAAAGCGCGGCCTGCCGGTGCTGCTGGTGCAGGGCGGCATCCACGCCGGCGAGATCGACGGCAAGGACGCCGGTTTCCTGGCGCTGCGCGAGGCGCTGGAGAACAAGGTCGCCCCCGGTGCGCTGGATAAACAGGTGCTGCTGTTCGTCCCGGTGTTCAACGTCGACGGTCATGAGCGCTTCGGCAAATGGAACCGGCCCAACCAGCGCGGCCCGGTCGAAATGGGCTGGCGCACCACGGCGCAGAACTACAACCTCAATCGCGACTACGTCAAAGCCGACGCGCCGGAGATGCAGGCCATGCTGGCGCTGGTGAACGCCTGGGACCCGCTGGCCTACATCGACCTGCATGTCACCGACGGCGCCAAATTCCAGCCGGACGTCTCGATCCAGGTCGAGCCGGTGCATGGTGGCGACGAAGAGCTCAAACAGGCCGGCCTGGCGCTGCGCACGGCCGTGATGGCGGACCTGACGGCGCAGGGTTCGGACCCCAAGCCGTACTACATCTCGTTCGCGGTCAATGACGACCCGACCTCCGGCTTTGTCGACAGCATGCCGTCGCCGCGTTTTTCGACCGGCTACTTCCCGATGCGTAACCGCTTCGGGATGCTGGTCGAAACGCACTCGTGGAAGGACTATCCGACCCGCGTGCGCATCACGCACAACACCATCGTTTCGCTGCTGTCGCAAGTCGGCGCGCATGGCCAGCAGTGGCTGAAGACGGCGCGCGAGGCGGACGCGCGCGCCTCGGCGCTGGCGGGCGCCGAGGTGCCGCTCAGCTATCGCACCACATTCAACGCCAAGACCATCCAGTTCCCCGGCTACGAGTACACGCGCGCCCATTCGGAGGTGTCGGGCGGCCTGATGACGCACTACGACGAAAGCAAGCCGCAGGTGTGGACCGTGCCGCTGCGCGACGAGATCGTGCCCGATCTGCGGGTGGCCGCACCCAAGGGCGGCTATCTGGTGCCGCTGGCCGACGCCCCAAGGGTGGCGGCCAAGCTGAAACAGCACGGCATCACGTACAAGGTGCTGGGCGCGGACCAGATGGCGGCGGAGGTGGAGACCTTCCGCGCCAGCAAAACCAAATTCGGCGCGCAGTCGTTCGAAGGCCGGCAGTCGCTGGCGGTGGAAGGCGATTGGGGCCGCGAGCGGCGCAGCGTGGCCAAGGGTTCGCTGTTCGTGCCGATCGCGCAGCCCAAGGCGCGCCTGGTGATGACGATGCTCGAGCCGCGCGGCGCCGATTCGCTGCTGGCCTGGGGCGAGTTCAATAACGCCTTCGAGCGCAAGGAGTACATGGAGGAGTATGTGGCCGAGGATGTCGCACGCGAGCAGCTCGAAGCCGATCCCGCGCTGCGCGCCGAGTTCCAGAAAAAGCTCGACACCGACGCGGAGTTCAACAAGAGCCAGGAGGCGCGCCTCGAGTTCTTCGCCCGCCGCCATTCGTCGTGGGACGAGCGCTTCAACCTCTATCCAGTAATGCGCACGGCGCAGAAGTTTTAAGCGCGGTGTGGGCCGGCACTGGGGGACTGGCGCCGGCTTATCGCTTTCGTGCGGTATGCCAGATGCAGATCAGGCGCCATGACGAGCGAACCACTCGTCGACCTCGTCCTTCGGGGCGAAGTCGCCATCGTCCGCCGCAGCGATGGCTTCCTGCAGATCGAGTAACTGCGGCACCCGCCACGCGACGTAGTGCCTCAGCGCATCTTGCGCAATTGATTCAGCCGGTTGGCCGGACAAGGTTTCGATCTTGTCCATGGCCTGCTTCAATTCAGGCGAAATCGCGACTTCGATGTTGAGGTTGTCACTCATGACGCACTCCCGTTAAGAACCGGCTTTGATTATAAGCTTGTTACGGCGCGCGCTTGAGCGCTTCGCTCTGGATCGCGAACGCGCCGTTGACGCCATCGAGCGTGATGCTCTCGTCCTTGTCGAACAGGATGTCGCCGGTGAAGGCGCCTTCGGCTTCGCGCATCTCGTTTTTGCTGAAGTCGAACAGCCCACGGTCCATCATGTGCGACGGCTTGATGTTGCCCATCGCGGTGAACATGCTCTTGATCCACAGCGGATTTTTCTGCTGCCACGTCAGCAGCATTTCCTTCATCGCCTGACGCTGCAAATTGGGCTGCGAGCCGCACAGGTTGCAAGGGATGATGGGGAAGCCCATCTTGCCGGCGTATTTTTCGATGTCCTGCTCGCGGCAGTAGGCCAGCGGGCGTATCACCACGTTCTCGCCGTCGTCGGCGGTCAGCTTGGCCGGCATGGTCTTGATGGTGCCGCCGTAGAACATATTGAGCAGGAAGGTCTCGAGGATGTCGCCCTGGTGGTGGCCCAGCGCGATCTTGGTCGCACCCAGCTCCTTGGCGGTGCGGTACAGGATGCCCCGGCGCAGGCGCGAGCACAGCGAGCAGGTGGTCTTGCCCGGCTCGATCTTCTCGGTGACGATGCTGTAGGTGTCCTGCTCGACGATTTTGTACGGCACGCCGATCTTCTCGAAATACTCCGGCAGCACGTGCTCCGGAAAGCCCGGCTGCTTTTGATCGAGGTTGACCGCGATCAGGTCGAACTTGACCGGCGCGATTTTACGCAGATGCATCAGGATGTCGAGCATCGTGTAGCTGTCCTTGCCGCCGGACATACACACCATCACCAGGTCGCCCTCGGTGATCATGTCGAAGTCGACGATCGCCTTGCCGGTTTGCGTGCGCAGCTTTTTTTGCAACAGCTCGAAGCGGCGCGAATCGGTCGGGTCGCGCTCGGGCGCGGCGGCCGGCGCGTGGAGTTCTTGCGGGAGATGCAGTGGGGCGTTCATATCAGACGTTATCCTTGATCTTGAATACTTCGACGCCGACGCCTTCGCAGTCCGGATACACGTCCGGCTTCATGGTCGAGACGCGGGCGGCGCGCACGCGCGGGTGGTCCAGCATGGCGCGCACGATGTCGTCGCACAGGCTTTCCTGCAGCTGCACGTGGCCGCGCGCCATCAGCTTGGCGATGGTGTCGCGAATGAAGTCGTAATCGACCACTTCGTCCAGCTGGTCGTGGGTCGGCGTCGACACCGACAGCGGAATATACAGGTCGACGTTGATCAGCAGCCGCTGCTCGCCCTTTTTCTCGAATTCGTACACGCCGATGTTGATCAGCACTTCGTAATTGCGCAGGAACAGGCGGCGGCAGTCGGTCAGGCTCGGGTGGGACAGGGCGGACAACATGGGATTACCTTCTTTCGATTTAAATTCTACTGATTCATTTGGCGAGGAACATCACGTCGCGCGGCAGCGGCGTCAGGTGCTGGCCGCCATCGACCAGCAAGGTGGTGCCGGTCATGGCGCGCGCCGAGGCGGCGTAGACCACGCTGTCGGCGATGTCCTCCGGGGTGCTGGAGCGCCCCAGCGGGGTTTGCCGGTGCGCGTTGGCGAAACCGGCGTCGGTCTGGTCGCCGGACACCATCGTGATGCCGGGCGCGATGCCGACCACCCGCACCGCCGGCGCCAGCTGCTGCGCCAGCATCGTGGTGGCGGTGTGCAGCGCGGCCTTGGACAAGGTGTACGACAAAAAATCAGGATTGAGATTGTACAGTTTTTGGTCGAGCAGATTGATGACGGCGGCCGGCTCGCCGCCGCCGTCCACCGTGGCCGCGTGCAGCGCCTGCGACAGCAGGATGGGCGCGGCGACGTTGGCGCGCATGTGGGCGTCGAGCCGGGCGGCGGTGAAATCGGTGGCGCTGTCGTAGTCGAACAGCGAGGCGTTGTTGACCACGCAGCGCACCGGCCCGAGGGCGGCGATGGCGCGCGGCAGCAGCTCGCGCACCGCCGCCTCGTCCGACAAGTCGCATTGCAGCGTGACGGCGCGCCGGCCCAGCGCGACGATCTGCGCCGCCACCTGGCGCGCCTCGTCCTCCGAGGCGCGGTAGTGCACCGCCACGTCCCAGCCGGCGCGCGCCAGGCCGAGCGCGATGGCGCGGCCGATGCGGCGCCCGGCGCCGGTCACAAGGGCGACACGGAGGGTCGCCGGCGCCGGCGCGGCTGGGTTGGGGGAGTGCTGCGTTGTGGTCATAGTCGTTGTTCAAAAATTTTGTTAGTGGCCGGCGCAGACCCAAACCCCGTACGCTTTTAGCGATGCGCGTGCGCCGCCTCTTAGGGGTCGTACCCCGTACGGGTTACGACCCCGCTTGGCCGTGCGGGTTAAGCCCCGATTCGCTACAATGCCGGTATGTCCCTACCCGTACCTTCTAGCGACGCGCTGGCCGCGTCCCACGCCCTGCAGAACCTGATCGCCTCCGACATCGAACGCAGCGACGGCGCGATTTCCTTCGCCCGCTTCATGGAGCTGGCCCTGTACGCGCCCGATCTGGGCTACTACAGCGGCGGCTCGGCCAAGCTGGGCAAAGATGGCGATTTTACAACCGCGCCGGAACTGACGCCGCTGTTCGGCGCCGCGCTGGCGCGTGTCGCAGCCGCTATTATCGCCCAAAGCGCGCCGCGCATCCTCGAATTCGGCGCCGGCACCGGCAAGCTGGCGTTCGACATCCTGACCGCGATGGCGGCCGACGGTGTCGCCGTCGAGCGCTATTTCATCGTCGAGCTGTCCGGCGAACTGCGCGCGCGCCAGCGCGAGCGGCTGCGCGAGTTCCCGCAGGTCGAGTGGCTCGACGCGCTGCCGGACGCCTTCGACGGCGTCGTTTTCGGCAACGAGGTGCTCGACGCCATGCCGGTCCATTTGGTCACCAGGCACCCGCAAGGCTGGCAGGAGTTGCGCGTGACGGTGCGCGACGGCCGCTTCGACTGGCTTGAGGCGCCGGCCGATGCCGCGCTGCTGGCGCAGATCGAACGCCAGGTCGCCGACCACGCCGAGCTGCCGGTCGGTTACGTCACCGAGGTGCACGGCGTCGCTTGCGGCTTCATGGCCACCCTGGCGCGCATGCTGCGCGACGGCGGCGCCAACGCCGCCTTCCTGTTCGACTACGGCTTCCCGGCGCACGAATATTATCTGGGGCTGCGCGCCACCGGCACGCTGATGTGCCACTACCGCCACCACGCGCACGCGGACCCGTTTTATTATCCCGGCCTGCAGGACATCACCGCCCACGTCGATTTTACGGCGATGGCGCTGGCGGCGCAGGACGCCGGCGCCGGCGTGCTGGCCTATCTGAACCAGGCAAGCTTCCTGATCGGCGCTGGCATCGGCGAACTGCTGCTGCGCACCGATCCGTCCGACACGCTCAATTACCTGCCGCAGGCGGGCGCCGTGCAAAAACTGCTGTCGCCGGCGGAGATGGGCGAATTGTTTAAAGTCTTGGTGATAGGAAAGAACGTCACGTTGCCTGACGCCATCACAATGCATGACCGCAGTCATCGTTTGTAGACAAAATGTCACAATGGCCGGAAAAGCAAAGGGATTCACTACCTCAACGGTGGGATGGGTGGGCGAAGATCGGCTATGATGCAAGATCGAGCGCCGATTTAACGCCTTAGGAACAATGGGAAAGATACACACTCACTATGACAACCTGAAAGTGTCGCGCATGGCGCCTCAGGAAGTCATACGTGCCGCCTACAAGGCCCTCAGCCAGAAATACCACCCGGACAAAAATCCGGGTGATGAGAAGGCTGCGCGCATCATGGCCATTCTCAACAGCGCCTACGACACCTTGTCCGACACCCAGCGCCGCCGCGAGCACGACGAGTGGATCGCCGCCGAGGAGTGGGAGATCGAGTGGCTCGAGAGCACCCGCAACGAGGACGGGCGCGGCGGCGACAAACAGCGCCACGACGCCGACCGCTGGAATCCCGAGCCGGTCGACGACCCGCAACCGTTGCCGGCGCCGCTGCGCAAATGGAGGTGGTGGACCGCGCTGGCCGGCTGCCTGGTGGTGGGCTGGATCGGCGGCACGATGGCGTCCGAGTCGGCGTTGCTGGAGGCGGCGCTCGGCGGCAAGGTGAGCAGCGGCGCCAAGGCGGAGGCGCAGCGCGCCGCCAAGGCCGAGCCCCGCGAGCGCGAGCGCGACGACTGGGCCGCGCAGAAGCCGTTCTATCCGGAGGCCGACACCTCGCCGGCGCCCAAGGGCGCGCCGGTCAAGGTGCTGGCGCTGTCGCAGATCGTGCTGCCGGGCGTGACGCCCGATTGCGACCACGACAGCCAGACCCAGGTCGCGCCCAACGGCGAGCCCTGGCCGGCCAACTCCGGCTATCTCGAAGGGTTCACCATCGGCAACCGGGGCGACGACATCCAGCTGATGCTCGACAACGCCAATAACGCCTCGGCCGTGTTCATCAAGGTCTACGACGTCGAGCGGCGCGCCAACGTGCGCTACGCCTACGTGCAGGCGCACGACAAGCTGATGGTCGATAAACTATCGAATGGCAAGTATGAGATCCGCTATCAGAACCTCGACCCCGGCGCCAGCCGCGGCGGCTGCGCCGGCCCAGGTCACGGCGCGGGCAACGCAGCGGCGTCCAGCCGCACCGCCGCCGCTGCCGGCACCGGCGCGGACGCGCCGCCGACCAGCAATTAGCTGGCCACCGTCTCCATCAATCCCATTTCCTCGCTCGACATCAGTTTGTCGATATTGACCAGGATGAGCATGCGCTCGTCGATGGTACCCAGACCGATCAGGTAATCGGAGCTGAAGGCGGTGCCCATCTCCGGCGCCGGCTTGACCTGCTCGGGCATCAACGTTGTCACGTCGGACACCGAATCGACCACCATGCCGACCACGCGGCCGTTGATGTTGAGGATGATGACGACGGTGAACTGGTCGTACACCGGTTCGCCCAGATTGAACTTGATGCGCATATCGACCACCGGGATGATGATGCCGCGCAGGTTGATGACGCCCTTGATGAACTCCGGGGCGTTGGCGATGCGGGTGACGGCCTCGTAGCCGCGGATCTCCTGCACCTTGAGGATGTCGATGCCGTATTCCTCGGAGCCGAGCGTGAATGCGAGGAACTCCCTGCCGGCGATATCGGATGCGTTTTCTTGCATGGCGATGGTCCTTATATTCCTTGAAATGTTGATCCACCGGTGTCGGTGGCCTCATAAGGGTATCAGAGTCGGGGCGCCGTGACGAGCGTTGGAAAAGCGCTGTTTGGTAAAAGATGGCGCGCTGTTGCTATCGCTTCCATGGAGCTTGTCACAGGGGGGGAATCTGATTATGCTAGCCTTGGCTAAGGCACACGGCGCGGCCGGCCGCCGCACCCTCCAGGAGATTTTTGTATGACAGATCCAACCGCCTCGGACGACGACTGGCTGATCGAGGAAGACGAGGAAGTTCAGCCGCCGGAGGGCGCGGGCGCTCCCGACCAGCGCCAATGGCGCGTGCTGATCGTCGACGACGACGCCGACGTCCACGCCGTCACGCGGCTGGCGCTACGCAACGTCAGCTTCAAGGGCCGCGAGCTCGAACTGTTCTCCGCCTACAGCGGACGCGAAGCGTTCGACATCCTGCGCGACACGCCCGATATCGCGCTGGTGCTGCTCGATGTGGTGATGGAGACCGACGACGCCGGCCTGATACTGGCGCGCCGCATCCGCGAGGAGCTGCACAACGCCATCGTGCGCGTGGTGCTGCGTACCGGCCAGCCGGGCCAGGCGCCCGAGCAGCGCGTCATCATCGAATACGACATCAACGACTACAAGGCCAAGACCGAGCTGACCACGCAGAAGCTGTTTACCACCGTGATCTCGGCGCTGCGCGCGTACGAGAGCCTCAATATGCTCGAGCGCAGCCGCATCGGCCTGGGCAAGATACTGGCCGGCGCCACCAATTTGTACCAGATCCATTCGCTGCGCGAATTCGCCTCCGGCGTGCTCAATCAGGTCAGCGCGATCCTCGATGTCGGCTCCGACGGCGTGCTATGCCTGATGCAGGGCGACACCGGCGTCACCAGCGTGGTGGCGGCCACCGGCGGCTATGCCGCATTGAGCGAGTCGGAGCTGATGCCGACCGGCCATCCGCTGTGGCCCACCATCGCCAAGGCCTTCGCCGAAAAGAAAAGCCAGTTCGATCATCCGGCCAACGTGCTGTTCATCCACACGCGGGAAAACCGCGAGGTGGCCATCTCGGTCACGCCGCCGTGGCCATTGGCGCAGATCCAGCGCGACCTGCTGGAGGTGTTCTGCCAGCGGATCGCGGCCGCCTTCGACAACCTGTACATGTTCGGCCAGTTGCGCAAGGCGCAGGAAGCCACCGTGGTGGCGCTGGCCGATTTGGCCGAGTTTCGCGACAGCGGCACCGGCGGGCATGTGCGGCGCGTGCAGCAGCTGTCGTCGTCGCTGGCCGCGCGGCTGGCCGAACGCGGCTCCTATCCCGACGAGATCACGCCGCAGCTGCTGGAGATGATCGGGCTGGCGAGCATCCTGCACGATGTCGGCAAGGTCGCCACGCCGGACCATATCCTGCTCAAGCCGGGCGCGCACACGCCCGAGGAGCGCGCCGAGATGCAGGCCCACGCTGCGGTGGGGCGCGCGATCCTGGAGCGCGCCGCCGGCATGGTCGATGGTGTCAGCTACCTGACCTACGGCGCGGCGATCGCCGGCGGCCATCACGAGCATTTTGATGGCAACGGTTACCCGAACCAGCTCAAAGGCACGGCGATCCCGGTCGCCGCCCGTATTGTCGCCGTGGTCGACGTGTTCGACTCGTTGCTGCACGAACGGCCGTACAAGGAGCCGTGGCCGCACACCGAGGTGATGGCCTATATCACCGAACGCGCCGGCAAGCAGTTCGATCCGGAGGTGGTGGCCTCGCTGCTGGAGCTGATCGAACGCGATCCGACGATAGGCCGCACGCCGGATTAGGTGCAATCGACTGACCACGGAGGCACGTAGGGCGGATTAGGCGGAACGCCGTAATCCGCCATCTATGCGCCGCGGACGTAGCATGCATTGGCGGATTACGCTGCGCTAATCCGCCCTACGTGGTTCCGCGGTTCCGCATCCTTTGCATCCTCGTTTTGCACCATCGCCTCGAAGCTGGCGGCCGGCATCGGCCGCGCAAACAAATAGCCCTGCGCCTCGTCGCACTGTTTTGAACGCAGGAAGTCGCGCTGCGCCTCCGTCTCCACGCCTTCGGCCACCACACCCAATCCCAGCGAATGCGCCAGCGCGATGGTCGCCGCGACGATCACCGCGTCGTCCGGATCGGTCTCGATATCCTTGACGAAGCCGCGGTCGATCTTGATGCGGTCGATCTCGAACAACTTCAGATAACTGAGCGACGAATAGCCCGTGCCGAAGTCGTCGATCGCCACCTTGATGCCACGCGAGCGCAACTCGACCAGCAGCGCGCGGCTGCGCTCCGGGTCCTGCATCGCCGCCGACTCGGTGATCTCCAGTTCCAGCAGCGCCGGATCGATGCCCTGGCTGGCCAGCAGATGGTCCAGGTGCGGCAGCAGGCCGGCGCCGTGGCACTGGCGCGCCGACAGGTTGACCGCCAGCCGCAGATGCGCCAGCGGCGTGCCGCGCCACGCGGCCAGCAGGGCGGTGGCGCGCTTTAGTACCCAGTCGCCCAGCGGCAGGATCAGACCTGACTCCTCGGCGATGGGGATGAAGCGGTCCGGCCCCACCATGCCCAGCTCCGGATGGTGCCAGCGCAGCAGCGCCTCGGCGCCGATCACGCGCTGCGTGGACAGCTCCACCTGCGGCTGCTGATACAGCTCGAACTCGTCCTG
>Ga0265780_10005940_pt1 | contig 15301 bp, 11 predicted proteins | sample P1T30metagenome_FD_192432 | JGI IMG/M metagenome (GOLD analysis project Ga0265780, IMG submission 192432) | Plant litter microbial communities from East Loma Ridge, Irvine, California - P1 T30 | ecosystem: Environmental > Terrestrial > Plant litter > Unclassified | place: USA: California... | reverse complement strand
GCAGGGTTTTAGCCTGGGAAAGAACAGGGGAAGCCTGAATGCCGATTTCGATTATACAAAAGCTTATGCAGATCAGCGTTATTCATACAATGCCTACAATCGTGTAACAGGCAGCTTATTGTACTCCAACAGTTTTTTTAAAAACAAGACCTTATTCAACAGTACCGGGTTTTCTTACGCCATGAACCTGGATGAACAAAAGCAGGATCCGGACGATATCAGGACCCAGACCAAACGCCGTGCCCAGGACCAGGCCTATCGTTTTTCCACTTCCGGACGCTGGAACCTGAGGCAACATTTTGCAAGGGTATTAAACTACAATTTCAGCGTTAATTACGCTGTTCAGAAGGGCTATCAACAGGAGTTGCTGAGCAATTATATCTACCCGATATCACTGGCAGACAAAGATACCACTATTGCCGGCCAGTATGTGCCCAGCGAGTACCTGAGTAAAGTTTGGATTGAGGGAAGGCCATTTAATCTTTTCGCCAAGATAACTAACAGCTTTTATCAGAAAACAGGCTCTCTTAACCATCGTTTCCTGGTTGGAGCAGAATGGCGTACTGATGCTAATTTTGGCAGCGGTAAAACTTACGATGTTACTCGTCCGCCACGTATGAGCGGAAGCAGCGCCAGTCGCCTGTTTTCCTATAACGACATTCCGGCGCTGAACCAGTTATCGGTATATGCGGAAGATCATATTTCAGGCAGTATATTAAACCGGGATCTTGACCTGCAATTCGGGCTGCGGTATGATAATGTACAACCCGCAGATCCGGTGAGAACCAGGTTTGGCCGTGTGCTGGCCCCGCGTGTAAACTTGTCTTACCAGCTGGACCGGAACTTAACTATAAGGGCAGGTTACGGTATAACAGCAAAAGCGCCCACGCTGCTTTACCTGTATCCGCAGGATGCTTATTTTGACCTGCTTAACCTTAATTATTATTCAGATAACCCGGCAGAACGCCTGGTCATCGTTACGACCCGGCGATTTAACAGTCAGAATGACAACCTGAAAATTGCTACAAATAACAAAGCTGAAATAGGTTTTGAATATATTTTCCCGGGTAATAAAAAGTTGTTTGTAACTGCTTACAGCGAGAAGATAAAAAACGGATATGATTTCGGTGTTACCTTCGAAAGTCTGAAGATCATACCGGTAGCCAATTACGGAGTTTCTTCGACCCCTTCGGGTATGCCCCCGGTGGTCGATCCTGTGCCACGAAGTATCACCAGCTTTGCAGCAGATTATAACCAGCCCACGAATAATCAGCTTACCCGGAACAAGGGGGTTGAGTTTGATCTTGACCTGGGTCGTTTTGACGGTCTTCGCACTTCTTTTGTACTTAACGGAGCCTGGATGAATACTCAAAGCACAAATTCCGGCTACTATATCGTCAAACGCCAGCTGTCTAACCAGCCGCTGCAGAAAGTAGGGGTATACGCTCCGGGCCGGGGTAATGAGTACACACGTGCAAGTTCCACGCTTCGTGTTATTCATAATATTCCAGAGGCCAGGCTTATTGTTACGCTGGCTGCACAAACTATCTGGACAGATAAGAATAAGTACCTGGGTTATGAATCGCTTCCGGTGGGATACATCAACACCAGTAATTCAGAAATGGTATGGCTGAGTGAAGCAGAACGTACAGGCAGCGCTGTAGTTAACGATGCCGAACTCAACATGAACATACAGCCGCAGTATTATCTTACCGAAAGCTGGAAACCGTTATGGCTGTTTAACCTCAGGCTCACCAAAGAGATCGGCCGCTCATTCAGCTTTTCCTTTTTTGCCAATAACGTGCTCATGAACCGGCCCCTTGAAGAAAGTACCCGCTGGTCCGGACAATACAGCACACGAAATCCCCGCCTGTTTTTCGGAACTGAGCTCAACGTCAAATTTTAATTTAATTATATATATCATCATGAAAAGTTCAGTACACCTTTTAATTGCATTCCTGGTCATAACCGCTATAGGAATGCAGGCCTGCAAAAAATCAGGGTCAGATACACCAGCTCTCAGTTACACTGTAACATTGAGCTACCCCGATAACTATGCAGAAACCAAGGCATCAAATGCTACTGTAACCTTAACCAATTCTACAACCAATGTGAAATCTACAGCTACTACCAATGCCGAAGGTGTGGCAACCTTTACAGGGATATTACCCGGTAACTACCAGCTAAGTGCAGCTAAAACACTGGATGCAGCAACAGCGCTTGCGCTTACCGGTTTTGATACTGAAGTGTTTTTAAATGCAGCAGCTACTAACCAGCTGATCAGTGCCGATGGTGGTGCCAGCCTGCAGTTACAGGGAAGTAAGGTCGGCGGACTCGTATTCAAGCAGATATTTTATACAGGTACGAAAACCCCTGCCAACGGTAATTATTCGGCCGATCAGTTCTACGAAATCTACAACAACTCTACCGATGTGATCTATGCAGATAGTCTTTACCTGGGCGAAAGCGGTGGTACTCCCGGTATTAGCTCGGCCTCGATACCGTTTGCATTTTCCAGAACAGCAGGGAATGTCTATGTGCAGAACGTATGGATGATTCCGGGTACAGGTAAAACCTATCCGGTACAACCAGGTGCTTCGATTATTATCTCCAGCAATGCCATAAATCATAAAACAGATGCTGGTGGTAATGCCAATTCCGTTGATCTGGGTGCAGGTATCTCTGATTTCGAAGGTTATGTGTCCAGTACGGGCAGGGATGTAGATAATCCGGCTGTTACCAACCTTGAATTAACCTATTATGGGCTTAGTACCAATAACTGGCTCGCTACAGTATTCGGCCCGAGCATGGTTATTTTCAGAACAAAAGACATCAATGCTTTACCCAAACTTGCAGAGCCGGGCAGTACAAATCCCCGTCTTTATATCGAAGTCCCGGGTGCCGATGTAATTGATGCAGTAGACTGCCTGGCGAATGCAAATGCCGTTAATTTTAAGCGGTTCCCATCTGCGCTGGATGCCGGATTTATGTACTGCTCGGCGTCCTACGTCGGCGAGTCAGTGATCAGAAAGGTACGCTCAACGGTTAATGGCCGTAAGATATTGCAGGATACCAATAATTCCAGCAGCGACTTTACTGTGAGTACCACTCCGCTGCCAAAAGGATGGCGATAATAACCGGACAACGCTCCTGAGCGGGCCCTTCACAAATTCAACTATCAAATATTGAACACAGAAAAGAAACAGTCATATATACCAGGGCAGGCAATACTGAAAATGTTGCTTGCCCTGGTGTTTCTTGCATCCGGAACTGTTTACGCCCGGCAGGCGGCTGCAGATTCTACAGTACTGCTGCCTGCCCGTTTTACTCTTTATGCTTTGCAGGCCAGCTGGCTTCAAACCAACAACGCAGCAGGCATGCAGCTGGATAGCTTAATATCACTGGGCAGAACGGAGCTGTCTTTAAGTAATTTACAGGGCGATTTCAAGCTGGTACAGCAGCCGGAAAAACGCAGGCAGTTATATTTTGGTTCCGAACGTTTTCAGCCTATTGGTAAAGCACTCTTTTACGGTAGTTTCTCTTACACACAGCAATGGGATAAAAATATTCGTCTGTCTGATGTTCTGGATCCTTACCGCGGTACGCCTTACCTGCTGGCAGACTCGATCGGCGGCGACTGGCGTAAGCAACTTTACTCGCTTAAAGTAAAAGCGGCTACACCGCAGTTATTTGGCAATAACCTCACACTGGGGCTTACAGCCAGCTTAAATGTAGGTACAGGAGCCAGACAGAATGATCCCCGCCCGCTCACCACAGCCAATGAATTTGGTCTTGCACCGTCTCTTACCCTAAGGTTAAACACAAAAAATCATATAGGGATGAGCGGCTGGTATGGCCGCTATCGTGAGGAGCTTTCACTGGAAGTTAAAAATACCTCTGTAAACCACTACCTGTATAAGTTCTTAGGTGTGGGACAATATGATCTTCCGGGTATATTTTCCGTTGGGGCTTCCAGGACATACAACGGAAACGCGTATGGAGGTGATGCCCAGTATCAATACCACAATAACGGACTGAAATGGCTTACCACCATCTCATACAGAACGTATAAGGAGCAGGTATCAGATGGCAGCACTGTGCCCCGTAAAGCGGGTACATGGAAGCAGGAGACATATGGACTGAACAGTATTTTAAAGTTTCAAAAGGGTTCTTTGCTGCACCATATCAGCCTTGCCGCGCAACGCAGTGAGGATATGGGAACGGAGTTTCATGAATACTATAATACCGTTACCAAGGCATGGGAAACTATCCTTGAAGCGCCTTTTTACCTGGCAGAAACCGATCATGCGGATTTAACTTACACGCTTGTAAAACAGCATCACGGAAGAATATATCAGTGGCTTGCAGCAGTTTCAGTGAACTACCGGTCGGTAAGCAAAGAGTACCTGCTTCCTGCCTCTCTTCAGCAGTTCAGCAGGGCCGGTATCTCTTTAAAAGCAGGCAAAAACTGGAAGCTCACCAAGTATTCCGGATTGCAGGCCAGTATTAAAGCGCAGTATTCAGATTGCCTGGACCAATCCCTGGTATATGTGCCGATTACAACCGGCCGTACCTTGCTTGCCCGCGAATTGCTGCTTCCTGACCAGGCTTACCTCGGCAGCACACAGATGAACGCGACAGTTAGCCTGCAATATGATTTCAGGTTGCAGAAGGTTCGAAACGCGCGCTTTTTTGCAGGAACTAATCTCGATGTTCTGCATAATACACAATCACGAATTAATTATGTTAATGCCAGCGGCAGCCGCACTTTTACATGTATCAGCCTTGGCGCATTTTATTAAACAAATTGAAAAAGATATGATACCTATTAACAAATGCCGGTTTATCCTGGCTGCATCAGGTTTAGTACTAGGTTTTTTCAGCAGTTATGCGCAGCATATAGAAAAACCTGCCGCTCTTAAAACTGCGACCACTTTTGCTATTGTGGTTGATGATGTTACACTGGCTAAAGCCAGAACAGAAATTACAGCCTATAAAAATGCATTGGAAAAACAAGGCCTCGGAACCTATATAGTTTCAAAAAAATGGACTAAGCCAGAAGAGGTCAGGGATGTTCTTCAAAAATTATCCCGCCAGAGGCCAAAGCTGGAGGGGGCCGTTCTTGTGGGTGATATTCCAGTCGTTATGGTAATGGATGCACAGCGCCTTACTTCAGCTTACAGGCTTGATCAGGCCCGTTTCAAGCTAAAAGCTGCAGTGCCTTCCGACCGGTTCTACGACGATTTTGAGTTAAAATTCGATTTTATAAAGCGCGATTCGGCTAAAACCAACCAGTTTTATTACAGCTTGTCGCCAAACTCAACACCTAAAATAGACCTTAATATCTATACCGCACGTATTAAAGCCCCTAAGATCAAAGGGAAAGATCAATATGAGCTGATAAAGGCATATCTAAATAAAGTTGTTGATGTAAAACAGGAGCAAAACAACCTGAATTCGCTTATGGTATATAGTGGTATCGGTTACGCTTCAGAGTCGCAGACAGCATGGGCCAGCGAACAGGTGGCTATCAGGGAGCAGGTTCCGGGTGTGTTTAAGCCGGGAGCATCGGTGAAGTTTATCAATTCAAGGATGCCGGGCGATCTGAAGGCCGGGCTGCTGGCCGAACTGCAGCGCGAAGACCTTGATCTCGCCATTTTTCACCAGCATGGCGAGTCTGATATGCAGCTTGTGAGCGGTTATCCTTATGCATCATTTCCTCAGCCCTCTATCGAAAATGTGCGGCGGTACCTGCGTAACAAGATCCAGAATGCCAGTCAGAAAAAACAAGACGTAAACGAAACCAAAAAGCGCTTTCAGCGAACTATGGGCGTACCTATGGCCTGGATGGACGATGCCCTTGCCGATTCTGTAGTAAAGGCAGATTCCTTATTTGAAGCTAACGGTAATATCCTTATGGAAGATATCGATGCGATTCGTCCGAATGCAAGAATGGTTATTTTAGATAACTGTTATAACGGCTCTTTCCATAAAGATGATTATATGAGCGGTCATTACATATTCGGGCAGGGGAAAACCGTAGTTTCTATGGCTAATTCCATTAACGTATTGCAGGATGTACGTACCACCGAAGGCCTGGGCTTACTGCAGCTCGGCGTACGTGCCGGTAACTGGTTTAAACAGCAGGCCTACCTTGAAACTCACCTTATAGGCGACCCTACCTTTGCTTTTAAAAATGAAAGCCAGACCGAATACAATAATGTTATCGTAAACAACCCTGCCGGTGATGCCATCTGGGAACAATATCTCAAAACAAATGATGCTGATCTGCAGGCGCTCGCCCTCAGCAAAATATCAGGCGCGGGGAACAGCGGAAACAGCAAACTGCTTAGAGATACCTATTATAGTTCGCCTTATGCAAGTACACGCATGCAGGCTTACAAATTACTCGCGCAGTTAAATACACCTGAGTTTGCACAGGTTATAAAAGATGCATTAAACGACTCATACGAGTTCTTACGCCGCCGTGCAGCAAACCAGATAGGCGATTTTGGTAGCGACGATATGGTGGAGGCTTTGGTACAATCATCTGTGGCCGACTGGCAGTCTAAACGTGTTTCCTATAATTCTTCTACGTCCCTTTCTTTTATGGACGGACATCAGGTAATTGCAGCACTTGAGAAAATAAAAGCAAAACCGGAATATGTCAATACCCGTTCTGCCGATATCGAAAAAATGATCACAAGGCAGAAAAGTTATTTAGCTAAACTGAAAAAGGACGGCGAAACCATCACCGATCCGAAAGCTACAGTCAAAGAGCGCTTATTTGACATAACCATGCTGAGAACATACAGTTATCATAAACTTATTCCGCAGGCCATACAGGTAGCTGCTGATAAAAAAGAAGATCCTGCACTGCGCTCGGCTTCGGTAGAAGCCCTTGGCTGGTTCCCGTATTCATATCAAAAGAATCAGATACTGGATGCGCTGAATAAAATCATCAGCGATCCGGAAACAACTCCGGAACTTAAAAAGGAGGCAAGCCGCTCAAAAACATATTTGCTGGCTTATACTCCTTTAACTAAAGATTATTCCTTTGTTAAATAAAATAGCCGTATTCCGTCTGGCTATCGGCAAACCCGCTAGCCAGACGGCTTTTTGCCACATCCGTTACATGTAAAATGCCCTATCAACATTGAATATATTGACGCTTTTAGATTTTTATTTATATTTGGTCTAAATAGTAATTAGGTATGAATGATGAACTTGATGAGAACATAGCCTGGGCCGATTTTGTAAAAGGCGACAAGAAAAGCTTTGAGTTTATCTATAATTCATACTATGGACCGCTGTTAAATTATGCCACGAAATTCGATCTTGACTTATGGTTTATCGAAGAAGCTATCCAGGATTTATTTGTTAAATTATGGAAAAACAGGGCTAATCTGAATCAGCCCGGATCAATTAAATTCTATTTATTCCGGGCTTTAAAAAATTGCATATATAATAAGATCAAAATCTCGCACCGGGAGGTGTACATAGGAGACGAATCTGACATGCTGGCTTTCGACCTGCATTTTCATCCTGTTTATCATGAGGGCCAGGATAGTGATCAACTCATAAAAAAACTACTGGAGCCGCTCACCGAACGACAGAAAGAAGCCATTTACCTGTTTTACGTGGAAGATATGGGGTATAAGGAAATCGCCGATCTGCTGAAAATTAAAATAGGAGGGGCTTATAAATTAATTTACAGGGCTCTGGCTGGTATCAGGGAGCAGGCAAAAGATCTCGATGTGGCGCATAAGGTGGCAGACCTGCCTGCGAAAATGAGATTCTGAATCGTGCTTAATATTTTTCGATTCATCGTGAATGCAGAGCTCTTGTTTACCTTCCTCTGCCGGCAGTTTTCTTAATAGATGCCGGGTGCATTCATCTTATTCATTCTGAGTACTTACACCATTTTTTTTGTGACATTAAGTAGCATTCCAGGCAGTCTATGCGTATTAACGAATAACCGCATGGTTAAAGAATCAGTAACCACACACTCCGCAGCCGGTTCAGGCTGTACACCGTTTTGTCTACGGTAAAATGGCTACTGCTTATACATCGGGAATTTTTTACCCGCTACATTTAGTTATCAAATTCAAGTGTATCCTTATGATGATTTGTGTTTATTTCCAACCTTATCCGATGCAGCTGAAGGGGGAAATTTCTTTATTTTTCGCTGTTTTTCATCGAGAACGTATATGTTCTTCGCCCTGCACTATTTACCTCATCAACATCATTATTTTGAACGCGTATGAAACTGCCCCTGTTAATCATTAAAGTTATTTTTACAATTAGTAAGCAGCTCAAAGCCATCCTTGCAGAAATAAAGCAAATCAGAAATTCTGATGCCGGCGAAGATAAATACCTGGACAATACAGATGTAATGCGGATGCTGAATCTGGGCCCCCGAAGCCTGCACCGCTATCGCACTTCAGGACTTCTTCCCTATACTAAAACACGCGGCAAGATCTACTACCGGTTAGCCGATGTGAAAGCGCTTCAGAAGGGACCTGTACAAGCCCGGTCTTAGTCCCGGTTATTGCCCCGGATTTACTGATAAATATGTAGAACTGAGTTAAGCTTTTCCGTTAGCGGAATACCTTATTTGAGTATAAAAGTGCATGACATTCAAAACGCTTTAAAGCAAAACGCATATCAGATTTCATATAAACAGATAGCACGAAGAGAACTTACTATTGTAAACCATTCCCCGGTAAAACAAATTTCCATAGTAAATTAATTATAGTAACAAAACTACTTATGCAACCCTTTTTCAGCATAGGACATACTGACATGGTTATAACTTTCTTTACCCTTTGTTTACCCATTCTTTACCTATTGTTTACCATTTAGGTAAAGAATGGGTAAACAAAGTATTAACAAAGGGTAAACAAAACGTCCAAAGGCCGGATCAGGCAGAGAGCTTGCCGATAGTAAGTTTTTCATTAAAAGTCTTCACGGGAAAGCCTGCATAGCCGGGCATTGCGATAATTCGTGACTTATATCCTTTTTTTCTCCTATAAGAACTTCTACTTTCGCGCCTTAAATACGTAAATAATTAAATGAAAGAAGAAAGAGAAGTAATCCTGAGAGATTTATATGCAAATCCGGCACCCCTGGGCCTGTTTGCATTCGGTATGACAACGGTTCTGTTGAACATTCACAATGCTGGTTTTTTTGAACTTGATTCAATGATCCTGGCTATGGGGATTTTTTATGGCGGTATAGCCCAGGTTATCGCAGGTATCATTGAAGCTAAAAAGAACAATACATTCGGGTTTACTGCTTTTACTTCATACGGGTTTTTCTGGCTGACATTTGTAGGCCTGCTGGTTCTTCCCAAACTGGGCTGGGCGGCTCCTGTTTCTGTTGCAGGTCTGGTGGCTTACCTGGTAATATGGGGATTGTTCACATTCCTGCTTTTTCTGGCAACCCTGAAACAGAATGTAGCGTTACAGCTGGTGTTCGGCTCCCTAACCCTGCTGTTTATTTTACTGGCAATCGGCGATTATACCGGCAATGCAAGTATCAAGTCTTTCGCCGGTTATGAGGGGATTCTTTGCGGATCTATAGCTATTTATACAGCTATCGCCCAGGTGCTTAATGAAGTTTCGGGTAAGGTTGTGCTGCCTGTATGGCCGGTAAAGAAATAAATTATTCTCTCTTTATTGACGCCAGAGGCTGAATCAATCCGCTGATTAAAAATCCTTCAGTGATCAGATCTGAAGGATTCTTAAGATCAAGCTGAAGTAGAATATTGATCTGCCAGCAATGTCCATACCTGTTATGCAATAACCAAACATGCAGTCTCTTCTGCGATACCTATGGTTGCCACAGAACCACTATTGAAGTTTAAAAAATCGGCCTCTACGCCATCACTGAATATCACACCATTTACCGGCATCAGCGATTCAATTACCAATTGAGATTTAAGTTCGATCAGACCTGCAGTTATTCCGGTTTGAGTCCGGATACTTTTAAACGGCTCCCTTACAACAAAAAACAACTCGTTTTTCTTAATTACGGGCATTATATGCCTCTGGTTACTACCAGATACATTAGTCAAACCATAAACCATGTTGAAAATTGAACTCAGACATCCAGTAGAACCGGCAGCTGTCGACACGATTAATCCGCTGGACGAATGTTCTTCAACTGAAGTCCCAAGCCTTATCTTATAGCGAAAAGATACATGTGAAGAGGCGCCGATAAACAAGTCGTTGAATGCAATCAATCGTTGTCCGTCATTTAACCGTGCTTCAGCAAAGCGAACCATATCAGATCTGAACTTCCCGGAAATGACCTTCTCCACTCCTGTAATAAAATCAAAAGTGGAGAAGGGGAGCAGTACACCATCGTAACGGGCTTGATCGGGATTTACAGCAATAATAGGGACACCCCGGGAATATTTCGCTGTATTTGCAACAAGTCCATCCTGTCCGATAACAATGATGATATTTTTCTTTGAAAAAATAAATGAGGGAATAAAGGCCCTCTCAATAATCTTGTACTTGATTACTTTAGAGAGTTGCGCCTGAAGCTCATTTAATGAGGCATGAAAATTTTCATGTTCAGATTCATAGTCGTTAAAATCGCCCCCAAGTCTTTCAATATAAAATTTAGCTTGTGCCTTTGTGTTAAAACGCTCAACCAGAGATTCCAGCCTGGTCTTGTTTTTCACTACGATCGCATATTCAATACTCATTTTCTTTTTTCTTGTTTTTCAGCTAACAATGAATCCAATAACTCCGGACTTATATTCAGGTTCCCTATCTTATCCGCGTTCTCTGCAAGTTGCCTGAATGCCAAGGCTATATTGAACCTTGGATCTGTGTTGTTATTCAGCGCCGTAAGTATTTTCCAGTCAATCTCCCTATAAGGTTTAAGTGTGGTTTCTATAACGAAACCCTGGCTTTCAGCCTCTTTTCTTTCGTTTTCAGTTTTCTGCTGAATTAACAGTTTCCTTTGATTCTCCACGGAAATATCGGCTTCTAATTTCATCTCTCTTAATTTTTTATCATTATCGGCTTGCTGAACTTGTGATTCCATTTTCTTCTCAGCGATCTGCTTTTGCTTTTCTTCTACAGCTATTTCGGTATTAAGCTCCGTCTCTTTGATGATCCGTTCTTGTTCCACTGCAAAATTCCTTCTTTCGTAAATTGCCTGATCTGCCTCCTGTTGTAATTTTTCTCTGGTCTCTGTTTCCAGCGCTCTGGCCATTTCTGGAGTTGCGGAAATGCCAAGGATATTGGCCCCCAAGATTTCTATTCCCAGCATTTTGATTGCTGATGATGACTTTAGACCTTCAAGTATTCTGTCTTCTATTGCTTTAGCAGATCGTATGGCGTCTTTAAGCCTGATGCTATGTATATAAGAAGATGTAGCCGTCTGGGCTTCATTGATAATCCGCTGATTTAATTTTTCTATATCATTTTTTTTATACTGGCCGTTGTCATTGACAGTAAAGTCCAGAACATCGGCAAGTTCTTTAGGCCGGGCAATCTTGTAGCTGATCTGACCCTGTATTGTAACTTGCTGATAGTCGTTTGTTGATTCACTAAATATAAATGGAAGATCGTTACTACCCATTGGAATAGCAACTATCGAACTGTTTGGGCGGAAGTAAAAAAATGAAAGCCCTCGTCCTTCTTTTTGTATATTCCCATTTTTGAAGTGAAGAACATACGTCATTGAATCAAATTTGATGTGCTGAATGCCAAACATATAACTGAGTTTAAATTTAATTTGTGTTTTTATGACGCAAATTAAGGTAATTAATATCTGTCTAACAAATTATTTGTGTTATTTTTACGCAAATAAAATTCAGGGCTTTTGGTAACGTCTCAAATCAGTTTGTTTAAGTTGAATCCGTCGGTTTTCAGCTGATTGTATTTTTTGCTATCGAAAGAATAGAGTTTTCCCGGTCGGCCGGCACCAGCAGCTGTCGCTTTTTCGTTCAGCTCAAGAACCAAACCCAATGACATTAGCTTACGCTTAAAGTTTCTCCGGTCTATATCATGCCCGAGAAGTTTCATATATAATTGTTCCAGGTCTGAAAATAGAAATTTATTATCCAGCAGCTCAAACCCGATAGGTTCATAAGTGATTTTTGCTCTTAGTCTTGCAACTGCTTTTTCTACAATTTCTTTGTGATCGAAAGCGAGACGAGGCAGGTCGTATATACTGAACCAAGCTGCTTCCGCTGCATCAGAGGCTGCGAATAGTCTGAAGTCGGCTGATTTAACGAGTGCGAAATAAGAAATGGAAATAATGCGTTTCCTCGGGTCTCTGTCAGGTTTTCCGAAAGTGAAAAGCTGTTCAATATAATCTATTTTTATTCCGGCTTCCTCTCGAAGCTCTCGTTCTACTGCCTCTTCAAGAGTCTCATGGTTTAATACGAAACCACCGGGTAGAGCCCACTCATTAATATAGGGGGCTATTTTTCGTTTAATTAATAGTACAGATATGCCATTCTCCTGATTATAGCCAAAAACTATTGCATCTACAGTTACTTTGATATCCTGTTTTTTATAAGAATCTGCATGAGTCATATTTAAACGATAGCTGCTGCAAAGTAAGGGTTTTAGGAGAGAACAATCAAAAACACATTTAAGCTGGTCATTTTACTGCCTCATCCACCAGCTTTTTCAATTCCGCGTAACGCTGCTGCCTTCCGTCGTTTTTAACATAAAACGTCATCAGGAAGGCGGCATAGTTATGCTTATTGTCTATCCAGGGGAAGCTGCCGAACAGGCCCGGACTGCTTACAGATTGGCTCAGGTTTCCCGGAGCAGAGCTCTTCATAACCCATTCTCCGTATCCGTAACCGATATCGCCCGCCTCTTTAGGAGAATAGGCCACTGTAACCCCGGACGTAATGCGGTTTACCTGCATTTGTTCCACGCTGCTTTCACTAAGGATCCTTTTGCCCTTAAAGCTTCCTTTATTAAGGATCATTACCAGGAAGTTTGTATAGTCTTCGGGAGTACTGCCGGCGCCGCCTGCAGGCAAGGCTACTTTCCCTTTACCAAAGTCGGTATTTTTCATGTTTAATGGTTGGGCAATGCGTTCAGAGAAGAGTGCCTGGAAGCTTTTTCCGGCAATCTTTTCAATAACGGCCCCTGCAATCTGCAGGCCTGCATTACTGTAGTGAAACACCGTGCCGGGTTTTCCTTCCATAGGAAGAGCTGCAATAGATGTTATGGCCTGGTCCATCGTGCTGATCTCTCTCATCTCTTCAAGATTTTCTTTCAGCGGGGGCGCTTTGATTCCCGTGGTATGGGAGAGGCACTGGCTGATGGTAATATTCCCTTTGCCGTTTTGGGAAAGTACCGGCAGGTATTTCCCCACGGTATCGTCGAGTTTTAATTTGCCTTCGTCTACAAAGGTCATTATAAGCGCTGCACTCAGCCATTTGCTGCAGCTGGCTATTGGCTGGCGTGTTGAAGAGTTGTAATCGCTGATATTGGCCGGTACGCCCTTTCGCCTTGCTACAAATTTACCGATAGCTTTTTGCCTGCCGCTCATTTCGTTAACCGCATTGTTGTAAATGATCTTTCCGTCTTTCCAGATCAGCAGTACTGCGCGGCCACCCATTTCAGGGGCATGTTCAGCAAGCCAGCTATCCGTTTTTTTGAAGTCGTATTGTGCAAAGGTTGTTCCTGCCGAAAGCAAGAGTATAGTAATAAGAAGTGTGAAAGTCGTTTTCATATCGTTTTGTCTGTATAACCTTTTATTAAATTAAAACGCTAAATTGACAGTATTACAGGAATTATTTCAGGTTAAAGAGTCGAAGCTGTCAAAATAAGGGGTGAATTGATCAGGTATTCATCCAGTTCTTAAACTCGGGCACTCTTGCTTTGCTTATTAATATACGTTCGGATGGCTCCGGATGTATTTTAACCGACAGCCTCCCGTTAAAGTAAAAATTCACCTCTGTTATAGCAGAACGATTGATGATGAACTGCCTGTTCGCCCTGAAGAAAGTCCCCGGGTCAGTTTGTAGCTCAAGCTGCTCCATCGTAAACTCGACTACGTACTGCCGGCCGTCTTTTGTGTACGCATAAACAATTTCATTTGCCGTGTAAAACCATGCAACTTTGACTGTTTCCAGCGGAATAAGTTTATCACGGTAATGCACAAGAAACGACTTTTTATAGGGTTTAATCAGCTGGTTTAATTGTTCGAATAACAGCTCTGTTTTTATGTTCTTTTTCTGCTTTTCCGGAAAAGCGGTCAGTTTTCTGAATTTTAGCAGGGCCAGCTCTACTTCCTGCTCGTCAAATGGTTTTAGAATATAGTCGATACCGTTGTTTTTGAATGCCTGAACGGCATATTCATTATAAGCGGTAACAAATATTACAGGCTGCATTATTTCCACCTTCTTGAAAATATCAAAAGACATTCCGTCTGCCAGGCGTATGTCCATAAAAATGAGATCCAGATCTGAGGAATTCACCCTTAACCAGCTCACCGATTCTTCAACAGAACCCAGTGTGCCTGCTATCCTTGCCATTTCATCTATACTCTCAAGCATGTGCGCCAGATTCCTTGCGGTAGCCGGTTCGTCCTCAATAATAAGGATGCGGAGTTCAGTCATGTTTCAATGGTAATTTAACTTTAAAAAGATCTATGGTCTGCTCAATATCTATTTCCTGCTGCACAAGTATCCGGAAACGTTCATTAAGGTTTGCCAGTCCGGTGCCCGTACCTGATATCTCTGCCGGCTGGAGGTTGTTGCTTACAACCAGCTGCTCGTCTTCTATGTAAATATTTACCAGCAAAGGACTTGAAGGAGTCGCAATATTGTGTTTAGCTGCATTTTCAAGCAGGGGCTGTATCGATAAATGGGGCAAAAGCCGGGTGTAATAGAATTTGTCTACCTCTATCAGCAGCGTGAAGGAGTTCTCCATGCGCATTTTCAGCAGTTCTGCAAAAGAACCAATCATTGCCAATTCCTCTTCCAGGCTTACCAGGTTGTTTGCATGGTGCAGCAGGGTATGGCGAAACACATGCGACAGGTGTTTAATATACTGCTGTGCCAGGACCGGGTTTTCTCTTACAATTCCAGAAAGGCTGCTGAGAGAATTAAACAAAAAATGCGGATTTAGCTGTTCTTTCAGCAACTGCAGTTCGGCAGCTGTATAGGCATTTTTTAATTGTTCATTTTCCATCGAACGTTTGCCGGCTTCGCGGATAAGCAGGATGATTTTGGTAATGATGCTGACAAGGACGATGCATGCTAAATATTTCGACAGATAGGCGGCCCAGTAAACATTCCTGATCTGGG
>Ga0265780_10005938_pt1 | contig 15306 bp, 10 predicted proteins | sample P1T30metagenome_FD_192432 | JGI IMG/M metagenome (GOLD analysis project Ga0265780, IMG submission 192432) | Plant litter microbial communities from East Loma Ridge, Irvine, California - P1 T30 | ecosystem: Environmental > Terrestrial > Plant litter > Unclassified | place: USA: California... | reverse complement strand
CCCCTCGATTCCAGCATGGGCGCCCTGCTGGTGGACGCCGGCAAGCTCACCATCGAGGGCGCCGAGCGCGCCTTGCGCATGCAGAAGGATCTCGGCATCCGTTTCGGCGAGGCCGCCGTGCGCCTGGGCCTGGTGAGCGAGGACGACGTCCAGGAAGCGCTGGCGCGCCAGTTCGCCTACCCGTATCTGCCGAAAGGGCAGGCGAATCTGTCGCCGCGCCTGGTGGCTGCCTACGAGCCGTTTTCTCCGCAGGTTGAATCGCTGCGCGCGATCCGCAGCCAGTTGATGCTGCGCTGGTTCGCACGTGGCCACCGCGCGCTGGCCGTGCTGGGAGCCGATCCCGAAGACGGCGCAGCCCTGTTCGCAGCCAATCTGGGCGTGGTGTTTTCCCAGCTCGGCGAGCAGACCCTGCTGGTCGACGCCAATTTGCGCGCGCCGCGCCAGCACGATGTGTTCGGCTTGCGTGCCCGCCAGGGTCTGTCGGATTTGCTGGCCGGGCGTGCCGACCTCGACGTGGTGCTGCGCGTGGGCGGCTTCGTCGATCTCTCGGTGCTGCCGGCCGGCACGCTGCCGCCGAACCCGCAGGAGCTGCTCAGCCGTGACACCTTCCGCACCCTCGACACCTCGCTCGCCAGCCGCTACGACGTAGTGCTGTACGACCTTGCGCCCTTCGGCGCCGGAGCCGACGCGCTGGCGGTGGCGGCGCGTGCCGGCGGCGTGTTGCTGGCGGTGCGCAAGGACCACACGCGCGTGGCCCAGCTGGCGCGCATGGCCGAGCAGCTGGCCGAGGCCGGGGCCGAGGTGGTCGGCGCGGTCGTGATGGAGTTCTGAATGACGACCCAGGTGCGTCCCGGCCCGGCAGCACAGGCGGCGCCAACGGCGGGCAGCCCGCCGCTGCAGGCACGCCTGCGCGCCGGTTTGCCTACAGCCTTGCCCGAATGGTGGCCGGTGCTGGCCGGACTGGCCGCGCTGTTCCTGCCGACCATGTATTCCCTGTTCACCGGCGCCTGGATCGGCGAAGAACAGGCGCATGGTCCAATGATCTTCGCGCTGGCCTTGTGGCTGGGCTGGCGCAAGTGGCCAGATGCCCTGGCCAGGCCGGCCACACCGTCCTGGCTGGCCTGGCCCCTGCTGGCGCTGGGCCTGGCGCTGTACCTGCTGGGCCGTTCGCAGCAGATACTGATGTTCGAGATCGGTTCCATCATCGTGGTGCTGGCCGCGGTCGTGCTGGCCAAGCTGGGCGCGCACGCCATGCGCGTGCTGTGGTTTCCGTTCTTCTTCATGCTGTTCATGGTGCCGCTGCCGAGCGAGGTCGTGGCTGCCGTCACCATGCCCATGAAGATGGCCGTGTCCTGGGCCACCGAACACCTGCTGTTTGCCGCTGGTTACCCAATCGCGCGCTCCGGCGTGATCCTGCAGATCGGCCAGTACCAGCTGCTGGTGGCCGACGCCTGCGCCGGCCTGCAGACCCTGCTCACGCTCGAGGCCCTCGGCCTGTTCTACCTGAACCTGATGCGCCATCCTTCGGCCTTCCGCAACATCGGCCTGGCGATCCTGATCATTCCGATCTCGTTTTCCGCGAACGTGATCCGCGTGATCACCCTGACCCTGGTCACCTATTACCTGGGCGACGCCGCCGGCCAAGGTTTCCTGCACGGCTTTGCCGGCATGGTGCTGTTCCTCACCGCGCTGGTGCTGATCCTCGCGGTGGATTCAGGCCTGCAATGGTATGTCGCGCGGCGCAGGGGAGGGGAACGATGAACCGCCGCTTCCTGGCCAGCCTGGTGCTCGGCTTGGGCATGGCCGGCACCTCGGCGCTCACCGGTGCGCTCACGCCTGGCGTGAAGCTGGCCCAGGACCAGGCGCCGTTCCAGCTCGAGACCATGATCCCGCAGCGCTTCGGCGCCTGGCAGCTCGACCCCAGCGTGGTCCCGCTCACGCCCGATCCCGAGCAGCAGGGCATGCTCAAGAAACTCTACGACCAGACCCTGTCGCGCACCTACATCGATGCGGCGGGGCGGCGCGTGATGCTGTCGATCGCCTATGGCGGCGACCAGAGCAAGGCGCTGCAGCTGCACCTGCCCGAAGTCTGTTACGTGGCCCAGGGCTTCCAGCTGGTACGCGACGGCGCCGGCAGCCTGGCCACGCACTACGGCGCGCTGCCGGTCAAGCGCCTGGTGGCGCGCCAGGGGCAGCGCAACGAGCCGATCACCTACTGGATCACGATCGGCGACAAGGCCACGCGCTCGGGCATCGAGCAAAAGCTGCGGCGCCTGGCCTATGGCCTGTCGGGCGAGATTCCCGACGGGATGCTGGTGCGGGTGTCCAGCATTGCCGTGGATGACGTCCGCGCCTACGCATTGCAGGACCAGTTCATGGCCGAGCTGCTGGCCAGCCTCGATGCGCCCAGCCGCGCACGCCTGATCGGCGCTTCGGAGCCAGTTCCGGCCGGGCAGGGTAGTGGACGAGCCGGGCAGCAGCCAATGCAGCGGAAGGTCCAGCAAGACACCCAGCAACAAGCGCAGCAAACCACGGAGCAAACAGCGCAATGAGCGAAACCCTGCTCCAGTACCTGTTCACCTCGCTCCCCTTTATTGTCGTGGTGCTGCTGGCGTTGCTCGCCGTGCTTGGCATTGGCCTCGGCCTGGTGTGGCCGCGCCTGCTGGTCTATCCCTATTTGTGCATCTTCTTCTGGATGAATTCGACCAGCTACGGCAATTTGTCCGTGTTCGCCAGCCCCGGCGTCTACAGTCGCGGCTCGGGCATGCTGCTGTTTCCGGTGGTGCTGTGGTACGTGCTGGGCGCCTGGTGCTGCGCGCGCATCGCGGCAGGCTTCAGCCAGGGCCTGGCGCCGGGCGTGGCGCAGGGGGGCAGGCCGGGCAGGGTGCAGGATTTCGCCAACGCAGCGTCCTGCAACTTGCTGCCCTGGTTCTGGGGCTGGACCGTGCTGCTGGCCTGCCACGCCGGCGCCGCTTTTGTCGCTGGCGTACCGCTCAAGGACGCGCTGGCGCCGTCCGGCTTCTCGAACATCGTCTGGATGGGCCCGCTGGTGGCCCTGATGCTGCTCGCGTTCCGCACCCGCGAGCAGGCGCTGGAACTGGCCCGCTTCGTGATGCTGGCCGGCCTGGGCCGCGCCCTGTTCGGGCTAGGGCGCTGGGCTGCCTTCGGTGGCGACCCGAACAATGTGTACGCGAACATGAACGCGATCCGCATCCGCCTGACGTTCTTCGACATCAACGACAGCCTGCTGTGCATGCTCGCCTTTTCGATTGCTGCAGTGCAGCTGTTCCAGGCCGCGCAGGTGCGGCGCGCCACGCTCTGGCGCCTCCTCGAATGGCTGACCCTGGGCGCCACCGCCGCTTGCATCGTGCTGTCCTACCGGCGCAGCGCCTGGTTCGGCTTCATGCTCGGGTTTGCCATCGTGATGCTGCGCTTCCCGATCCGGCGCCGGGTGGAGCTGGCGCTGGCGGCACTGCCCCTGGCCGGCGCCGCGCTCGGCTATGCGGCCCTGCGCCGCCTCGGCCAGACACGCGGCGGCAGCGGCCTGTTCTACGACATGCAGTCGCGCCGCTTTGGTCCGGAAAGCGAGCGCGTGCTGGAACTCAAGCTGGTGCTGGGCGACATCCTGGCGAAACCCTTCACCGGCATCGGCTCCTGGGGCCGCTATTCGGGCTACGAGCAGATTTCCTGGCAAGCCAATCCAGACGGCGGCCTGTTCCTGCACAGCGGGATACTGCACGTGGCCCTGAAAAGCGGCCTGCCCGGCATCGCGCTGCTGGCCGGAACGGTGGTGGCCTTCGTTCTGGCCGCGCGCCGCGCCCTGCGCAGCCTGCCGCCGGAACTGCTGCCGCTGGGCACGGCAGGCGTGGCAGCGCTGGCCTTCATGATTCCCGACGTGCTGGTCGGCACGCCTTTCCCCCAGGTGCGCACCACGCAAATGCTGGCCATCTCGCTGGCGCTGCCGTATGTGGCGCTGGCCGCCGCGGCGCGTCCTGCGCTGCCGCTGCGCATGGTGGCGCCGCGCCCCCGTATCCAGCCGGTGCCGGCCTGAGCGCCACCAAGACCGCCATGCAACTGCGCCTGTTCCGGAATGCCTGGTCGAACCTGCTCGGAGCAGCGGTGCCGGCGCTGGCTGCCCTGGCCACAGTGCCCCTGGTCGTGGCCGGCCTGGGCGAGGCCAACTACGGCCTGTATGCGCTGGTGACGGCCATCGTCGGCTATTTCGCCGTCATCGACATCAACGTCACCGCCGGCTCGGTGAAGTACATCGCCGCCCAGCATGCGCGTGCCGAGGACGAGCAGATCGCCCGCACGCTGAGCTTCGGCGCCGCCATCTACGCGCTGATCGGCGCGCTCGGCGGCTGCGGCCTGTTGTTCGGCGCCCGCTTCCTGGTCGCGGGGGTATTCGCGGTGCCGCCGCACCTGGCAGCCGACGCCGTCGCCAGCCTGCAGCTGGCTGCGCTCGGCTTCTTCCTCGGCCAGTTGCAAAGTTACCTGCACAGCGTGCCGCAGGCGCTGATGCGCTTCGATGTGTCGGGACGGCTCGAAATGGTGTTCGGCACCCTGGTGCCACTGCTGACGGTCGGCGTACTGATGCTGGGATATGGCCTGTTCGAGATCATCGCGCTGCGCGTGGCGGCGAGCGCCGTCCACTGCCTGCTGCTGTGGCGCGGCATCGCCCGCCTGCTGCCGGGCCTGCACTGGCGCTGGCCCGGGCGCGCGCTGCGGCGCGGCATCCTCGGCTTTTCCGCCTATTCCTTCCTGTCGCGCTTTGCCGCGCTGTCGTATGCCCATGCCGACAAGCTCATCATCGGCGCCCTGGTCGGGGTCACCGGGCTGGCCTATTTCACGGTCGCGGCCACGCTCGCCAACCGGGTGCTGGGCTTGAGCTTCCGCCTGTCCGGCGTGTTCTTCCCGGCGGCGAGCATGCTGGCCGCGGGCGGCGAGCTGGCGCGCCTGGACCACGCCTACCTGAAGGCGACCCGCTACGTGGTCTACCTGAACGCGGCCATGCTGGTGCTGCTGGCCGTGTTCGCCGAGCCCCTGCTGCGCTACTGGATGAACCCGGACTTCGCCGCCCATGGCGCCGCCGTGCTGGCGCTGATGGCGTTGGCCCAGTTCGTCGATTCCCTGACCAGCCTGCCGTCGCTGGTGAACGACGGCATGGGCCATCCGCGCGTCTCCGGCCTGTTCGCGGTGGCGCGTGCGCTGGCCGGGCTGCTGGCCGTCTACCTGGGCGTGGCCGGGTGGGGCATCGCCGGGGCAGCCTGGGGCCACCTGATCGCTTCGGTGCTGTTCACGGGCGCCTTCCTGGTCTTCGTGCATGGGCGTACGGTGCCGACTTCGCTGGCCCGCCTGTCCACGCACGGCCTGTTGCCGGGCATGGCGGGCGCCGCCGGCGTGGCGCTGGTGGCGGCGCTGGCCGAAGCCTCCCTGCATCGCGGCGCGCTCGACTTCGTGCTGGTCCTGGCGCTGACCCTGGTCCTGCTGGCCTTGGCCGGCGTGCTGGTTGCCGAGCGCGAGGACCGGCGCTGGGCCTGGGCGCAGCTGCGGTTCCGGCTGCGGGCGCGGGCAAGGGCGGGAGGCTAGGGTGCGCATCCTGCTCGTGTCCGAAGACTTGCCCGGCGAGCAGATCGGCGGCCTCGGCAAGCACGTGGTCACGCTCGGGAATGCCCTGCTGGCGCGCGGCCACGAGGTGCGCATCCTCGGCCGCAACGACCGCGCCAATCAACACGACAATCAGAACGGGAATCACAGCGGCAATCACATCGGCAACAACACCGGAGGCCGCAACACGGGCGGCGCCGGCCATGCTGCCGACGGCGCCGCGCATTCCGCCCGCCAGATCGGCTTCCACGGCGCCTTCGTGCCCGGCTTCGACTACGCCCATCCGGGCTGGAAGGAAAGCCAGCTCGGCGTCTTCAATCCGCTGAAGCGTCCTTATTTTGCACGCAAGATCGGTACCGCCATCAACCGCCATGCCGCCGATGCCGACGTCGTGCACTACCACGGCCATCTGCCGATGGTCGGCCTGCACGTGGCGCCCGGCATGAACTACGTGCAGACCCGCCACGACCAGGGCAGCGAATGCCTGACCCACCTGCGTTTTCGCGACGACACGCCCTGCACCACGCTGGCGCCGCGCGACTGCTCGGCCTGCATCTGCGCGCATGCCGGGCCGCTGCGCAAGAGCGTCACGGCAGTGGCGGTGCGGCGCTACCGCGAGCAGACCGCGCGCGCCTTTGCCATGCACAAGACCGTGTTCGTCTCGCACTTCCTGCAGCGCCAGTTCCTGCGCGCCGTGCCGCATGCCGACCTGGCGCGCTGCCGGGTGATTCCGAATTTCGTCGATTATCCGCGCCTGGCCGCTACCGTCGATGGCGCGCTGGCGCCGGTGGCCGGGCGCGTGGTGCTGGTCGGCCGGGTCGATGCCGGCAAGGGCTTCGGCGAATTCCTTGCCGCCGCCGCCGGGCGCCTGCCCGAGCTGGCGCAGGTGCTGGTGGCCGGCGACGGTCCCCAGCGTCCGTTGCTCGAAGGCCGCCATGCGGGGCCGGGCGTGCGCTTCCTCGGCTGGCAGGACTATCCGGGCGCACTCTCGCTGGCCGCCAGTGCCCATGTGTGCGTGGTGCCCTCGGTCTGCGAAGAAGCCTGCAGCACCACCGTGCTGGAAGCGCTGGCCCTGGGCCGGCCATGTATTGCGCTGGCGCGCGGCGGCACGCCGGAACTGGCCGCCTACCAGCAGTATCCGGGCCAGCTGCAGCTGGCCTGGAGCATGCTTGATCTGGTCGCGCGCGTGCGCCGCCAACTGGCCACGGCGCCGGCCAGGCCATCCCGCGCGGCCACGTTCGGCGCCGACGCCGCCCACATCCTTCCCCGCCTGCTGGAGCTGTATGCCGAATGAACTGCTGAATGCACCCCCGAAGCCGCCGCGCTTCTCGATCGTCACCTGCACCTGGAACAGCGCCGCGACCCTGGCCGACACCCTGGCCTCGGTGCGCACGCAAAGCTGCCAGGACCTCGAGCACATCTTCGTCGATGCCGGCTCCAGCGACGCCACCCTCGGCCTGATCGACGCCCACACGGTCGCCAGGCGCGTGCTGCACGGCGTCGACGGCGGCATCAGCTGCGCCATGAATGCCGGCATCCTGGCCGCGCGCGGCGACTACATCGCCCACCTGCATTCCGACGATTATTATGCCGCTCCCGATGTGCTGGACCGGGTGGCGCGTTGCATCGAGGAGACCGGCGCGGCCTGGGTGGTCGGCCAGGTGCGCGTGCTGAAGGATGGCCAACTGGCCGAACCCTACCCGATGCGTCCGTTCAGCTACCGGGCCTATGCCTCCGGTCACGCGGCGATTGCCCATCCGGCAGTGTTCGTGCGGCGCGATTTGTTCGCGCAGGTCGGCCTGTTCGACGAGGGCCTGCGCTATGCGATGGACATCGACCTCTGGCTGCGCCTGGCCGCGCATGCAACGCCGGTCCAGATCGCCCGGCCGCTGACGGTGTTCCGCGAGCATGCGGGCAGCGTGTCCAGCGCCAACAAGCTGCGCGCGCGCCAGGAAGAGTTCACGGTGCGGCGCCGCTATTTGCGCAAGGCGCCGCTCGCATTCGCCATCTACTGCCTGCGCTACCTGAAACGCGTACGCGCATTGCGCGCGTCCCCCACCTGAAACATGCCGGCGTGCGCCGCATTTTCGGTAACTTGCCTGTACAAAAACGAAAGTTGGCAGAGCGTCTTTGTGAACACAACACAGCTATTACCACTGTGAAAATGATGCTGAAACAAGCTTAATATTCTGGCGTTGGATTTCTGCGATGCACACAAAAAAAGGATGATTTCGGGAAAAAAGTTGCCGCTGTTCAATTTCTTACTGCGGTAACATGAATTTGTAGCGGTCGACATGGGTTCAGTAAAAGCGTCGATCGTCGGCAATATCGGGCCCAACGCCGTGTTTGGCCCTCTCGACAAGTCATCCCATCGTCCGGAGCATCATTCAATGAAATTCAACCGACAGGGCCTGTTGCAGGCCCTCGCCCTGGCGTCCCTGTGCGCACTGTCGCTGAACGCGCGTGCCGACTGGGCGCAGTCGACCGACCCGCTGATCGTCCAGCCGGGTCCCACCAACAATGCCGTGCAGGCCCAGAATCCGCCCGGCTTCACCTGGGCGCGCCACGCCACTGGTCCGGCCGCCTACGAGATCGAGATCACCCCGGAGGGCGGCGCGCCCGTCAAGGCCGTCGTCGAACGCAACTGGTACCTGCCGGCCAAGGCGCTTCCGCTGGGGAACTACACCTGGCGCGTGCGTCCGAGCGGCAGCAACGACTGGTCGAGCCCGCGCAGCTTCCAGCTCACCAGCCGTTCCACGGTATTCGAAGTACCCGACAACGCCACCCTGCGCAGCCGCATCGCTGCCAAGGCGCGTCCGCGCGCACTGCCGCCCTCGTTCACGCTGTATGCGAGCTGGAACGCCGCCAAGAAAGCCGAGCTCGACCCTTACGTGAGCCGCATGAGCAACGAGATCAAGCTCCAGATCAACGCGCTGCCGGCGCTGAACGACGCGCGCTGGCCGATCGCCATCACCACGCCGCTGACCGCCGCCATGGCTGCCCAGCAGACCGACATCCGCCAGCGCATCAACGAAGCCAGCCGCCAGCTGGAAGCGGCCGCCATCATGTGGCGCATGAAGCGCGATCCGCTGTTCCTGAACGAGGCGCTGCGCAAGGGCGACCAGCTGGCCAGCCTGAATCCGACCGGCCCGACCAGCTATGCCAACCAGGACCAGGCCACGCGCCAGATCTCGGTGTCCCTGATCAAGGCCGTCGACAGCCTGGCCGGCGACCTGGACGCACCGCGCAAGGCGCGCTGGCTGGAAACCGTGCGCGTGCGCACCGAGGAAATCTACCGCAACCTGGCCGGCGACAACGGCCGCCTCGACCAGTACCCCTTCGATTCGCACGGCAACACCAGCCTGGTGTTCCTGGTGCTGATTTCCTCGCTCTCGCTGGGCGACATCCCGGAAGCGCAGAAGTGGTTCGACTTCTCGTTCCGCGCCTACGCCAACGCGCCATCGCCCTGGGCCGGCCCGGAAGGCGGCTTCGCCAACGGCACCGCCTACGCCGAATACGCCGCAGGCTACCTGGTGCAATTGTGGGATCCGCTGACCCAGGCTACCGGCGTGAACTTCTACGCCAAGCCCTGGGCCCTGGGTTTCCTGGATTTTGCCACCCAGTTCACGCCGCCGGGCTCGAAGATCCACGCCTTTGGCGACGGCTCCGAGACCAAGCCCGACACCCGCGTGTTCCACGCCTTCGGTTCGCGCATGGTCTCGCCGCGCGCGGCCTGGTACGTGGACAAGCTGGGCGGCACCGAGGACACGCTGTCGCTGCTGCAGGCGCCGTACCCGATGCCGGTGGCCGACACCAAGACCCAGGCGCCGCCGTCGAGCAGCGCCTACTATCCGAGCATCGGCTGGGTAGCGATGCACAGCGATATCGGCTCGACCGCGCGCAGCTCGCTTTTCTTCAAGTCCAGCCCCTACGGTTCCTTCAACCATAGCCATGGCGACCAGAACGGCTTGTTGCTGTCGGTGGCCGGCCAGCCGCTGCTGGTCAAGGCCGGCTGGTACGACTGGTACGGCTCGCCTTACTGGACCGACTGGTACCACCAGAGCCGCTCGCAGAACGCCATTACCTTCGACGGCGGCAAGGGGCAACTGGTGAACGGCTACCGCGAGCAGCTGCAACGCAACGGCAAGATCACGGCGTTCTCGGCCCAGCCTGGCTACGACTATGCCGAGGGCGATGCCACCGCGGCCTACGGCGGCCAGTTGACCATGGCCAAGCGCCAGGTCTGGCACCTGCGCAATGCCGGGAATGCGATCCTGGTACGCGACCGCCTGTCCGCGAGCGTGCCGCATACCTATGAATTCAACCTGCACGCCCCGGTGGCGATGACGGTGGAAAACACGGGGGCGGTGAAGATTGCCGCCAACGGCCAGTCGGTCTGCGTGCGCAGCCTGAACGGCAACGCCAGCTTCGCCAAGTGGGCAGGCCCGGCGCCGAAGTCCGGCGTGACCGAGGACCACGGCGCCTTCTACCTGCCGAACGACGGCAAGTCGACTGCCGAGTTCCTGGTGCTGCTCGACGTCGGCTGCAAGCGCCCGCCGGTGCAGGTGGCGGCCTCGGGTACGGTGCGCACGGTCACGGTGGCGGGGCAGGCGGTCACGCTGAACTGATACGGCGCGGTTTGCGCCCGCGCTTCCCGTAGCGGGTGTCATCGCTAGCCAATCCCCACAGCGTCCATGCCGTGGGGATTTTTTTTATCTCGGCAGCCCGTGGCTTTCCAGCGCCGAATCAGGCCCGCGCTTGAGCGGCCGCAAAGGCGCCGTGCGCGCGCTTGCCGCGGCCGGGTTTCGGGCGGCGCGCTGCGCTAGTATCGACCGGTCATCACCAGCCGACCCCGTCATGCGCTCCAGTCCGCTATCGATTGCCTACATCGTCCGCGACCCCTTGCCGCCGCGCCGGGCCGACGTGCTGATTCTGTTCGGCGCCGAATTGCCGCGTCATGGCGTGCATGCCGAACTGGTCGGGCAGGCCGGCCCGGACGCCGCCAACAGCCCCGATGCCGTCAATAGCCCCGATGCCGCCGCTGGCGCCGGGCAGCCGGGCCCGGGCGGCATGCAGGTGGTCGGCAGCCTGGGCAGCCGTTTCGCCGCCGTGTGTTCGCCGTTCTGGGACGTGCTCGGCCTGCTGCGCGCCTGGCGTCGCGTGCGTCCGGGCTGCATCCAGGTGCGCGACAAGATCGCCAGCGCCTTCATGGCCTGGCTGGCGGCGCGCCTGCTGGGCGTACCTTTTGTCTACTGGATGTCGTTTCCGATCGTCGAAGGCTTCGAGGTGCGGCGCGACGCCATCGGCAAGCGGGGCAGGGGAGCACTGTGGCTGGCGCACGCGCTGCGGGCGCAGGCCTCGCGCCTGCTGCTGTACCGCCTGGTGCTGCCGCGTGCCGACCACGTGTTCGTGCAGAGCGAGGCAATGCGCGCCTGGCTGGCCGGGCGCGGCATCGCCCCTGGGCGCATGACGGCGGTGCCGATGGGCGTCGACAGCTCCCTGTTCGAGCGCAGCGCCATCGTCCCCAGCAGCGACCCGCGCCTGGACGGGCGCCGCGTGGTGCTCTACCTGGGCAGCGTGGCGCAATCGCGCCAGTCCGGTTTCCTGCTCGACGTTGCCATGCTGCTGCGCGCGCGCCTGCCGGAGGTCTTGCTGGTGATCGCCGGCGACGCGCCCTCGCTCGACGAAATGGCCTGGATGCGGCGCGAGATCGCCAGCCTGAAGCTCGAGCGGCACGTGCTGCTCACCGGCTGGCTGCCCCAGCGCGAGGCGCTCGGCTATGCCGTGCGCGCCGAAGTCGGCCTGTCGCCGATCCCGCGCGGGGTGCTGTTCGACGTGTCCTCTCCCACCAAGCTGGTCGAGTACCTGGCGCTGGGCCTGCCGAGCGTGGCCAACGACATTCCCGACCAGGCCCTGGTCCTCGAAGAGAGCGGGGCCGGGCTGTGCGTGCCGATGCAGGCCCGGGAATTTGCCGAGGCCACCCTGCGCCTGCTGGACGACCGCGCACTGGCGGCCGGGCTGGCCGCGCGCGGGCCGCCCTGGGTCCATGCGCACCGCAGCTACGCCATCCTCGGCCGCAAGGTCGCGCAGGTCTACAGCACCATCTGCCCGCCATGTGGACCTATTCGCTGAAGTTCACGCTGCGCTCGCTGCTGCGCGAGCTGCTGCGCGGCTTCTGGGGCCGCTATCTGGTGTATCCGCGCCTGGCCGCCGTGGAGCGCTCGGCGGCGCTGCTGAACGCCGCCATCGCGCGTCGCGCGCGCCACATCGGCGTGCCCGCCGATGCGGACGGCACCCGCCTGCGCCGCCTCACTCAAGGCGCGGCGCTGCTCGACAAGACCGAGCTGCAGCGCCATCCGGAGCGCTTCCTGCGTCCGCGCAGCCTGGGCACGCTGCTGCGCAACACGATCCGCACCAGCGGCACCTCGGGCAGCCCGCTGGCGCTGGTGCAGACCCTGGGCGCCGTGATCCGCGAGGAAGGCTTCATCCAGCGCCAGCTGGCCTGGATCGGCTGGCGCCATGGCCAGCGGCGCGCCTGGATCCGCGGCGAGATTGTTTGCCCGCCGCAGCCGCCCGACGGGCGCTACTGGTGCCAGGACTGGTTCGGCAAGATGCTCATGATGTCGTCCTACCACCTGTCGAACGCCACCATTGGCGCCTATGTCGGCGCGCTCGAGCGGCACGACCCGGTGGTCATCCATGCCTACCCGTCCTCGGTCGGCACGCTCGCTGCCTGGCTGAACGCGGCCGGGCAGCGCTACCGCGGCCGTGCGCTGCGCGGCGTACTCACGTCGTCGGAAACCCTGGAGCCGGAAGTGCGCACGGCCGTGGAAAGCGCCTTCGGCGTGCCGGTCTACGACTGGTACGGGCAGGCCGAACGGGTGGCGGCCATCGGCAGCTGCGAGCGCGGCAACTACCACGTGCTGACCGACTACGGCGCTGTCGAATTGCTGGAAGGAGAAGACGGCAGCTGCGAACTGGTCGGCACCACCCTGAACAATGCGGCCATGCCGCTGGTGCGCTACCGCACCGGCGACCGTGTTCTCCCTGGCAACGGCCGGCCCTGCGCCTGCGGCCGGGTTTTCCCCACCGTCAAGGCCGTTATCGGGCGCCAGGAGCGCATCGTGACCCTGCCCGACGGCCGGGTCATTGCCCGCCTCGACCGGGTATTCCAGGGCCATGAACGCGGCTTGCTCGAGGGCCAGGTGTTGTATCGCGGCGACGCGCGTTTCGTACTGCGCGTTGTCGCCACCGAGGCCTTCGGCGCGGCCGACGAAGCGGCCCTGCTGGACAAGTTCCTCCTGCGCGTACCCGGCGCGGAGGCAGGCGTGGAGCGGGTTGCGGCAATTGCGCGCGGGCCGAACGGCAAGTATGAATTTATTGCGTTTGAAATGTGAATTCTGTGGCGAACCGTGCGCGGGAGGGGAAATTCTTGATGTATGATCGAAATATTGTACCTTTATTAAGAAACGTGAACCACTTCCTCCCCACCAGATCGGTGCCAACGCCTGCCGGAGCCTGCGCATGAAAGCGCGCGCGCCGCGCATCCTCATGGTCGGCACGGCCCTCGAAGGCCGGGGTGGGGTGGCAGCGGTATTGTCGGTGCTGCGGGCCGGCGGTTTGTTCGAACGCGAGGCGGTGCACTACGTCTGCACCCACCGCGAGGGCGGCGCCCTTGCCAAGCTGTGCCACGCCGGCGCCGGCCTCTGGACCACGCTGGCGACTTGCCTGCTGCAGCGTCCGGCCATCGTCCACGCCCACGCTTCTTCCGGAGCGAGCTTCGTGCGCAAGTCGCTGGTGCTGCTGCTGGCACGCGCCAGCGGCTGCAAGACGATTTTCCACCTGCATGGCGGCACCTTCCGCGAATACGCACTGGAGCGCTCCAGCGCCCTGATGCGGCGCTGGATCCGCCATACCCTCGAACGCAGCTCGCTCGTCATCGCCCTGTCCGACAGCTGGGCCGTCTTTATCGAAGGCTTCGCACCGAAGGCGCGCGTGGCCGTGGTGCCGAACGCGGTGCCCCTGCCTGCGGCAAGGACCATCACCGTCCCGGCAAACCCTGCAAGCCTGGCCGGCGAGACGGACACCGCGGTCCCGGGCCGTATCCTCTTCCTCGGCCGCCTCGAAGCCGCCAAGGGCACGGCCGAACTGCTGGACGCCGTCGTGCAACTGGCGCCGCGCTTTCCGCAGCTGCGCCTGGTAATGGGCGGCAGCGGCGACCTGGACGGATTCCGGCGCCAGGCAGCGCAGCGCGGCATCGCCGGGCACATCGACTTGCCCGGCTGGCTGGACGCCGCCGCGCGCGACGCCGAGCTGGCGCGCGCCAGCGTGTTCTGCCTGCCGTCGCATGCCGAGGGCTTGCCGATGGCGCTGCTGGAAGCCATGGCGGCCGGCAAGGCGGTGGTGGCCAGCAGCGTGGGCGGCATCCCGGAACTGGTGCACGACGGCGAGAATGGCCTGCTGGTGCCGCCGCACGACGGCGCCGCCCTGGCGCAGGCCCTGGCGCGCCTGCTCGCAGACGAAGGCCTGCGCAGCCGGCTCGGCGCCAGCGCGCGCAAGACAGTGGAAGCACAGTATTCGACACAGGCAGTCTGCGGCCGCCTGGCCGCGATCTACAACGATTTGGCGGGGACGCGATGAACGCAACAGTACGCATGGTTTGGCTGGTCAACCGTTTGCGCTGCATGTCGGTGGCCGAGATCGGCTACCGCGTGCGCCAGGCCGCGCGCACAAGGATGAGCCGGGGAGCGGCCCATCGGGCCGCGCCTGCTCCCTTGCCCCGCGCGCGCAGCTTCGACGTGCACGGCGCCCCGGCGCTTGACCCGGTCCAGATCGATGCCCTGCTGGCGGAAGCCGACCGCATCTGCGCCGGCCACGTGGTGCTGTTCGCCGACCGCAGCTTCGACGTCGGCGTGCCCACCGTCTGGAACCGCGACCCGGACAGCGGCATCACCGGCCCGGCCGTGTTTTCGGGTGACATCGCCATCGACAGGCAGGAGCTGGTCGGCGACATCAAGCACGTCTGGGAACTGAACCGCCACCTGCACCTGGTGCGTCTGGCGCAAGCCTGGAGCGTGTCCGGCGAGGTGCGCTGGCTGCACGCGCTCGAACAGCAGCTGCGCAGCTGGCTCGACCAGTGCCCGCCGCTCACCGGCCCCAACTGGACCAGCCCGCTCGAAATGGGCATCCGCCTGGTTAACTGGGCCTTGCTGTGGCAACTGGTGGGCGGCGAGGCCAGCAGCCTGTTCGCCGGCGAATCCGGCCAGCGCCTGCGCGCCGACTGGCTCGACAGCATCCACGCCCATTGCCGCACGGTTGCGCGCAACCTGTCGCGCCATTCCTCTGCCAACAACCACCTGATCGGCGAACTCACCGGCCTGTTCGTCGGCGCCTCGGTCTGGCCCTGCTGGAAAGAGTCCGGCGCCTGGATGGAACAGGCCCGGCGCGAGCTCGAGCAGCAATCGCGCCTGCAGTATTCGCTCGACGGCGTGAACAAGGAGCAGGCCTTTGCCTACCACGTGTTCTCGGCCGAGTTCCTGTTCGTGGCCGGGCTGGTGGGGCAGGCGACCGGGGTGCCGTTCTCGCGCAACTACTGGGGCGTGCTGCAGCGCGCGCTGCGCTTCCTGCGCTCGGTGCGCGACGTCGGCGGCCACGTGCCGATGGTGGGCGACGCCGACGACGGCATCGTGTTCCGCCTGG
>Ga0265780_10005937_pt1 | contig 15306 bp, 11 predicted proteins | sample P1T30metagenome_FD_192432 | JGI IMG/M metagenome (GOLD analysis project Ga0265780, IMG submission 192432) | Plant litter microbial communities from East Loma Ridge, Irvine, California - P1 T30 | ecosystem: Environmental > Terrestrial > Plant litter > Unclassified | place: USA: California... | reverse complement strand
GGCGAGATGACTGAAGATAAGCGTGCGGCTTACGAAACGCTTTATACTTGTTTAGAAACTTTAGCACAGCTGATGAGTCCTGTAGCGCCATTCTTTGCCGATTGGTTATACAGGAACTTGAGTGTAAATGATAAAAACGCAGAACAATCTGTTCATTTAACCTTATGGACACCTGCAGATGAGAGCTTAATCGATACTGATTTGAATGAGCGGATGATTTATGCACAACATATTTCATCGATGGTTTTATCATTGCGCAAGAAATCAAGCATCAATGTTCGTCAGCCTTTAGAAAAAATCTTAATCCCATCTTTAAATGGCGATTTCGAGCAAAAAATATCAAAAGTAGCCGATTACATTCTTTCTGAAACAAACATTAAGCATATCGAATTTATCACTGATACGCACGGGATTGTGAAGAAAAAAGTTAGACCAAATTTTAAAGTTTTAGGTGCGAAGGTTGGTAAAAGTATGAAAGCCGTTGCCGATGCAATTAATAACTTTACTCAGGAGAACATTTTTGAGTTAGAGAAAGAAGGGCAAATTAGCATTTCGACAGATCCAAAACTTGGAGAAAGCATCAACTACGACGTACAATTATCAGATGTGGAAATTATTGCTGAAGATATTCCAGGATGGCAGGTTACTAATTTAGGTAGTTTAACGGTTGCTTTAGATGTTACCATTTCTGATGAGTTGAAACAAGAAGGTATTTCGCGTGAATTGGTTAATCGCATACAGAATTTGCGTAAAGAATTAAATTTTGAAGTAACTGATAGAATAAAGGTTGCTTTACAAAATCATAATCTTGTTGCTACCGCGGTTGCACATAACAAGGCTTACATTTGCGCAGAAATTTTAGCAGATGAACTAGAATTAACGGATACTGATTTAGATGCAAACAAAATCACTATAGATGATGTTGAATTAAGCATTTCAGTAACTAAAATATAAATCCATATATTAGAAAACTAAATTAAAAACATGGAAAACAGTAACAAAACACGCTACTCAGACAGTGAACTTCAGGAATTTAAAGAATTAATTCAAGATAAATTACGCATGGCGAAGGAAGAACTTAATGCCTTAACATCATCATTAAGTAATCCAAATGCTAATGGCACCGAAGATACCTCAGGAGCTTACAAAACATTAGAAGATGGTTCTGCAACAATGGAGAAAGAGCAGATTAATCAATTAGCTGCCCGCCAGAAAAAGTTTATTGATAACCTAGAAAATGCTTTAGTGCGTATCGAAAATAAAACCTATGGTATTTGTCGTGAAACTGGTAAACTAATCCAAAAAGAACGCTTACGTGCTGTTCCTCATGCTACTTTAAGCATGGAAGCTAAATTAAAGCAGAGTTAATGAAAGGCTACACAAAACCTTTACTTATCATCTTTTTGGTTCTATTGGCGGATCAGCTGATTAAAACCTGGGTTAAAACCAATATGTATCTTGGTCAGGAGTTTAACATTATTGGCAAATGGTTTATCATCCATTTTACCGAAAATAATGGAATGGCTTTTGGAATGGAGTTTGGTGGTGAATTTGGAAAACTAGCTTTGTCGCTTTTCCGCATTGCGGCGGTAGCTGGAATTGGTTACGGCTTACATTATTTAATAAAAAACAAATACCATCGCGGATTAATCTTAAATGTGGCACTGATTTTTTCTGGGGCTTTAGGAAATATCATTGATTCGGTTTTTTATGGTAAAATTTATGGATACGAAAGTTTATTTCATGGCCGTGTTGTAGATATGTTCTACTTTCCAATTGCCGAAGGACGTTTCCCAAGTTGGATTCCTATTTGGGGCGGCGATGATTTCATTTTTTTCAGGCCAGTTTTTAACCTTGCTGATGCAGCAATTTCAGTTGGCGTAATCCTCATTCTGGTTTTCCAGAAAAGTTACTTTAAAGAAGATGTAAAAGACGAGGTTGGAATTAACAGTGAAATTGTAGAGGATTAAAGGGAATTACGATTTCAGATTGGCGAATTACGATTTCTTAGCCTAAATATTATATGCCCATTTCTTAATTGAAATGGGCTTTATTTGTTTATAGTGGTCATTGCGAGGTACGAAGCAATCCTAAAGCATTCGTAGTTGAATCTATTTTATCTAATTGTTCGTGATTCGTAATTTCGATTGTGGCATTTTTCTTTGGAAAGCAATCAACTACTAAAATCAACATCTCCTCCCGCTATCCTTTCTGCCAATGAAGCCTGTACCTTAATATAGTTTCAATTAAAAAAATTCTGAACAGAATTACAACGCATTGGCATTCATACTATCGGGTTTATTAACTTTGGATACTGCAAGAAACAAAATTTGTATGGCGCCAAAGCTAAAATTTCAAGATATATCTTACCTAAAAACAGGAACTGAAAGACAAAGAAAAGCTCATCAGGTTTTAACTGAACATACAATTCTAGAAACACTAGCTAAATACAATCCAATTCTAGTGGGTACCGTTCCAATCAATATCGATATTGAAAATAGCGACCTAGATATCATTTGTTACACTCAAGATAAAGAAGAATTTAAAAATGCTTTATCCTTTCATTTCAAACATGAGCGAGACTTTCATGTTACGGAAAACAAGAAGTTTAACTCACTCAAAGCAAACTTTTTTATAAACGATTTTGAAATTGAAATCTTCGGCCAAAACATTCCTACCGAAAGGCAAAATGCTTACCGCCATATGTTAATTGAATATAAAGTACTTAAAGAGAAAGGCGAAAATTTTTAAACTTCAGATCATTGAATTAAAAAGAGATGGATATAAAACAGAGCCAGCGTTTGCAAAGCTGTTGAATTTGCAAGGCGACACTTATGAGGAGCTTCTGAAGTTGGAATTTTAAGGCTGCCGTCATTGCGAGGAACAAAGCAATCTTACCACAGTAGCTATTAAATCCTTTTGCATTAAGATTGCTTCGTAACTCGCAATGACGAGAAGCATCAATAAAAAAAGGCCCAACCAAAAATGGTCGGGGCCTTATTACTTTATTATAGTTTTAGACTACACGCCTAATAGCAATCTAGCTGGATCTTCTAATAATTGTTTTACGCGAACTAAGAAACCAACTGACTCACGGCCATCGATAATCCTGTGATCGTAAGATAAAGCAACGTACATCATCGGTCGAATAACAACCTCACCTTTTTCGGCGATCGGACGCTCGATGATATTGTGCATACCTAAAATTGCTGATTGTGGTGCGTTGATAATTGGAGTAGACATCATTGAACCAAAAACACCACCATTAGTTATAGTGAACGTTCCGCCAGTCATTTCCTCAATCGTTAATTTACCGTCGCGAGCTTTTAACGCTAAAGCTAAAACAGATTTCTCAATTTCAGCTAAACTCATGCTTTCTGCATTACGGATAACCGGAACAACTAAACCTTTTGGCGCTGAAACTGCGATAGAAACATCAGCAAAATTATTGTAAACAACTTCTTCACCATCAATACGAGCATTTACTGCTGGGAAATCTTTAAGCGCTTCTGTAACTGCTTTAGTAAAGAAACTCATAAAACCTAAACCAACACCATATTTCTCTTTAAAAGAATCTTTATATTTTCCGCGTAAATCCATGATCGGCTTCATGTTAACCTCATTGAATGTAGTTAACATCGCAGTCTCATTTTTAACACTAACCAAACGTTTGGCAACTGTTTTACGCAATGGCGACATCTTCTCCCTGCGTTCAGAACGTGCACCAGCTGGAGCTGCAGCAACAGGGGCAGCAGGAGCTTTTGGTGCTTCTGGTTTTTTACCTGCTTCAGCTTTTACAGCATCGTCTTTAGTAATACGACCATCAACACCAGTGCCCTTAACAGCACCCGAATCGATTCCTTTTTCAGCAAGAATTTTTCCGGCAGCAGGTGATGGTGTACCTGTAGCATAGCTTTCTCCAGATGATTTTTCAGCAACCGGAGCTGATGTTTTATCTTCAGTAACAACTCCTTTTTCTTCTGTTTTTGGAGCCTCAGCTTTTGCAGGAGCCGCACCACCATCTTCAATATTGCAAACTACTGCGCCAATGGCTAATGTATCACCTTCTGCAGCAATGGTTTTTAAAGTTCCAGCTTGTTCTGCGGTTAATTCGAAAGTGGCTTTGTCTGATTCTAATTCAGCAATAACCTCATCCATCTCAACAACATCGCCATCGTTTTTTATCCAACGTGATAAAACAACTTCGGTTATCGACTCACCAACTGGTGGAACTTTTATTTCTAAACTCATAATGTTTAATATATGTCTTTATTAGCTTCTAATTTTATATCAATACCAATGCTCAATAATTCCATTCGAAATGACACATTGATTTAAATTGACTTTTAAATCTGGTTATCCACCTTAATCAGCTTCTGCCAGTTTTTTACTTGCCTTTTTTGTAGCTTCTTTAACTTCCTCTTTTTTCACCGGAACTTCTAAAGCTTTAGCTAAAATATAAGCTTGTTGATTAGCGTGTTGCTTGGCGAAACCAGTGGCAGTACTGCTACTTTCTTTTCTCGAAATAACATCAATACCTTTCAAACCAGTTTTATACAATTTACGGAATAAATATGGCCAAGCGCCCATGTTTTCTGGTTCTTCTTGTACCCAAATTACCTCGTTTGCATTTTTATATTTTCCCTTGATGGCTTCCATCTGGTCAATTGGTGTAGGATATAACTGTTCTACACGTACGATGGCCACATGTTTTACCTGATCAGCTTGTTGTTTTTCTAATAATTCATAGTAAATTTTGCCGCTACAGAAAACTATACGAGTTACATCCGCAACCTTAACATTTACATCATCAATTACTTCTTTGAAACCGCCTTCGGTAAATTCTTCTAATTTGGAAACGCAAGCTGGATGGCGCAATAAACTTTTAGGTGTAAACACTACTAATGGCTTACGGAAATCGCGTTTAAACTGTCTGCGTAAAACGTGGAAAAAGTTTGCAGGTGTGGTACAATTTGCCACTTGCATATTGTAATCTGCACAAAGCTCCATGAAACGCTCAATACGTGCTGAAGAATGTTCAGGACCTTGGCCTTCATAACCGTGAGGCAATAACATCACCAAACCATTTTCACGTTGCCATTTTGTTTCTGCACTGGCAATGTACTGATCTACAACAATTTGAGCACCGTTAAAGAAATCGCCAAATTGCGCTTCCCAAATAGTTAAAGCATTTGGATTCGCCATTGCGTAACCATATTCAAAACCTAAAACACCATATTCTGATAAGTGTGAATTGTAAATATCAAAAGGTGCCTGTTGATCTGAGATGTTAGCTAAAGGAACATATTCTTCCTCGCTATCTTCTAATGTTAATACGGCGTGACGGTGAGAAAATGTACCCCGTTCTACATCCTGACCACTTAAACGAACACGTTTGCCTTCTGATAACAAAGTACCATAAGCCAATTGCTCGCCCATGGCCCAATCAAAAACGTTGGTGTCATTTACCATTTTTGTACGCTCAGCAAATAATTTTTCAATTTTTTTGAAGAACTTTTTATCTGATGGCAAAGTGGTAATCCGTTTACCAATTTCTAAAAGAGTAGATTTTTTAACGGCCGTAATCGGAGAAGTTTCAAAATCTTTTGGAGTTGCCATACGCAAATCTGCCCAGGCACCACCAAATTTAACTTCGGCATCACCAGCAACAAATTCTTTCGCTTCGTTTAAACGCTCTTGCAAAATGCCCCGGAAATCTTTTTCAATTTCTTTCGCTAAGCCCTCTTCCAGCTTACCTTCTTTTGTTAACTGGTCGATATAAATTTCCCTTGGATTAGGGTGTTTTTCAATTGTTTTGTACAATAAGGGCTGCGTAAATTTAGGCTCATCAGACTCATTGTGACCGAAACGACGGTAACATAAAATATCAATAAAAACATCGTTTTTGTATTTCTGACGGTATTCCATCGCCAGATTAATAGCATAAACTAAAGCTTCCGGATCATCTCCGTTTACGTGGAAAACTGGCGATAAGGTTACTTTAGCAATATCAGTACAATAGGTACTGGTACGGGCATCTTTATAGTTGGTAGTAAAACCAATTTGATTATTGATCACTAAATGGATGGTTCCACCGGTTTTATAACCTTCAAGGCCTGCCATTTGAATTACTTCATAAACAATTCCTTGTCCGGCTACAGAAGCATCTCCGTGAATTAAAATTGGAGCTAAACGGCTGTTATCGCCTCCATATTTAAAGTCGATTTTGGAACGGCTCATTCCTTCTACCACACCATCAACGGTTTCTAAATGCGATGGATTTGGGCAAAGGCTTAAGTGAACGCTTTTACCAGCAACAGTAGTTACATCAGTTGAATAACCTAAGTGATATTTTACATCACCACCAAATGGCGTATCAGGATTATAGCTTTTGCCTTCAAATTCTGCAAAAATGTCTTTGTAAGTTTTTTGCATAATGTTGGCCAGCACGTTCAAACGTCCGCGATGCGCCATCCCGATTACAAATTCTTCAATACCAAGATCAGCACCTTTTTCAATTACAGAATCTAATGCCGGAATTAATGCCTCAGCGCCTTCTAGAGAGAAACGTTTTTGACCTAAAAATTTTGTACCCAGGAAATTTTCGAAGCTTACCGCTTCGTTTAATTTTCTAAGAATCCGCTTTTTCTCATCAATAGAAAAACTTGGCGTATTTCTGGCACTTTCCATTTTACCCTGAATCCAGTTTAAAACTTCTGGTGTGCGCAAAAATTTAAATTCGGCACCAATAGAACTGGTGTAGGTTTGTTTTAAGAAGGCAACAATATCTTTCAGCTTGGCAGCTCCTATTCCAATCTCCACACCCGAATTGAAAACAGTTTCTAAATCTGCATCAGATAAACCAAAGTTAGAAAGATCTAAAGTTGGTTGATGTTTGCGTCTTTCGCGAACGGGATTGGTGTGTGTAAATAAGTGACCACGGCTTCGATAGCCATCGATCAAATTTAAAACACTAACCTCTTTCAGAAATTGCTCAGGAGTTTCGGCCGTTACTGTTGGATTTTCAGCACTTCTTCCAAAATCAAAACCCTCAAAAAACTTTTGCCAACCAAACTCAACTGATTCAGGATCTTGCTGATACGACTGATATAAAGAATCTATGTATTCGGCGTTTTCGCCGCTAAGATAAGATAAACTACCCATTATTAACTGTTTACTATAAGCATTACAAAATTAGAATTTTACCTTATATAAATGGCAAAAAACTGGATTAATTGCACAAAAAAATATATTTAGAAACATTCTGACATTCAATTGCATTCAAGCTGATCATAATAATTTTATTCGCGTTAAGCGTTAAGCAAAATACAAGCCAAGTATTAGTGGGTAAAAAGCGAATGGTTATTTTAAAGAATGAGTGAATTATTGAATGAGAGAATGACTGGTTTAGAGAATAAAAGCATGATTGGATTCAATATCTTCAAAAACCGGCCGAAGTTTAAGAAGCCCAAGTTAAGGCATAATTGCCTTTCGGATCGAGATTTTTAATGTTTTTATCTAAATCGAATACACTTTTTGATTTTTGATCATTACCTACTCCGGCAACATTAGCCCAATTTCCCCAATTACTAGCAGGGTTATAATCAATCAGTTTTTCTTCAAAATAGGCTGCACCAAAAACCCAACTTACCTCCAGATTATTTATCAAATAAAGTGCAGCAGTTTGACGAGCTATATTCGAAATGAAACCCGTTTGGTTCAATTCCGTCATTACGGCATCTACCACAGCAAAACCCGTTTGCCCATTTTTCCATTTATTGAAATTTTCATGCTCGTTCTCAACATCAATCAAACCCTGGCTTCCAAAACCATTGGGACTAAAGAAAGTATTGCCATATTTCTTGAACATGAAACGGAAATAATCTCTCCAAAGCAATCCTAATAAAACATGATTAAACATGGCTTTAGTATTAGGCATACCTTCCATTTTTTTAATTTCCCAGTACACCTTACGGGGTGATAAACAACCCATAGCCAACCAGGCCGATAACTTTGAGGCCAGAATAAGATTTTTAGCTGTAGCTGCCTGTTGCATGGCTACAATTACCTTTTGAAGATGAACCAAACCTTCGGCCTCACCTCCCGTAAACTCAAAATCAGCACGCTGATCTTTTTGCTGAGGAGATAAATTTAAATCGGTTAATGTAGAAAGTGTTCCCCAATCAATTACATCAGCAACATTTATGCGATCAGGAGCCTGAAAACATGGCTTGATAATAGAATCACGCTCAATCTTCTTTTTAAATTGATTAAAGGCATCAGGAATATCTTTTATTGGAAAAGGTAAATCCTCTTTATTATACAAGGTGTGCCCAATAAAATGCTTTAGGTTAACCCGTAACTTCCAAAGCACATTTTCCACTAATGTAGAAACATGGGTTTCTTCACGTGCCACTTCGCGATGATGGTAAACTTCAGAAATTTCATGCTCTTGAACAAGTTGCGGGATAATTTCTTCAGGATTTCCTTCAGCAATAAGTAGATTACCGCCAATCTTCTTGAGCGAGCTTCTTAAACCCAACACGCTTTCCAACATAAACTGCGCTCTGACATTACCTGTTTTCAGCGTTCCGTATTTGGTTTCACCGAATTGGCGGGGATCTAAAATATAAACCGGTAAAATCGAATCAGATTTAGCAATAGCCTCCACTAGCATTTCATTATCATGCAATCGAAGATCGTTTCTAAACCAGACTAAAATTTTTTTGGACATATTTTATTTTAAAAAGGGTATCAAGAGAGCAACTACAAATTTATCGTATTTTTTGTCGGCATCAAAAGCTGCGATATTTCTTTACAAATACCTAACAAAAACTAAATCGTTATGGAATAGTAAAAAATTGCGCATCGTTTATTTAAACATTCAACATCCATAATAAGAAAAAAATGAAACAAATCCTAATCATACTGCTGCTTCCAATAAGTGTTTTCGCTCAACAGCAAATCAAAACGAAGGCTGCACTCGAAACGGTAACCGTTTATAACAACGGCGCTCAGCTTTCTCACACCGGAAAAGTAAATCTTCCATCAGGCACCTCAGAAATTGTAATTAATAACATCTCGGGCAAGGTAAATGAAAACTCTATTCAGGTGGGTGTTTCTACTGGTGTAACCATTTTAGCCGTTCAGTTTAACAGAGATTTTTTAAATACAGATGATGCAAATCCTGAAATAAAGAAGTTGAATGATAGCGTAAAAATAGCGACCACTGAGTTGACTAAAACCAGAAATGCCAAAATTATTGAAGAACAAACATTAGTACTCTTGGATGAGAACAGAAAATCGGGTGGCACAAGTAATGGAACAAATGTAGCAGAACTGATTAAATTAGCTGAATATTATAGAGCGAAAAATGCGGAAGTAAGGGCCACGATTTCATCATTGATGATAACAGAAGAGAGACAAAACAGAAAGCTAAGCACATTGCAAAAACAAATTACTGAGTTAAGAAATAGCCCTAACCAACAGCTTGGCCAGCTCGTTCTTCAATTAATGTGTAAAGAAAGTGCCGAGGTCAGTTATCATGTTTCTTATATTACTCCTGCTGCAAGTTGGCTGGCCAGCTATGATATTAAATCAGCAAGTACTGCAAAACCACTTGGTATTGTTTACAAAGCGGCAATTACGCAAAGTACAGGTCTGGACTGGAAGAAGGTAAAACTTGCCTTGTCAACAGGCAACCCAAATTATAACATTACGGCACCAAATTTAAATCCATGGTTTGTTTCTGCCAATCAACCACAAATACGGATTCGAGGAATGGCTTCACCGATTATAAAAGAAGAAAAAAGTTTGGATGAAGTAGTTGTTACTCAATTAAACGGAAAAAGAAAAGGGTCTTTAGAGGCCGCATCTTCTATAAGCGATTATACCACAGTTAATGAATCGCAACTTGGTGTAACTTTCGATATCGATATTCCCTATGATGTTAACAGCGATAATAAGCCTCATACGGTCGCCTTCAAAGAATACCAGGTGCCTGCAAAGTACAAATATTATGCAGCACCAAAATTGAGCACCGATGCCTATCTGCTAGCCGATGTGATTGATTGGGAAAAACTGAATCTCCAGGCAGGTAATGCCAACATTATTTTTGAAGGTACTTATACTGGCAAATCTTACATTAACCCTGCTAATATTCTAGATACCCTAAGCCTAAGTATGGGTAAAGACAAAAAGATCATCATCACGAAAGAAAAGCAAGAAGATTTTAGCAGTACCAAGATGATTGGATCGAATAAAAAACAAGTGTTTACTTATTTAATTAAAGTGAGGAATACCAAAAAAGATGCTATAGATTTATCGCTAAAAGATCAGTATCCACTATCTACTGCAAGCGATATCGAAATTGAATTGCTGGAGCACAGTGGCGCTGAGATTAATAAAGAAAGCGGAATGCTCGCCTGGCAGCTAAAGATTGCACCGAATGAAACTAAGACCATTAAGTTAAGCTATTCAGTTAAATCGCCGAAGAACAGTATTATTGCTGGGTTGTAGATTTTTTTCAGCATCAAAATTTCCGCATGCACGAAGATGAAGGACTTGCGGCTGAACTCCCAACTCTAAACTCCAGACTTCGGACTAAAAGCAAACCCTTTCGTATCTTTGGTGTTTTACACACATGGCAAAAAAGATTCTAATTACTGGTGCTACCGGACTTGTTGGCAAGGAACTCAAAAACCAACTTTTGAATAAAGGATACGAGGTAAATACCCTATCACGAAAAAAGAGTTCCGATCCGAATAATTTTGTGTGGGACGTTTACAAAGGAACGATCGATTCCAGATGTATAGAAAGTGTAGAGTCAATTATTCATTTGGCCGGCGAACCCGTAGCAGAAAAAAAATGGACTGATGAACGCAAGAAACAGATTATTGAAAGTCGAGTAAAATCAACGGAATTGCTTTACAAAACGATCAAAGCAACGCCAAATCATCAGGTTAAATCTTTTATTTCTGCTTCTGCAGTTGGATATTATGGAGATTGTGGCGATGAAATTCTGACCGAACAAAGTCCGAATGGTTATGGATTTCTGGCAGAATGCTGTAAGCTTTGGGAAGATGCAGTTGAACAAGGAAAGAAGCTAAGCTTAAGAATTGTGAAGTTGAGAACAGGCATTGTATTTAGCAATGATGGTGGTGCGCTACCGCAGCTAGATAAATCTGTACGCCTGTTTGTAGGTGCTGCTATAGGTACAGGTAAACAATGGACACCTTGGTTACACATTGACGACATGGTGGAAATGTACGTTTACGCATTGGAAAATATAAAAATGGAGAGTTGCTATAATGCTTGCGCTCCATTCCCTGTTACCAACAAAGGATTGACTAAAGCCATTGCCAACCATTTAAAACGGCCGTTTTGGCCGGTAAAAGTACCTAAGAAAGTAATTGAATTGGCAATGGGCGAAAGAGCAGAAGCCGTATTAATGAGCAACAACACCTCCGCACAAAAGATTTTGGATGCTGGTTTCAAATTTAAATTTACTGATGTCGACGAGGCACTTACCGATCTCTACAAAAAATAAGTACTTTCAAGCCAAATCAATAAGTTTAAATGAAAAAACCCATCAACATCTTTTGGTTCCGCCGTGATTTAAGGCTGGAAGACAATGCAGGACTTTACCATGCTTTAAACAATGGTGAACCCGTGCTTCCGCTATTTATCTTTGATCAAAATATTCTCGATAAACTTGCCAAGGATGATGCAAGAGTAACATTTATCTACAACACAATCGGTGATTTAAAAAGAGAATTACAGAAACATGGATCAGATGTATTGGTGAAATATGGAAAACCAGAAAAAATCTGGTCAGAAGTTTTAAAAGAATATGATGTTCAAGAAGTCTATACCAACCATGATTATGAACCTTATGCCCGTGAACGCGATGATAATTTGGCAGAATTTTTAGCCAGCGAAGAAATTGCTTTTAGAACCTTTAAAGATCAGGTGATATTTGAGAAAGACGAAATTTTAAAAAGCGATAAAACGCCATATACCGTATTTACGCCCTTTTATAAACAATGGCAAGCTAAATTGGATGATTTTTATTTTAGGGCTTATCCAACAAAAAAATATTTCAAAAACCTATTTCAAACCAAACATTTAGTGCTGCCCTCACTAAAGGAAATGGGCTTTGAAGAGAGTAAACAAAAATTTCCAAAAATCGCCTACAAGGATAAACTCGATAGTTACGCTAAAGAGAGAGATTTCCCCGCTTTGGAAAGTACCACGAGAGTTGGGTTGCATTTAAGATTTGGCACTTTAAGTATCAGGAAAGCAGTTAAAGATGCTATTGAGGCAAAATCAAATATCTGGCTATCTGAATTAGCCTGGAGAGAATTTTACATGATGATACTCTGGCATTTCCCTTACGCAGCTTTCGATTCGTTCAAAAAACAATATGATAAAATAAAATGGCGCAACAACGAAGCTGAATTTAAAGCCTGGTGCGAGGGCAACACAGGTTATCCGATTGTGGATGCGGGGATGCGACAGCTGAATGAAACCGGCTTTATGCACAACCGCGTAAGAATGGTTGCTGCAAGTTTTCTATCAAAACACTTATTAATTGATTGGCGCTGGGGCGAGAATTATTTTGCTGAAAAGCTTTTGGACTATGAAATGGCCAGCAATGTTGGTGGCTGGCAATGGGCTGCAGGCTCAGGTAATGATGCCGCACCTTATTTCCGAGTGTTTAATCCTGAATTGCAAACCAAAAGATTTGATTCAAAATTTGAGTATATCAAAAAATGGGTGCCAGAATATGGGACAAAAAAATATGCCCAACCAATAGTTGAGCATACATTTGCACGAGAAAGAGTGCTTAAAGTATTTAAAGAAGCGTTATCTTAATTGGTAACGCTAACAATTTCTATGTCGAAATCCAGTGGGGTTGCACCAGAACCTAAATCTGATGGTACAATCAATCTAAGTTTTCCACCCGCGGTTACTTTTCCAGGTAAAATTAACTGCCAGCCTTTGTAAAGCGTATTCAGTATAGCGCTGTAACCTCCAGTCGGAGATGTTTCTATTTCACTCCCATCTAAATATCTTACCGTATAGTTTACTACAATTGTAGAATTAGTAGTAATTCGATCTGTACCTGTTCCAGAAGCGGAAATGCTATATCTTGCTCTTGATGGATCTTTAATCATCGTTAAGCCTTTATCTGCAATGAATTTGTTAATCTCAAACTCATCTACTTCATGTTTTTTTGTATAGTTATAAATGGCTAAATCTACCAGAATATTCTCGTTAGAACCTACTCCTATTGATTCTAATCCATTACGGCCAAAAGCTGTATACGAAGGCAATATTAATTTCGCCGTTCCTCCCCTTTTTAACATGGAAAGTACTTCCCTTATTGGAGTGAATACATATGGTTGTCCTCCTATCGTAAATCTATCTGTATATCCTAAAAAAGTACCAGGAATGCTTAAGTCGGAAGTTTGATTTAAGACTTTTCCATTCAGAAGCTTGAAACTATATGAATAATAAATAGAATCTGAATTTTTTAATACATTGCCAGATCCTGGGGTGAGAACACTATAATAATATCCGGTAGATGACTTGGTTAGGTTTAGGCTATTACTTTTTAAATATGCCTGAATAGCATTATCGTCGGTTGCCTGAATAGTTTCGTATTCTTTCTTACATGCTGAAAGAAAAACGATAGCCAGCAAACATGTTAACAGGCTTAGTTTGGTAAGTTTATTCATTTAGTTTGTAACGTCTGTAAGTGTTATGTTGAAATCAAGGATAGCATTTGCAGGAAGCAATGAAGAAGGAGATTGCGTTCCATAGCCGTAATATGATGGAATAATTAAACGGATTCTCCCGCCTTTTTGAATTTTTGGAATTCCAAACTGCCAACCAGCAATTACCCGTCCCAACATAAATTTAATTGGAGTACCTTTTGTGCTATCGAAAACTGTTCCGTTAAGAAGTTTGCCTTCATAATCTGCAGTAATCTGAGTAGATGAAGAATAAGTAATACTTCCTGATCCTGGGGCAATGATTTGATAATAAATTCCCGAAGGATCTTTAATCGCCGGAATGTTATTCGCTTTTACGAAGGCGCCAATAGCAGCAGTGTCCGCTTTAAACTGCGGTGTTGGATCGTAGTTTTCCACCGCCTCATCTTTTCTACATGCTGCGAAGAATCCTACAACGCAAAGCAATAATAATATATACTTGAATTTTAGCATCATCCGCAAAAATAAGCTTTTAATACGGATGCTACAATTTTTAACCAAATTTAACATTCAAGTTGTAAGTTGTAAGTGATAGGTTCTAAGTTGAATCTATAAATAGGTAAATTTAACTTCAATGCTAAATTCACCTCATCAACAAGCAAACCTATAACTTACAACGTATAACCCACAACTTAAAAGATATATTTATTCGCTTCAATTAATTGTTGAGCAACCCTTTGACGAGCATCTTTAACATTAAAAGGCTCTACCTTGGTAAAACGACGTAAACCCACCAACATCATGCGTTGCTCATCACCATCAGCAAATGCCCAAAGTGCTTCTTTACCCGCCTTGGCAATGCCATCAACAGCCTCAACCATATAAATTCTCAATAAATCTAACTGACCCGCTGAAGCTTCTTCTCCGCGTAACGATACCAATTTCTCGGTTCTTAGCAAAGCTGATTCCAATACATAAACATAGCCTGCCATGTCTGCAATGTTCATTAAAATCTCTTGCTCTTTACTTAAAGTCATCATTAGTTTTTGAACGGCAGCGCCAGCAACCATCAAAGTGGCTTTCTTAAGGTTCGCTAAAACTTTTTTCTCCGCAGCAAATAATGTAGTGTCTTCTTCGCCAAAATCAGGAATGCTCATTAATTCGGCAGCAACAGCAGTCGCTGGTCCCATCAAATCTAACTCGCCTTTCATAGCTCGCTTCAACATCATATCAACGGTTAGCAATCGATTAATTTCGTTAGTTCCTTCGAAAATTCTGTTAATACGAGCGTCACGATAAGCTCTATCCATTGGCGCATCGGCACTGAAACCCATTCCACCATAAATTTGAACACCTTCATCCACAGTATAATCCAATGCTTCAGAACCCCAAACTTTTAAAATGGCACATTCAACCGCAAACTGCTCTACAGATTTTAATCTTGCTTTGCCCGATTCCATTCCTCCCGCAACCAGTTGGTCGTAAGTATCATCAATATTTTGTCCTGCACGGTAGTTCGCTGCATCGACAGCATAAAGCTTCGAAGCCATCTCGGCAATTTTGAAACGAATGGCACCGTATTTAGAAA
>Ga0265780_10005936_pt1 | contig 15311 bp, 14 predicted proteins | sample P1T30metagenome_FD_192432 | JGI IMG/M metagenome (GOLD analysis project Ga0265780, IMG submission 192432) | Plant litter microbial communities from East Loma Ridge, Irvine, California - P1 T30 | ecosystem: Environmental > Terrestrial > Plant litter > Unclassified | place: USA: California... | reverse complement strand
TGGCGCCGGCCAGCGCGGCGAAGGACGACGGCGGCACCGGCACCCAGAGGTCTTCGCAGATCTCGACGTGAAAGCGCAGCAGCGGCTGTTCCGCGACCTCGAACAGCTGGTCCGGACCGAAGGGTACCGACTGCCCGAGCAGGGTGATTTCGCGCTCCGCGGTGTTTTCCGCGGGGTTGAACTGCCGCATTTCGTAAAATTCGCCATAATTGGGGAGGAAGCTCTTCGGCACCGCACCCAGGATATGGCCGCCCGCGACCACCACCGCGCAATTGAACAGCACGTGGTTGACGCGCAGCGGCATGCCGACGACGAGGGCCAGCGGCAAGGTCTTCGAAGCCTCGACCACCTCGCCCAGCGCCGCCAGCACGGCATCGAGCAGCGCGCGCTGGTGGAACAGGTCGTCGCAGGAGTAGGCTGACAGCCCGAGCTCGGGGAAAGCGACCAGTACGGCGCCCTGGGTGGCGGCCTGGCGCGCGAGCTTGATTGTCTCGGCGGCGTTGAAACCGGGATCGGCCACGCGGCAGCGCGGGCTGGCCACGGCCACGCGCGCGAAGTCGTGAGAGTAGAGATTGAAGAAATGCTTGTCCATCATGGGTCTTTCGCCGGCGAGCGCAGAACTTGTCTGTCCGAAAGAGCCACGCTCACCCAGTCTTTGTACGGAAGTCATCTTGAATTATCGCACGCATATCGTTTCCTCATTGTCCGATATTGGGCAAGAAGCCTGGGATGGCCTGCTGGCCCTGCAGGACCAGCCGAATCCCTTCCTGTCATGGGCCTTCCTGCACGCCCTGCACGAATCCGGCAGCGCCACGCCGGACACCGGCTGGCAGCCGCAGTTCGTCGCCCTGTATGAAGACGACGGCGGCGGCGGCGAACGCCTGGCCGCCGCCCTGCCGCTGTACGTGAAAGGCCATTCCTACGGCGAATACGTGTTCGACTGGGCCTGGGCCGACGCCTATGCGCGCAACGGCCTGGAGTACTATCCCAAGCTGCTGGCCGCGGTGCCCTTCACCCCGGTCAGCGGCCCGCGCCTGCTGGCGCGCGACCCCGCCGCGCGCGCGGCCCTGGTCGAGGTGCTGCGCGCGGTCCAGCAGGATTCCGACGTGTCGTCGACCCACATCCTGTTCCCTCCCGAAGAGCAGGCCAGGCAGCTCGAAGATGCCGGCTACCTGCTGCGCAGCGGGGTGCAGTTCCATTGGGAGAATGCCGGCTATGCCAGCTTCGACGACTTCCTCGCCACGCTCGAGCAGAAAAAGCGCAAGAACATCCGCGCCGAACGGCGCAAGGTGCGCGAGGCGGGCGTCACGCTGCGGCGGGTGCGCGGCAGCGATGCGAGGGACGAGGACTGGCGCCTGTTCGTGCGCTGCTACCGCCAGACCTATGCCGAGCACCATTCGACGCCCTATCTGAACCTGGATTTCTTCCGCCGCATCGGCAGGGAGATGCCGCAGAACCTGCTGCTGGTGATCGCCGAGCGCGCGGGCCAGCCGATCGCCGCCTCGCTGGTGGTGCACGATGACACCACGCTGTACGGGCGCTACTGGGGCGCGCTGGAACACGTGCCCTGCCTGCACTTCGAGACCGCCTACTACCAGCCGCTGGAGTTCTGCATCGAGCAGGGCATCCAGGTGTTCGAAGGCGGCGCCCAGGGCGAGCACAAGATGGCGCGCGGCTTCCTGCCGACGCGGACCTGGTCGGCGCACTGGCTCAAGCATCCGGCGTTTTCGGATGCGGTCGAGCGCTTCCTGGAACGGGAGAGCGGTGGGATCGAGGAGTATATCGACGAGTTGAACGATCGGAGTCCGTTCAAGGCGTAGGGTGGACGGCATCCCCGTGATGCCACCACAGCGTCGGATTATTGTCGGCCAGCTCGCGCAGCATGTCCCACACCACCTTCACCCGCCGCAAGCGATACAGGTCGGTCGGCGCGGCCAGCCAGAACGAGCGCTCGGCGTGCATGCCGGGCAGCACCGGCACCAGGCGCCCGTCCTGCGGGACGGCGTAGGGCGGCGCCATGATCAGGCCCATGCCCAGCGCCGCGGCCTCGATCTGGGCCGTCATGCCCGAGCAGCACAGGCGCCGGCGCGGCGTGAAGCCGAGTTCGTTCAGGTAAGAAAGCTCGCGGCTGGCCAGGCGGTCCTGCACGTAGTCGACGAAATCGTGGCGTTCCAGGTCGGCGTGGCTGCGGATGGTCGGATGCCTCGACAGGTAGGAGGGCGAACCGTACAGGTAGAAGCGGAACGAGGCCAGGCGCGTGACCATGTAGCGCCCGGTGGACGGCGGGTCGAGCATCACGCCCAGGTCGGCCTCGCGGTTGGCCAGGTTGGCGAAGCTGGGCAGCGCCAGCAGGTCGATCGACAGCTCGGGATGGTCCTGGAACAACTTGCGCAGCAGCGGCGCCACCACCCGCACGCCGAACACCTCCGGCACCCCCAGGCGCACCACGCCATGCGCCGCCACCTCCGCCCCGCCGAGCTGCTCGGCGGCGGCCAGCGCCGCGCCCTCCATCGCCTCCGCATGCGGCAGCAGCGCGCGGCCCATCTCCGTCAGCTCGTAACCCTCGCGCGAGCGGTCGAACAAGGTGGTGCCGAGCTGCAGTTCCAGACGGTCGATACGGCGCGCCACGGTGGTGTGCTCGACTTCCAGCCGGCGTGAGGCGCCGGACAGGGTGCCCGCCCGAGCCAGTTCCAGGAAGAAACGCAAATCGGTCCATTCTGGCAGGCTGTTCATGTCAAGTCCCGTTGTTCGATATCAACATGACATATTGTGCACTCGTGCACAGTCCCGCTGCAAGGTTTTCGGACCGGGGTTTGCGAGCGCGCAGCAGACAAGCCCCTTCCCTCTAGGTCACCCCATCCACCCCGCGTTTCATGCCATCAGAAATGGTGCAGTGCGATGTGCATTTATGCACACCCGGTGGGCGCGGTGTTGTCTTTTCAGCCAATTTCATCCGAGGCACACTGTGATGCGTGTAAAAAAAGTAGCTGAATACATAACAACACAACAATATCTGGAGACAACAATGCGCGTTAGCAAGAAGAAACTGAAGCTGCTGGATCCGCGCTTCATCAGCCATTCCGCGGCGGCCCTGCTTGCCCTGTCCGGCACCACCGCCGGCGTCGCCCACGCCCAGAGCGGCGGCGGCGCCATCGCCATTTCGGAGGAAAACGTCGAGAAGGTCGTGGTGACCGCGCGCCGTCGCCAGGAAACGCTGCAGGACGTGCCGGTGTCGGTCACCGCCTTTACCGCCGACCAGCTCTCCAAGCAGGGCATCCCCGACGTGGTGGCCCTCACCACCACGCTGCCCAACACCACCCTGAAGGCTTCGCGCGCCACCAACACCACCCTCACCGCCTTCATCCGCGGCGTCGGCCAGGCCGACCCGCTGGCCGGCTTCGAAGCCGGCGTCGGCATCTACCTCGACGACATCTACCTGGCCCGCCCGCAAGGCGCGGTGGCCGACATCTACGACGTCGAGCGCATCGAAGTGCTGCGCGGCCCGCAGGGCACGCTGTACGGCCGCAACACCATCGGCGGCGCCGTCAAGTACGTGACCCGCAAGCTGGCGCCGCAGACCGACGTGCGCCTCAAGGGCACGCTCGGCAACTACAAGGAACGCGACGCCGTCATCACCGCCAGCACCCCGGTCAACGAACAGCTGCGCGTGGGCGCCACCTTCGCCCGCTTCAAGCACGACGGCTACGGCCGCAACCTGTTCAACGGCGCCCCCAACTACGACAAGGACCTGACCGCCGGCCGCATCTCGGCCGAATGGCAGGCCACGCCCGACCTGTGGGTGCGCTTCGCCGCCGACCTGACCCAGGACGACTCGCATCCGAAGAACGGCCATCGCCTGATCCCCGGCCGCACCAGCGGCGCGCCGATCCTCGACAACGTCTACGACACCCGGGCCGAGATGATGACGGCCGTCGGCAACAAGCAGGAGGTGCGCCAGCACGGCGTGTCGGCCACGGTGGAATGGACCGTCTCGCCCGAGCTGAGCTTCAAGTCGATCACCGCCCAGCGCCAGGACAGGTCGTGGGCGCCGATCGACTTCGATTCGCTGCCCGTGATCGACATGGAAGTGCCGGCCCTGTACACCAACCAGCAGTTCAGCCAGGAATTCAACCTCACCTATACCGGACCGAAGATCCAGGGCGTGGCCGGCGTCTACTACATCGACGCCAACGCCTACAACAAGTTCGACACCATCCTGGCCGGCATCGCCCCCACCAGCACCTTCACCAGCGGCGACATCGACACCAGGGCCTGGGCCGTCTATGCGGACGGCAGCTACAACCTGACCGACACGCTGCAGCTCTCGGCGGGCGCGCGCTACACCTCGGACGAGCGCAAGGCCTCGATCTACCGCCAGATCTACTTCGGCCTGGCCGGCTCGCCGGAAATGGGCAACCCGGGCGCGATCCTGTTCCGCACCGACACCGACCTGCGCAACCTCGAACGCACCGACAAAAAATTCACCCCGCGCATCGCCCTGAACTGGAAGATGACGCCCGACCAGAACATCTATACCTCGTACTCGAAGGGCTTCAAGGGCGGCGGCTTCGACCCGCGCCTGAACGTGGTCGGCACCCGCATCTCGGCGGCCCAGGCGCGCGAGGGCTACAAGCCCGAGACCATCGGCACCGCGGAACTCGGCCTGAAGTCCTCGTTCAACGGCGGCCGCATCACCACCAATACCGCCCTGTTCTACAGCGACTACAAGGACGTGCAGATTCCCGGCTCGGTCGCCATCGACACCAATGGCGACGGCCGCGACGACAGCTTCGCCGGCCTCACCACCAACGCCGGCAAGGCCAAGATCAAGGGCTTCGAGTTCGAGGCCGTGGCCCACGTCACCAGCAACTTCAGCCTGGCCGGCATGTACAGCTACATCGACGCCGACTACGACGAATACATCGTCGCCGGCGTCAACGTGGCGGACCAGCGCGTATTCCAGAACACCCCGCGCAACTCGGGCAACCTGCGCGCCACCTACGAGCTGCCGCTGGCGCTGGCCGGCCACAACGGCCGCCTGGCCCTGATCGGCAGCGCGTCCTACCGCGGCAAAACCTACCAGTTCGAGACCCCGTCGATCCTCGACCAGGATTCCTACTACCTGTACGACGCCAGCATCCTCTGGACCCGCGCCGACGGCAAGATCCGCGCCGGCATCCACGGCAAGAACCTGTCGGACAAGCACTACAAGACCGCCGGCTACCTGTTCCCGACCCTGGGCAACGAAGGCACGCTGACCGCCTTCTACGGCAACCCGCGCACGGTGCAGGCGACGGTGGAGTACCGCTTCTAAGGGCGCAGCGGCGTGCCCGCCATGCCGGCGCCCGATGGCGCCGGCATGGCGGGCGCCTACCAGGATCCGAACGACAGGAATCATCCAGCGTGCCCCATTACATCCCAATCAGCTACACCGGCGGCGACGGCCTGGCGCTGTATGCGCGGGACTACCCCGCAGCCGCAGCCGCCGATACCGCGCTCGCCCCCGCGGCACAGCGCCTGCCGGTCATCTGCATCCACGGCCTGACCCGCAACTCCTCCGACTTCGAGGAATTCGCCCCCATCGTCGCGGGCCTCGGCCGGCGCGTGCTGGCGCTCGACGTGCGCGGCCGCGGCGAATCGGCGCGCGACCCCGATCCCGAACGCTACACCCCGAAGGTGTATGCCGACGACGTCGAGGCGCTGATGGACAGGCTCGGCATCGCGCGCGCCGTCTTCGTCGGCACCTCGATGGGCGGCCTGATCACGCTGACCCTGGCCGGACGCAACATCGAGCGGATCGCCGCGGCGGTGCTGAACGACATCGGCCCGGTCATCTCGCACAAGGGCCTGGCGCGCATCGCCGCCTACGTCGGGCGCCACAGCGCGCCGGCGTCCTGGCAGGAAGCGGCGGCCGCCATCAGGGACATCAACGCCTGCGCCTTCCCGGCCAACGGCGATGCCGAATGGGACAAGTGGGCGCGCCGCGCCTTCGCCCCGGATGCGGCGGGCCGGCTGGCGCCGCGCTACGACCCGGGGATTGCCAAGGCCATGCAAACCGGTAGACTCAAGACCAGCTCGCCGGCGCTGCGCAAGGGCTTCCGGCGCCTGGCCAGCGAATGTCCGGTGCTGCTGGTGCGCGGAGAACTGTCCGACCTGCTCGAGCCGCGCCAGTCCGGCTGGATGCGGCGCGAGGCCCCGGGCATGCGCTATGCCGAGGTGCCCGGCGTCGGCCACGCGCCGATGCTGACCGAGCCGGCGGCCCTCGATGCCATCGTCCGCTTCCTGGCCGACGTGCCATGACGCCTGTCGCGGCAAGAACGAATACAAGCAAAACGAAGGAGACAAGATGAAACGCATCAAGCTTATTCCCGCAGCCCTGCTGGCCGCCTTTGCCGCCACCGCAGGAAGCGGCGCCCTGGCCGCGCCCGATCTCAAGGTGGCCCTCATCGCCGGCAAGACCGGCCAGCTCGAGGCCTACGCCAAGGAAACCGAGACCGGCTTCATGATGGGCCTGGAATACCTCACCGGCGGCAAGATGGAAATCAACGGCCGCAAGATCCGCGTGATCGTCAAGGACGACCAGGGCAAGCCCGACCTCGGCCGCACCCTGCTGGCCGAAGCCTATGGCGACGACAAGGTCGATATCGCGGTCGGCACCACCTCGTCCGGCTCGGCGCTGGCGATGCTGCCGGTGGCGAAGGAATACAAAAAGGTGCTGATCGTCGAGCCGGCCGTGGCCGACGAGATCACCGGCGCCAAGTGGAACAAGTATATCTTCCGCACCGCGCGCAGCTCGATGCAGGACGCGCTGGCCGCCGCCTCCACCCTCAAGAGCGGCAGCGTGGCCTTCCTGGCCCAGGACTATGCCTTCGGGCGCGACGCCATCAAGGCCGGCAAGGAAGCCCTGGCCGCCACCGGCAGCAAGGTCAAGGTGGTGCACGAGGAATACGCGCCGATCGCCGCCACCGACTTCACCGCGCCGACCCAGCGCCTGTTCGATGCGCTCAAGGACAAGCCGCAGCCGCGCATCCTGTCCATCGTCTGGGCCGGCCCGAACCCGATGAACAAGATCGCCGACATGCAGCCGGGCCGCTACGGCATCGTGCTGGCGCCGGGCGGCAACCTGCTGCCGGTCATGAAGACCTGGAAGGCCTATGCGGGCACCGAAGGCACCATCTTCTATTACTACGGCTTCCCGAAAAACAAGATGAACGACTGGCTGGTGACCGAGCACATGAAACGCTACAAGGCCCCGCCCGACATGTTCACCGCCGGCGGCATGGCGGCGGCGGGCGCGGTGGTCGCGGCGCTGCAGAAGGTCCCCTCGGCCAACAGCGAGCAGCTCATCGCGGCGATGGAGGGCATGTCGTTCGAGACGCCCAAGGGCACGATGAACTTCCGCAAGGAAGACCACCAGGCCCTGCAGCCGATGTACCACTTCCGCATCAAGAAGGACCAGAAAAGCGAGTGGGACCTGCTGGAACTGGTGCGCGAGATCCCCGCCACCGAACTGCCGCTGCCGGTGAAGAACAAGCGCTGACATGAGGGCCTCCAACGCATCGGCGCAGCCTTCCCTGTCGACCCGCGAACTGACGATCCGCTTCGGCGGCCACGTCGCGGTGAACGCGGTGACGGCCGACTTCCATCCCGGCACGCTCACCGCGATCGTCGGGCCGAACGGTGCCGGCAAGACCACCTACTTCAACCTGGTCTCGGGCCAGCTCGCCGCCAGCGCCGGGCGCGTGTTCCTGGCGGGCCGCGACGTCACGCGCTTCGGCGCGGCGCGCCGCACCCGCATGGGCGTGGGCCGCGCCTTCCAGCTGACCAACCTGTTCCCGCACCTCACCGTGCGCGAGAACGTGCGCCTGGCGGTGCAGAGCCGGGCCGGCATCGGCCTGTCGATGCTGTCGCTGTGGTCGGGCCACAAGGCCGTCACCGAGCGCGCCGAGCACTACCTGGAGCGGGTGGCCATGATCTCGCGGCGCGACGCCTGGGTCGGCACCCTGTCGCACGGCGACCAGCGCAAGCTGGAAGTGGCGATCCTGCTCGCGCTGGAACCCGAGATCCTGATGTTCGACGAACCGACCGCCGGCATGAGCGTGGACGAGGTGCCGGTGGTGCTCGACCTGATCCACCAGGTAAAAGCCGAGCGCAACAAGACCGTGCTGCTGGTGGAGCACAAGATGGACGTGGTGCGCGCGCTGGCCGACCGCATCGTCGTGCTGCACAACGGCAGCCTGGTGGCCGACGGCAAGCCCGCCGAGGTCATGCAATCGAAGATCGTACAGGAGGCCTATCTTGGCACACCCGAACATGCCTGATACCGTCCCGGGGCCGGGGGCGCGCGAGCCGATCCTGACCCTGTCCGGCGTGCATACCCACATCGGCCAGTACCACATCCTGCAAGGCGTCGACCTGGTGGTGCCGCGCGGCGGCCTGGCGGTGCTGCTGGGGCGCAACGGCGCCGGCAAGACCACCACCCTGCGCACCATCATGGGCCTGTGGAAGGCCGGCAGCGGATCCATCGTGTTCGACGGCCGCGACATCACGAAGCTGGACACGCCCGACATCGCCCGCGCCGGCATCGCCTACGTCCCGGAAAGCATGGCCGTGTTCTCGGAGCTGACGGTACGCGAGAACCTGTATCTGGCCGCCCGCAGCGGTCCGCTCGACGACGCGCGCGTCGACTGGATCTGCGGCTTCTTCCCGGCCCTGAAGAAATTCTGGAACTACCCGGCCGGGAACCTATCGGGCGGCCAGAAGCAGATGGTGGCGATCGCGCGCGCGATCGTCGAACCGCGCAAGCTGCTGCTGGTGGACGAGCCGACCAAGGGCCTGGCCCCGGCCATCGTGCAAAGCCTGATGAAGGCTTTCCGCGAACTGAAGGACACCAGCACCACCATCCTGCTGGTCGAGCAGAATTTCAATGTCGTGCGCACGCTGGGCGACAGCGTGTCCGTGATGGACGACGGCCGGGTGGTGCACGCCGGCCCGATGCACGACCTGGCCGGCGACGAGACCCTGCAGCAGCGCCTGCTCGGGCTCTCGCTGGATTCGCATCAATGAGGAGGCCGCGATGACGACATCGACCCGCGTGCCCGCGGCGCAGGAAAACCCTGACGCGGGCACCGCCCCACCCCACCCCGTCTCCCTGCCGCCGGCCGACACGCCGCTGCCCGCGGCCCGGCGCGACATCCTGCCGCTGCTGCTGGTGCCGGCCGTGGCGCTGGCGGTGCTGCCCTTCGTCAGCCTGCCGAGCTGGGTCACCCTGACGGTGGCCGGCCTGGCCATGGGCATGATGATGTTCATCATGGCCAGCGGCCTGACCCTGGTGTTCGGCCTGATGAGCGTACTGAACTTCGGCCACGGCGCCTTCATCTCGGTGGGCGCCTACACGGCCACCCTGGTGCTGCTGCCGATGCGCAGCTGGCTGGAAATGGATTCCCTGGCCGCCAACCTGGGCGTGCTGGGCCTGGCCGTGACGGTGGCGATGGTGGTCACCGCACTGATAGGATGGGCGTTCGAGCGCATCGTCATCATGCCGGTGTACGGCCAGCACCTGAAACAGATCCTGATCACCATGGGCGGCATGATCGTGTCGGAACAATTGATCAACGTGATCTGGGGCGCCGAGCAGATCGCGCTGCCGCTGCCGGCCTCGCTGCGCGGGGCCATCTTCCTGGGCGACGCCGCCATCGAGAAATTCCGGCTGCTGGCGGTCGTGGTCGGACTGCTGGTGTTCGCGGCGATGTTCCTGGTGCTGAACCGGACCAGGATCGGCCTGCTGATCCGCGCCGGCGTGGAAAACGGCGAGATGGTCGAAGCCATGGGCTACCGCATCCGCCGCCTGTTCGTCGGCGTGTTCGCGGCCGGCTCGGCGCTGGCCGGCCTGGGCGGCGTGATGTGGGGCATGTACAAGGAAACCCTGGTGGCCCACATGGGCAGCGAGGTGATGGTGCTGGTGTTCATCATCGTCATCATCGGCGGCCTCGGCTCGGTGGGCGGCTGCTTCATCGGCGCGCTGCTGATGGCCCTGGTCACCAATTACGCCAGCTTCCTGGCGCCCAAGTTCGGCCTGGTGTCGAACATCGTGCTGATGATCGCCATCCTGCTGTGGCGCCCGGCCGGACTGTATGTGAAAGGACGCCAGTAATGCTGGTCAAACTGCTCTCCGCCGACCTGCCGCGCAGCCGCCTGCTCGCGGCGATCCTGGTCGCCATTTTCCTGGGGCTGCTGTTCGCGCCATTCCTGTTTTCCGGTGCGCGCCCGCTGAATACGGCGGCCACGATCTGCATCTATATCGTGCTGGTGGCCTCGTACGATTTGCTGCTGGGTTATACCGGCATCGTCTCGTTTGCGCACACCATGTTCTACGGCATCGGCGCCTACGGCATCGGCATCGCCCTGGCCAGCGTCGAGGAGCCGACCTGGGGCATCGCCCTCGCGGGCCTGGGGCTGGCGCTGGTGCTGACGGTGCTGCTGGCCCTGCTCATCGGCCTGTTCGCGCTGCGCGTGCGCGCCATCTTCTACGCCATGATCACGCTGGCGGTGGCGTCCTCGTTCGCGCTGCTGGCCTCGCAGTTGTCGGACTTTACCGGCGGCGAGGATGGCCGCACCTTCAGCGTGCCGGAACTGCTGTCGCCCGGCTTCACCCTGATGGAGTCCGAGGTGTTCGGGCGCGCCGTCGACGGCAAGCTGATCACTTATTACGTGGTGTTCTTCGGCGCCCTGCTGCTGTTCCTGTTTCTTTTACGCCTGGTCAATTCACCCTTCGGCCGCGTGCTGCAGGCGATCCGCGAAAACGAATTCCGCGCCGAGGCGCTGGGCTACCGCACCGTGGTCTACCGGGTCTGGGCCAATGTGCTGGCCGCACTGGTGGCGGCCCTGGCCGGCGCCCTGATGGCCCTGTGGCTGCGTTATGTGGGGCCCAAGACCACGCTGGGCTTCGAAGTCATGACCGATATTTTGCTGATCGTCGTCATCGGCGGCATGGGGACCATGTATGGCGCGGTGGTCGGCGCGACCCTGTTCATCCTGGCGCAGAATTATCTGAAGGAGCTGATGGGGCATGCGTCGGAAGCGCTGGCCGGCGTGCCGATGCTGGCGGCGGCGCTGCACCCTGACCGCTGGCTGCTGTGGCTGGGGGTGCTCTTCATTTTATCGATCTACTTCTTCCCTGTCGGCATCGTCGGCAAGCTGCGCCTGCGCAGCTACCTGAAACGCTGAACCGCGTAGGGTCGGCGGCTGCACGGATGCGGCATGCATGAACGCCGGCACCGGCGCCGCCCACCCGTCCGGCAAGCAGCAGACAGGTCGTGCATGACCTGGATGCCGGCGCCGGTCGGACGCGTGGACGGGGAACCCGTCCACCCTACGCCTGCTGCGCCCCGCTGTCCAGCCCGTCCATTAGCCAAAGATCAAGCTGCCTGTTCATGCAATTCCTATGATGGGTCACAGAATGGCCTCGTCGATCGCCAGCGCGAGCGGTCCACCATCTTACTGGCAACCATGAAAGGGCTTCCATGAAAGCGGTAAAAACCATGTTCGCGGCTGCGGCGTTCTCGCTGGCCGCGATGGGCGCTCCGGCCGCGCACGCGGCCGGGATCGAAATACTCAACGAAGGCTTCGCCAGCGTCTCCGGCCTCGATGGCTGGGTGCAGGTGAATGCCAGCGTCCCGCCGGGCAGCGGCTGGTTCCAGGGCAATGCCGGCCTGTTCCCGGCCCAGTCGGGCGCCGCCGACTCCTATGCGGCCGCCAACTTCCTTGGCGCCGCAGGCGGCAGCGGCAGCGTCGACAACTGGCTGATCACGCCCGCGCTCGACCTCTCCGGCACCACGGTGCTGAGCTTCTTTTCGCGCCACGATGGCGCGCCCGGCTTCAACGACCTGCTCGAGGTACGCTACTCCAGCGGCGCCGGCCTCGACACCGCCGGCTTCGACACCGTGCTGAGCACGCTCGGCGGCGTGGCCGGCTACCCGAGCGACTGGCAGCAGTTCACCGCCAGCGTCGCCGGGGACGGCGTCGGCCGCTTTGCCTTCCGCTACCTCGGTCCGGCCGATACCCTGAACTATGTGGGCATCGATACCGTCAGGGTGATCACGGCGGTGCCGGAACCCTCCACCTGGGCGATGCTGGCGCTGGGCGTGGGCATGCTGCCCCTGCTGCGCCGCCAACAGCGCAGCCAGACTTTCCACTGAGCCGGGAGACTTCCATGTGCAGAAAACAGATCCTGTCCGCCGGCGCCCTGGTCGCGCTGTGCGTGCTGGCCGCCTTCTCGCTGCAGGCGCGCGCCGCCGGCCAGGAAGGCATGGTCGTGGTGCGCGACCAGCAAACCGGCAAGCTGCGCGCGCCCACGCCCGAGGAGGCGCGCGCCCTCAACGCCAGGACGCCGCGCGCCGCCAGCCTGGCGCCGCGCGCGCTGGCCACCCGTCCCGACGGCGCGCGCGGTGTGCGCCTGGGCGAGAAATCGATGGTCTACGAGGTCGTCACGCGCGCTGCCGACGGCAAGCTGAGCAGCCAATGCGTGCACGGCGAAGACGCCGCCCACGACGCCCTGGCCCATCCCGCCCCCGCCAACCACCAGGAGCACGACCATGAAACGCGCTGACCTGCCGACGCTGCGCCAGCGTGGCGCCACCATCGGCGCCGCCATCGCCGCCGCCCTGGCCCTGGCCTGCTCCGCCGGCGCGGCCCAGGCCGCCGCCACCATCGTGATCGTCAACCAGAACGCGGCCGGCGTCGGCTTCAACGACCCGTCGCCGGTCACGCCGGTCGGCGGGAACGCCGGCACCACGCTCGGCCAGCAGCGCCTGAACGCCTTCCAGCGCGCCGCCGACATCTGGGGCGCCACCCTCACCAGCAGCGCCACGATCCGCATCGGCGCCTCCTTCGTGCCGCTGTCCTGCACGGCCAGCAGCGCGGTGCTGGGTTCGGCCGGCGCCAACGAGATCTGGGCCGACTTCGAGAACGCGCCGCGCGCCGGCACCTGGTATCCGTCGGCGCTGGCCAGCAAGCTGGCGGGCGAGGACGTCGCCACGCCGGGCGAGCCGCACATCATCTCGCGCTTCAACTCGCGCCTCGGCCTGTTCCCCGACTGCCTGCCCGGAGAAGGCTTCTACCTCGGCCTCGACCGCAACGCCGGCAGCGCGATCGACCTGGTCACCGTGCTGCTGCACGAATTCGCCCACGGCCTCGGCTTCCAGACCTTCACCGACGACGAGACCGGCCAGCAGATCATGAACCTGCCCTCGATCTGGGATTACTACATGCTGGACAACCGCCGCAACCGTAGCTGGGTCGAACTCACCCCGGCCGAGCGCGCCAACTCGGCGGTGACCTGGCGCGGCCTGTCGTGGAACGGCCCGATCGTCAACGCCGCCGTGCCGCAGGTGCTGGGCCCGGCCTCCACCATGACCCTCGGCGGCGCGGCCGCCGGCGCCGCGGGCGGCGTCTACAGCGTGGGCGACGCCTCCTTCGGTCCGGCGCTGTCGAACCCGCCGGTGCGCGGCCAGCTGATGCCGGTGGTCGACCAGGCCGGCGGCGGCGGCCTGGCCTGCCAGCCGCTCGATGCCCTCAACACCACGGCGGTGCGCGGCAACGTCGCCCTGGTCGACCGCGGCACCTGCGACTTCACCACCAAGGCGCGCAATGTGCAGGCAGCCGGCGCGATCGGCATGGTGGTGGCCGACAACCAGCCGGGTGACGTCAGCGGCCTGGGCGGAGCCGATCCCGGCATCGCGATCCCGGCGGTGCGCATCACCCAGGCCGACGGCGCCACCGTGAAGGCCGCGCTGCAGCGGCGCTCGCGCACCCAGTCGGGCGTGGTCGCCAGCCTCGGCCTGGATACCAGCCGGCTGGCCGGGACGGACGCCGCCGGACGCATCCTGCTGTACACGCCGAGCATCTATTCGCCGGGCTCGTCGGTATCGCACTACACCACGGAAGCGCGTCCTAACCAGTTGATGGAGCCATCCATCAACGCCGACCTGAGCCACGAGGTCACCCCGCCGCGCGACCTCACCTACCCGCTGCTGCGCGACATCGGCTGGTAGGCGCCGGCCGGCATCCAGGCGAAAAAGCCGGGATGCCGGCCGTCAGCTTCGGCGTGGCGGTGTGCAGCGTCGGCGGCCGGCGCTTCGCCGCCGGGATCCGATCCGCAGTTTGACAAAACTAAAGTCATCAGCAAAAATCCTAACATGTTTAGGTTTCAAGGCTGACGATGCCCCGGATTGGATTGACGAGCGAAAAACTGGTGACCGCCGCCGCCACGCTGGCGGACGAGTGCGGGTTCACCAACCTTACCCTCACGGCACTCGCGAGCCGCTTCGACGTGCGCGTCGCAAGCCTGTATTCGCACCTGAACAATTCCGAGGATCTCAAGGCCAGGGTGGCCGCGCACGCCCTCGGCCTGTTGGCCGACCGTGCCGAAGAGGCCGTGGCGGGACGTGCCGGAAAAGACGCGCTGGTCGCGGTCGCGCACGCCCACCGCGACTTCGCGCGCGAACGCCCCGGCCTGTTCGAAGCGGCCCGCCATCGTCTCGAAGGGCCTTTCGACGCCGCCCACGGCGGCGTACGGGTCGCGCGCGTCATGCTCGCCATGTTGCGCGGCTACGCGCTCGACGATACCGCCTGCACCCATGCCACCCGTCTTCTCGGCAGCGTCTTCCTCGGCTATCCGATGCTCGAACTGTCCGGCAGTTTCGACCATCGCGCGCCAGGCGCCGATGCGTCTTGGCGCGCCAGCCTGGACGCCCTCGACGCGATGTTGCGGGATTGGGGCCGGCGCGACGACACTTCCCTCATGCAAACTCCATGAATATGGCAAACACTGTCTTGCACGGCCCCGCACTGGCCGAATTCATCCGTGGTGCGATCGCACTCGAAACGACCGGCTCGGGCGGCATCCTGCCGCACCGCCTGCCCGCGTGGGCGCTCGCCCAGTGCCGTGACCCGCAACTGGCGATGGCCGAATCGCAGCCATCCGGCGTACGCCTGGTATTCCAGACCGAGGCCACGTCCCTGGAACTGGTGACCTTGCCGACCAAGCGGATCTATCCGGGGATGCCGGCGCGGCCGGACGGGGTGGTCGACCTGCTGGTCGACGGCCGGCTCGCGGCGCAAGCGAGCGCGCCGGCGGGCAGGCAGGTGCGCATGGACTTCGCCGGCGGATCGACGGTCATCGATCCCGGGCATCCGCAAAGGCTGCGTTTCGACGGGCTGGCGGACCGGCTGAAGACGATCGAACTCTGGTTGCCGCATGACAAGACCACCGAGTTGCTGGCGCTGCACGCGGATGCGCCGCTGCACCCCGA
>Ga0265780_10005935_pt1 | contig 15314 bp, 9 predicted proteins | sample P1T30metagenome_FD_192432 | JGI IMG/M metagenome (GOLD analysis project Ga0265780, IMG submission 192432) | Plant litter microbial communities from East Loma Ridge, Irvine, California - P1 T30 | ecosystem: Environmental > Terrestrial > Plant litter > Unclassified | place: USA: California... | reverse complement strand
CGACAGACTTTTTGTAAACCTGTTCATGTATCGCCATCTTAGCTTTGAGTTGTATAGCTTCTTAGTGAAGGGGTTGACTCGCAAATCTCATCGTGAGTGATCAGTCCCGGAAAAGATCACTACGGCTCATGACATCTCAAGAATGCCCATTAGCAGTAGCACCCCCAAAGTCCCTCAAAATCCCCCCAAAGAACTCCTCCAACGGCTTGAAGGCCTCTTCCCCAAGAGGTAGCACAGCACTGATATACTGATCCGGCCTAACAACAAGGACACAACCCTCATGACTAACGCCTCTGTTTTTGTATATCTCCCCATTACCCCACCCATAAGAGTCCTCATCAGTGAAGACCTTCTCATAATCTTGAATCCCAAACTTCCCCTTATGCGGTAGCAAGACTTCTGGCAAAGAAGGAACATCGATCGTCGAGCGGCGCTGTGGGAGAACGGCACGGACGTCGAAGATGGAATCGATATCTGCGTTCTTGGACGTGAAGCGGGGGATGAGAGTTTCTTCGAGCCATCTGCAGATCTTCATGAGGCGAGAAATTGGGTCTAGTGGTGCTTTACCTTGGTTTTCCTCGTCTGAAGGGCCGAATAGCACAATCCGCCAGCGGCCGTCTGCTTTCATGACGTGGCCCAGCTGGACAGGTTTGGCGTCTGCGAGGCGTAGGACTTGGGCGGAGTGGAAGCGGGTGCCGATTTGGAAGCCTGTGGCGAGATGTTGGTGGGCTGTGTCTGTGGCTGTGATGAGTGAGGGCTGGTAGCGCGTTTCGAGGCCTGCCATGAAGCGGCCTTGACGCTGGAAGTAATTTTGGAAGACGGCGGGATCGATGGCATCTTGGTCTTTGTTGTCGTTGGTAGATGTGTTGGTTGAGTCCGCTTTCGCGGTTTTTGGCTTTGCCGCGGATAGGCGGGAGATCTCGCGGTCGAAATCGATCAGGGTTTGGGCCAAAGGTTGTCGCTCGGAGGAGTATGTGTGTAGGAGCTTCGGGTGCGCTTGGCCGCGAAGGACAGATGCGAGTTTCCAACCCAGGTTGTAGGTATCGTTCATGCTAACGTTCATACCTTGTCCTGCTTTGGCAGAGTGAGTGTGACAGGCGTCGCCTGCGATGAACACGCGTGGCGTTTTGCTGTTACGCTCCTCGGTAGGGACGTCGTCGAAGTGATTTGTGAGGCGCTGGCCGACTTCATAGACGCTCCAATGCCCGATGTGCTTGACATCGAACTTGTAAGGCTTGAAGATGCGCTGAGCACGATCAACCAGGACATCCGGAGTGATGTTCTTTTGTGCCACACGCTCGTCTGACTTGAGTTTGTCGAGTCCAATGTAGAATCTCGCAAGGTAACCGCCTTCCCGAGGGATGATTATGATGCTGCCTTCGGTTGCCGAGTGAATTGTTGATTTGAGTCTGACATCCGGGAAGTCTGTCACTACAAGCGCATCCATAACTCCCCAAGCTTGGTTCGCAAAGTCGCCAACCATCTCAAGTCCCATGGATCGTCTTACAGCGCTGCGAGCTCCATCACAGCCAACAACGTACTTGGCACGCACGCGCTCCTTCTCGCCTTTGCGATCTCCATCCTGTCTCTCAACGACAACCTCCACTGGTCCCTCGTCCGGAACGTCAAGGCTCGCCATCATGCGACTGTAACTCGGCTCCAACCGTGTAGGAGACAACTTCATAGCATCCAGCCACATGCCTTGCAACCTAGCCTGGTTCAGAATAACGTGCGGGAACTCACTGAGGCCATCCTCAGTATCTCTTATCTTGCCCGTGCGTTGCAAGCCCTTGCCGTCTTCACTTGGACTCCAGAAAGTCGTCTCCATGACCCAGTAGGCTTCTTTCAGCACGCGCTCGCTGAAGCCAAATGCCTCGCAAATCTCGATGGTGCGGCATTGCAGGCCGTCGGCGTTACCTTGCTGCAGCGGGCCTGGCTTCGGTTCGATGATGCGTGTGGTGATGTCTGGGAATTGGGCGAGCTGGGCGCCGAGAAGTTGGCCTGCTGGTCCTGCGCCGACGATCAAGACGTCGACTTCGGAGGGGAGAGAGGACTGGAAGTCGGGTTCCTGGGTGCCTTTGAACTGGTATTTGAGAGGATCATCACAGCCGTCGAAGCCGTTGAGGTGGTATTGCATAATGGCAGGGAGTGTAAAAAGTGCCAAGGGAGATGTGTGGTTTGAAGTGAAAGAGACGGAAAGTACACCTACTTTTAGACGGTGAAGGCTATACCGGGCCTCTTATATGGCTAGGTCGACATACAGCAGACAATGCATGGCAGTTGAGACAGGCATCTCGCGGACATGCAAGTAACCATCCATACAGGCGGTGGGTTGGGTTCAAGGGTTGGTGTGGAGGAGCTGTGCGGGGTGCCGTGGAAGAACCTAGGTTTCAATTCCAATCGGATGGATCGCGGAGTCAAAATGAAGTCGATTTCCTGCTGGATATATATAGCCTTGAGATAGCCGAAGGCTGTACCGTGTGCAAGTTCGATGTTGATCAAAAGAGTCGCAGTCGGGCAAGAAAGACGGCAATGGACATGGGCTTGGAATTCCGCTGTGGAACCGCGCTGGCAACCAGCAACGGCAAATGATGGGGCGTCATTGCAATACCGTGAACCATCCGATGGCTGAATGCGGCTATAAACACAAACATTGGTAGAGTGCGGAAAACGAGTTCGTGCTGGGACGTGATATCTTTCATGAGTGTCCATCCGAGGCTGATGGCGACCTATATAATACAGACGTGCGCATCCACGCCTCTAAGAACGCCGTGCTATGCCGTTGGTCTAAACTTCGTGTGCGGCTGTCCTCTCAGCGAGCACAGCATCATGTTCTTGAGCCCTACTCAGAACCTGCTGGTCTCTCAGCAAGCACCTGCTCGCTACCAGGCGCCGAGGTCGCACCACCCGCCGCACCACCACGTCCACCTCGTCTTGTCGCTGCCTCTGCGTCCTTCTCCGCGTTGATCTTTTCGACAATCTTCTCAATTTCCTCTGCTTGCAGGTAGCTGACCTCGTTGCCGGGCGTCATGACTGCGATCTCGATGTTCTTGGCGCCAGTTTGCACGACTTCCAGGAGTGATTTGATGGTCAGCTCGATGGTGCCGGAGCGGTCGAGGGAATCGGTGTGGTTGCGCTCGAGGAACTCGCGTACGGTTTTGGAGGAGCGTCCAATGGCGTTTGCTTTCCTGGATGGAAGTTAGTGTCTGGAGTTGAGTATGATGAAGCTTGTCAATCATCCGTACCATGCGCTGTAAATACCACTGGGCTCAGTCTGGTACAGCCTAGCCTCCTTGCTGCCGGGGTCGAAGCCAACGATGAGTGTGCTGATGCCGAACGGTCGCACACCACCACTCTGCGTATACCTCTGCTGCACACCGGCAACGTATTTGGTGATGTACTCGATGCTCACGGGATCCTCGACAGTAAGTCTGTGGCTCTGGGCTTCGAGGCGGGCTTTGTCGATGAGGATGCGGGCGTCGGCGTTGAGGCCGGCGAAGGCAAGGCAGACGTGGTCATCGACGAGACCAATCTTGGAGGGCGTGATGCGGGTGTCTTGCAGCTTCATGGCGGACTTCTTTTCGCAGCCGAGCACGACGATCTCGTTGCCTTTGACGGCGACAGCGCAGGTGCCGCGCTTGACAGCCTCGAGGGCGTATTCGACTTGGAAGACGTGGCCATCAGGCGAGAAGACTGATGATGTGTTTAGTTGGTGTTGTCGGTACTCATGACAGCAATGTGAACGAATGTAGGTGACGCCATACCAGACAATGCGCGGTCGTAGCCAGACATGATGGGCGGAGGGAGCTCGCTGGCTCAGTGGGAGACGGTGGGTTGTTTGTGTACTGCCGGGTTTGGAGATGAGTTCGAGAGAGGTGTACGCCAGATGTGTATTGCGTTGATGTGGAGTGAATTGTGTGGTATTGTTTGGTGGTGATGAACGACGGTGTTGCCTATGGACGGACCAGAGCTTGAAGTCACCGCCGCCCGAGCTTAAGCAGTTGAGGCGACCAAGGTTGACGCGAATCTGGACATCTGCCGTTATTCTACATACAGCCCGCCGCAGCAATCGATACAAAGTCAGTCCGATACAGGCGGATGCAGTGAAAGGCGAGTGGTTTTCTGAGGACAATTGCTTCACTCACACGGCCATACCCACAATAATGTCGCCCTTACACAGATGCCTCCCCGTCGCACGGCGGTTGCGACTCTCCAACACGGTCTTCCAGCAGGCCTCGCGACTCCAAGTCGTCCGTTCCACAGCGAGCCAGCTCCCGCAGCAAATACGATGGCAAACGACCGAGGCGCAAGCCACCACCTCAGCGTCCGGCGTCGACCACGCGCCTCAGTCGCAGCCCGACAGGTCACAGAAAAACATCAAATACTCCGCCGACTCGTACGGTATCAAGCGCGACTCGCGCTTCAAGGAGCTCACGGCCGACGATGTCAAGTTCTTCAAGGAGCTGCTGGGCAGCGAGAGCGCCATCATCGACGGCCTGAACCAGGATGCCACCTCCGACTTGGAGGGCTACAACGCCGACTGGATGAAGAAGTATCGCGGTCAGGCCAAGCTGGTCGTCAAGCCCGAGACCACCGAGCAAGTCTCTAAGATTATGAAATACTGCAACGACAACCTGCTTGCTGTCAACCCGCAAGGCGGCAACACTGGTCTGGTCGGCGGCAGCGTGCCTGTCTTTGACGAGATTGTCCTCAACCTCAGCCGTATGAACAAGATCCGCGACTTCGACGAGGTCTCTGGCATTTTCGTCGCGGACGCTGGCGTTGTCCTCGAGACTGCAGACTCCTACCTCGCCGAGCGTGGCCACATTTTCCCTCTCGATCTCGGCGCAAAGGGTTCGTGTCATATCGGCGGAAACGTCGCCACCAATGCCGGTGGTCTTCGTCTCCTCCGCTACGGCTCTCTGCACGGTACCGTACTCGGTCTTGAGGCTGTTCTCCCCGACGGCACCATCCTCGACGACCTTTCCAAGCTCCGCAAGAACAACACCGGCTACGACGTCAAGCAGCTCTTCATCGGCGGCGAAGGCACCATTGGTGTTATCACCGGTGTCTCCATCCACTGCCCGCAGCGCTCTCCCGCCGTCAACGTCGCCTACCTCGGCCTGCCCTCCTACGAGCACGTCCAAAAAGCCTTTCGCGAAGCCAAAGGCCAGCTCTCCGAAATCCTCTCCGCCTTCGAACTCATGGACAACCAATGTCAACACCTCTACGTGCGCGCCACAGGCAAGACCCTCCCCCTCGCCGACGAGCACCCCTTCTACTGCCTGATCGAGACCTCCGGCTCAAACTCCGACCACGACAGCGAGAAGCTAACCGCTTTCCTCGAGCACGTCATGGCCGAAGAAATCGTGACCGACGGCGTGGTGGCCGAGAACGAGACCCAAGCGCAGAACCTGTGGGCCTGCCGCGAAGGCGTCTCGGAGGCCAGCCAGCACTTCGGTGGCGTCTACAAATACGACTTGTCCATCCCGCTGCCCGACCTGTACCAGCTGGTCGACGACTGCCGCGCCCGCATGCGCGAGCTCGACCTCATCGACCCGGAAGACGAGAGCAAGCCTATTCTTGACATTGTCGGCTACGGCCACATGGGAGACTCGAACTTGCATCTCAACGTCGCGACTCGCCGCTACGACAAAGAAGTCGAGAAGGCGTTGGAGCCGTGGGTGTACGAGTGGGTGCAGAAGCGCCAGGGCAGTATTTCTGCCGAGCACGGTTTGGGACTGGCCAAGAAGGCTTTTGTCGGGTACTCGAGGAGCGAGACGATGATCAAGCTGATGAAGGGCTTGAAGGCTTTCTTCGACCCGGTGAGTTGCTTCTTGCTGGAACAGGCAAACCATTTGCTAAGGATCAACACTGACTTTTATCTTGTTGACAGAACGGCATCATGAACCCCTACAAGTACATCTAGGCGAAAAGACCCTACTGGATACTTCATAGTACCGTGCTATGTGTTGGGATACATACCTCATCATATCTGAGACACGAAAAACTGTCACGACTCGGGAGCGTGTCAACTGTACATACTAAAAGAATATCTCGCACACCCGCCTCGGCCTACGGTTCCATACTGTTACATATGCATACCTTGATTTACTGAAAGTGAAGGAGATGGGTATCTAGACCACTATGCAGACACTGGGAAAAGCAAAGTGAAACATGTCCAAAACAGACATAATCAAAATAGTCATGACTCTTGTCTGACAATTTTTTTCCATTCACGCAATAATCTCCACATCGTCATCCAAATCGCTGTCTTCGACCATGACTTCCGGCCCTTTCGATCTTGCGGTTTTCTTCTTCTTTGCGCTTCCCTTCCCCTTGTCTTGAGCACCGGCTCGAGTACTCGCAGCCTCCTTCGGCATGCGGAACGAGGGCGCGGTCTTTCTGCCGCTCGAAGCTACAGTACGCGCAGCAACAGCAGCAGCAGTAGTAGTAACCGGCTCGGCGATGGATTCAAGCTCGCTTTCGCTTTCCGACAACTGATGCCATCCATCTCCCACCACTTCGTCATCGTCTTCATCATCGAGCTCGGGCTCGCTGTTGCCTGCTTCGAGGTCATCTTCGTCGTCTTCTTCCTCTTCTTCGACAGCAGCTGCACCTGCAGCGGTATTCTTGCGAATCTTGCGCGTTTTGGGCTGTTTGAAGAGGACTTCGAGTTCTTTGCTGCCGCGCATGCGGAGGCTGAGTTCTTGGACTAGGTCGCGCCAGTGGAGTGGGGTGTGGCAAGATGGGCAAGAGCCTGTTGTTGGGAGAAGAGAGGGAGTGGCGTTGGTTGGCTCTTTGCTACTGTTCTCTTTGTTGAGGAAGTGTGTGGCCAAGCAGGTGAGGTGGGCTTTGCTGTGGCAGGAGGATGATGAGCAGGTGAGGGTGCTTGCGCCGGAGAGCGGCAAGGGCGAGCAGCAGAGGGTGCAATTTTGGGGTGAGGCGAGGAGGGCCTGCGATTTCTCGATGTGAGGTTTGAGGGGTGCGTGGGTGACTTTTAGAGCGTGGATGCCTTTGACCTCGGCTGGCGCAGTTGGGTCGGCGGCAGCAGCTTTCTTCATCATGCCCTCGTCCATTCCGACCCAGATCCCTTCACGCAGTCCGTTGCCGCCTTGCAGCTCAAGGTGTTGGCCGATCCAGCGGGTCCAGACTCGATATACATCCTCGGCATAGAATGTGACTTTGAGCGGCCAGCGCTCGAAGCTGCGGGCGCGGAGGAGAAGATGTAAGTTGGCCAGGCGGTCTGTCAGACATAGTCGTGGGCGAGGGACACGCCTACGCCGGATTGATTTTGGCGATGTCCGTGCGCTGGCGGCGGCTGCTTGCTGTTTCTTGGTGGTGCGGTTGATGCGTGCGTCGGCGGGAATGTGGCGAGTGATGTGGGTGTTTTGCCAGGCCCATCTGATGAACGGTTAGATAAGAGTGAAGGGTTGACGTTCTTGATGAACTGAGAAGGAAGTATTAAGATTTGTGGAAACGGGTAAAGGGTGAAAGATTTGGAGGTGAAGATATATTGCGGAGATGTACCTACTCGAATTGCAAAGCGGCAATCTTGCTCGGAAAGCCAGTGACGAGGCAACTCATCTCCCACGGCCTCAGTGAGTCTCGAGAGGTCTTGACTGCGCCGCCCTTGGATTCGCCATTGTGTTGCTTCAGTCGGCGGACGGGGTTAGGTGTGCTTCCTACGTATAGTTGTGCATGGCGAATAGTGGAGCGCAGCAGGTAGCAGGCGTAAAAAGCCGGGATTGGCTTGTCCATTTGATCTGCTTTGGGTCGTGACACAGAGTGATCGGTCTTCTCCTCAGTGTCGTTGTGGCATCGGATTCTCGTGCATTGGAGTCCTGGCAGCTTTTTGCCTTTTCTCCGATGTCTTCTTTTGTTACGACTGAATTCTAGTGATTGGGTAAGTAGTCTCCCGATGAGGGCTCATCATACATTTGACCGCTCAATCTCTTCATTAACATGGGACGTGTCTGTTTGATATAGTACAACGCCGCCACAAATGTCCTCATGTCATGTCATGTCCAGTGGACGACATCGACATGGCTTGCACCAAGGAGAGAGGAGAGACGTCAAGGCGATCCGAAGCCTGCATCCGCTAGCGCCTTGGCCTCCGACTTCATCGTCTGTGCTCGCGGTCGAAAAGTAGCCGTCACGTCTGCTTCCAGACGACTGCTTGACTTTCGTAAGAGTAGTGAATGTCTCATCTCAAGCACACCGCGTGGAAATCACAACTTACACTTGGCGAGTAGGTTTGTGAGAGATTCCACCAGAGTTACAGGCCGGATTCGTGATTGGTGTCTATTACATTCAGGCGTTCATCCATTTCGGGCTAGCGTTAAGCCGCGGCCTGGCTTCGAAGCGGCCAGCATCGCATGTGTCTGAGGCTCTCGCTCGCTCGCTCGCTTCTCCTCCAGACCCTCCACCACCCACAGAACGCTCGTCGCCCTCCGCTTCTCCATCGACATCGACATCGGCCTGTCGTCGCCATCCTCCCGATCCGAACAGTGTTTCTGAACCTGCGTGACCGACCCGACACGGCTACATATCACCCAGCTGCCTGATATCACGAACTGCCAGCCCAGCCGAGCCGCATCGATCCCGTCGCAGCTGCCCAAATATCAGCCTTGCGCACCGCGTCTTCCACGCCCACGCCTACCAACACCGATCACGCGACACGCCACCGTATTTTGATAAATCCCCGTATATCTGGGCCTTCGCGCCCACTGCGTCGCAGACATGGCCATTCCTGCAATGGCCCAAGGGCCCACCTTCCAAGCCATAGCCACGCCGCTCGGCATGCTTGACAACCCCAACTCCATGCCCAACCCGTCCGGCATCAAGGGAAAGACGCCCATAATATCTGCGCCTGGAACGTTGAACGGACCGCCGTCGGGCAACAACCATGCCATCCCACTCAGCGCGAGACGAGCGGAGCCTCTGGACATGTCGCAAGTCCCTAGGAGAGGACAACCCGGCCAGCCCAGCGACGAACCCAAAAAGGATCGCTTGTTTGGAATTTCGGACGCGCCCACCTTCCGTCCAACAGAAGAAGAATTTCGCGATCCGATGGAATACATGCGCAAAATTGGTCCGGAGGGAAGCAAGTACGGCATCTGTAAAATCATACCCCCAGATGGATGGAACCCGACTTTTGCGATCAATACAGAGGTGAGATTTGCATCCATTTCCCACTTTTTGGGATCGGCATGGGCACATACTGACCCTTCTCATGTAGCGCTTCCACTTTCGCACACGACGTCAAGAGCTTAACTCTGTCGAAGGTGGCAATCGTGTCAGCCACGATTATCTTGACCAGCTCGCAAGATTTCACAAGCAGAACGGTCACTCGCTCAACCGTTTCCCTAGCGTTGACAAACGTCCGTTAGACCTGTATCGTCTGAAGAAGACTGTCGAACGCAAGGGTGGCTTTGACACCGTGTGCAAACTCAAAAGGTGGGCTGAGGTTGGGCGTGATCTCGGGTACAGCGGCAAGATCATGTCATCTCTTTCGACTTCACTCAAAAACTCGTACCAGAAGTGGCTCCTCCCTTATGAGGATTATCTACGAGTAGCCAAGCCTGGCGTTCAGCATCATCTGGAGATGATGAATGGTGGACCATTCACCCCCTCACCAGGACCCTCGCCCACCAAGAGACCACTCGGCACACCCAACGAGATCAAGCAGGAGAACCCCGCCGTGCAAGCTTCGAATGCTCTCAACGCTTCCATTGATGGTCGCAGCCCACCATTACCACAGCATCCGCAGGAACCATCGCGCCCTGCCAGCACTACTGGATTCACACCTGTCAATGCTGGGGGAGGATTCACCGCAGTCAATGCGCAGTCTCCCACGCCCGGATTCACTTCCGTTAACGGTCCAAACGGAACATCACACCCCAATGGCGGCACGCCCGCTACGCCAAATCAGCCAACTCCTAGCATGAACGGCAACGGTAGTGCTGGGCCTTCATCACATGGTGTAGCCGCTCTAAAAAGACAGCATGGTGATCTGACGCCTGAGGAGGCTGATCCTTTGGGTCGCCGTAGCAAGCGACTCAAGAGAGACACACCGGTAATCCCTGGTAGCAACATGCTTCATTCACGCATGGGTGCCTCGAGATCTCAACCATCAAGAGAACGAAGCGACTACTCGCCGGGTGAAGTTTGCGAGGGATGTGGGAAGCCCGACGATGGACAAAGGCGAATCTCGTGTGAAGAGTGCGAACAGGCGTGGCACCCTTACTGTTTGGATCCACCCCTCAAAGAGCTACCGAGCAACGGCTGGATCTGTCCGCGCTGTATGGTCGGGAACAATGAGTATGGATTTGAAGATGGTGACGTGTATTCGCTCGCTGGCTTCCTACGCAAGGCGAACGAATTCAAGCAAGAACACTTTGCCAACCTGCCGCGACAGCATACCCCATTCAACGAACACAAACACACTTTGACCGAGCACGATGTCGAGCGCGAGTTCTGGAGATTGGTTGACGATCACAATGATCCTGTGGAAGTCGAGTACGGTGCTGACATTCATTCGACAACCCACGGCAGCGGTTTCCCAACCATCGAAAAGCAACCTCGAGATCCGTATTCTACAGATCCTTGGAATCTGAACATCTGGCCCCTGGACAAAGAAAGCTTGTTCCGCCATGTCAAAACGGATGTCTCCGGAATGACCATCCCTTGGCTGTATGTCGGCATGGTGTTCTCAACGTTCTGCTGGCACAACGAGGATCACTTCGCGTACTCTGTCAACTACCAACACATTGGCGAGACCAAGACGTGGTACGGCATTCCCGGCTCAGATACCGAGAAGTTTGAGCTGGCAATGCGCAACGAGATGCCTGAGTTATTCGAAAGCCAGCCCGATATCCTCTTCCAACTGGTCACGCTCGCAAAGCCTGAGAAGCTGCGGCAAGCTGATGTATCAGTCTACGCGATCGATCAGCATGCTGGGCAGTTCGTCGTCACCTTCCCGAAGGCTTACCACGCAGGCTTCAATCACGGCTTCAACGTAAACGAAGCCGTCAATTTCGCACCAGCCGACTGGGAACCCTTTGGCGAAGAGGGTGTCCGGAGGTTACGCGCTTTCCGCAAGCAGCCTTGCTTCTCGCACGACGAAATGTTGCTTACTGCAGCTTCCGGTCCCTGTTCAATTACCACTGCAAAGTGGCTTGGTCCCGCCCTTGAACGCATGCGTGAGAATGAGGTTTATGCCCGCAAATACTTTCTCGAGCAGGAGGAAGCGGACGCAGCAGCGACAGGAGGCGAACCTTATGTTGGCCCGCGATACTCAAAGACGGCAACTATCATCGATCCCGAAACTGAGGAGGAAGAGGTCATTTGCACGTTCTGCAAATGTTACTGTTACTTGTCGCGCGTGGTCTGCACCAAGACTAACAAGACGATGTGTCTACTCCACGCTGGGCACTTTGAGTGCTGTGACGCTCTCGAATCTGAGCGGTACTCTGGCCAAAACGGCGAGCACGTGCTGTACTATCGCATGACGGATGCGAAACTCGACAGCACTGTGCGCAAAATCGTCGACAAAGCCAGTATTCCCGAGACTTGGGCCGCGAAAGTTGATGCCGAGCTAGATGACAAACCGAGACCGTCACTCAAGCATCTTCGTACGCTTTTGGCAGAAGGTGAGAAGATCCAGTACGAGTTGCCGCAGTTGGCTGATCTGAGACGCTTCATCGAGCGGTGCAATGAGTGGGTCGAGGAGGCCACTAGCTACATCACTCGCAAGCAACAGAAACGCAAAAGCGAGAAGGTGTGGCGCAAGGGCAAGTCACAGGCTGCTGAACAAGAAGAGCGCGAGAAAGAGTTGCGCAACGTGGACAACATTCATCGACTACTCGCCAGAGCTGATGCGATCGCATTCGACTGCCAGGAGATTAACACGCTTCGCGAGCGTTCGGACAACATCAAGGAGTTCCAGCGTGACGCGATCGATGCGCTTAACAACATTCGCTCACGCACGCTTGCGGAGTTCGAGGAGCTTGTTGTGCGCGGCAAAGAGTTCCATGTTGATATCCCTGAAATCGACCAGCTCGAGTCTCTGCTCAAAAGACTCCGCTGGGATGATATGGCGCGTGAGAAGAGGCCTGGTCCAGAGAATTTCCGTCAAGACAATACTCTCTCTGAAATCTCAGAATTCGTTCAGGCTGGCCTCGACATTGGTGTCCCTGAGACCAATCCAGACATATGTTACTTCCGAGAACACATGGCTCAGGGTGAACTCTGGGAACAGAAGGCTGCTGAGGTGATGGCCGTAGAAAATGTGCACTATCAGCAACTGGATGCGCTTTCGAGACAGGCAACCACATTGCCAGTCAGAAAGGAAACCCTGGCAGCAGTCGAAAATATCCTCCGAAAGCAGCGCGAGGTACAAGAGAAGATCTTCTCGCTCTACGAGCGTACAAAAGAACCAGACATTCGCAAGCGACCATGGTACCGCGAGGTGCGCGATGTCATGCAGTCACTGGAGGAGCTGCAGAGCAAGCCAGCTGGCACTATCGATTTGGAGAAGGAGCAGAAGCGTCATGAAGACTGGATGAGACGTGGCAAAAAGCTCTTTGGCAAGGCCAACGCACCCCTGCACATTCTCGGACAGCACATGGAGATTGTCAACGACCGCAACGTGGCTTGCTTTGATCTCGCCGACACTCCACGCGGACCGGTAGAACCGTCTTCGCGCGCCAATAGCCCAACGGCTGAAGGCATGGACCGTTCGACCGACGGAAGCAACTCTAGCAGAGATGTCTTCTGTGTTTGTCGTCGACCTGAAGCCGGCATGATGATTGAGTGTGAGCTTTGCCATGAGTGGTATCACGGCAAGTGTCTGAAGATCGCCCGTGGAAAGGTCAAGGAGGACGACAAGTATACCTGTCCGATCTGCGATTGGCGCGTCAAGATTCCACGCGATGCTGCACGACCTAAGCTTGAGGATTTGCAGGCTTGGTACGAAGAGCTACCTAACTTGCCTTTCCAGCCTGAGGAAGAGCCGCTGCTCGCAAGTCTTTGCGATGCCGGCCAGGCATTCCGTGATTTCTTGCGCCCGTACATCAACCCGATCGTGACTTCTGGCGAAGAGGTCGGCACACTGCGCTTCCACCTGCGCAAGGTTGAGGGTGCTGATATTCTGCTGGCTTACGAGACGAATTACCTCCGCCAGGAACTACACAAGTGGGCACCTGTTGCGCCAGAGCCACCACCACTCATCGAGGCCTCGTCGTCGACACGCAAGCCGCGTCCGACTAAGCAGCAGAAGATCATGGCGCAGCTTGGAATCACCAATCCTGAGGACTTGCCGCAACAGTACAAAATCAAGCCTCACATCGCTCGTCGCAAAGCTTCCGAAGCCTTTGGTAAGAACCAGCTCCCGTTGCAACCCGCAGGCACTGGCTCGTCATCACCGGCTCCAAACCCTCTTGGCCCTCAGACACTCGGCACTTTCCAGGCTGCTCCTAAGCCAGGTCTCACTGCGCTCGCTATCCAAGTCTTGGGCAACCTTGCTAGTATTCCGGTTGCACAGAAGATGTTGGCTGCCGAGCCGCACATGAACCGAGAGAAACTCGACAAGATGCGCCGCTTGCTCACGGACGATCCCAATGCTCCTGACGATGTTGAGGCTTTCACCGCCCGCATGTCGACCCTGCCGCACATGCCTGCTTTCGGTTACGACATCAATCACAAGCCTTCTCCAGCTGGTTCTTCTGGGCCAGGGTCGGCATTCAGAGAGCAAAGCATGTTCTCCAACGCTGGCGCATCTCCCCCGGTAGGCGGCCACAATGCGACTCCAATTCTACAGCAGCCGCGTCTGGCCTCACCGGCGAACTTTTCACCAGCACCACATTTCGCCGGTCGTGGCTCCCCTCCTTCGCCTAACTTCGGCACAGCCAACATGTTCGACAGTCCTGATGCACACAACAGCGGCGCTGTCGAGTTCAAACCCACCGTCACTTCGCCTGGAGAGTACCCGTCTGTATCTCGTGGCGGCATGATGGGCTTGGGCATGGGCATGAGCCTGTTCGAAAGCCCGCGCACATCCGGCGTCAATGCTGGCAGTTTGGCGAGTCTAGCGCAGGCAAGTCTGCAAAGTCCCGGCTACGGCGGCAGTCAGCAAAGTGCTGGAGGTCTTGGCATCAACGATGTCTTCGCCGACCTGGTCGACCACGACGCTGTCGGGCTTGATGGCTCCAACGATGTCAAAGATAAGGAGGAAACGGGCGCCAGGCCTTCGACCGAGCCCAACGGCGAGTATGTGGCCGCCGGTCACGTGAATCCGGATCTTATCTCGAAGGGTGACGATCACGACCAAGATGCATCCTTGCTGGACACACCTTTTGTCTCGACTACCGAGGGTGTGCAGGCCGACAACGCTACGCATGAGCAGTCACTTGACGCCACCGGTCCCAAGAACGAAGACGCAAAGACCGCCACGAACGAATGAACGACGGTGTCAGTGAGACGATGACAGGAGCTCCACGTGCACGGCGGCATGCGTCAGTAACTTGGAGCATCGTATTTGCTTTCTTTTTGGTTTCCAGCGAGTTCTTCTGATTCCTCTCTGCCTTGCGGATCGGGTCTTCCCAACCAAGGTAACTTCTGTCTGGTGCTACTTCTCTTCAGTTAATTGACAAAAGATGCAAACGAAGGAGGCTAAATATATCTTATTATACCCGGCGGTGGAGAGAAGAAAGAGAGAGAGAGAAAGAGTTTCGATAACAGATCAAGCGTTTTATTCTTATGGTTTTCTGAATGTATCTTTTACTCTCAATTTTTGCAGTTCTTCGCTTGGGTTCGGCTTTGGAAGCTCATGTACGATGGAAAGGATGGGATGTGTATGTATGCGAGCTTGGAACTGTAGTTGGAGCGTTGAAGTACAATTCCATTCGTACGTGTTAGTCTTCTGTCAATATATTGTCGTTTCAATGATTTGACTGTGGTGTTATAATGATGAAAATGAGGTGTTTGATTCGATTGATGTGATTCAGAGGAGACAATTAGGGTAAGGGTTGGGGCTACGTTTCTTTTGGTTTTCTTCGAGACAGTGGTAGATTTGCATGGAGATGCTCTTAGTAAATGCCCAAGCCTGTGTGTCTGAACTTTTGGCTCATCTGGACAAGTTTTGAAAGGTGTGGGTTGGCTATAACGTGTAGTACTATCGGCAAGTCTATGGCGTTCGTTGAAAGTCACATCGACGATGGTGCCGAGAACTCAAGAGAAGTCGAAAGATGTGCCATGCTGAAATCAAAATGTGTCTGTGACATCGTGCCAGAATGCCTCATTTCAGTCGATGC
>Ga0265780_10005933_pt1 | contig 15318 bp, 10 predicted proteins | sample P1T30metagenome_FD_192432 | JGI IMG/M metagenome (GOLD analysis project Ga0265780, IMG submission 192432) | Plant litter microbial communities from East Loma Ridge, Irvine, California - P1 T30 | ecosystem: Environmental > Terrestrial > Plant litter > Unclassified | place: USA: California... | reverse complement strand
ACGGCTGGGTGTACTGCCGCTGGGGCCGGGCGCGCAAGTTCAAGGACGGGAAAGCTGCTGATGTACCTGAGGCGCATGGGCCGGCGTGGAAGGGCGGGTTCAGGGAGTTTACGGATGTGGAGGGTGCGCCGGATTGGTTGGGCATGGAGAGGGCAGAGAGGGAGGCGCTGAGGGAGGGGGTTGTTGGGGGTTATGAGGCGGGGGTCAGGAGTTCTGGGGATGTGAAGGGGAAGGGTAGGGCGGTTGAGGTGGAAGAGGGGGTGGAAGATGAGGATGATGTTGAGACGCAATTGAGGCGGGAATCTGGATTGTAGTGATTTTGTGAGGTGCCGTGTTATTTTCCGTAGTTGACGAAGCATGTACTGCATGTATTGTTTCAACACATATGGTCTCTTGTTCTTGAACAGCCATGAACTTCTGATTTCTGTGCACGACTTGGTGAGGTGCGAATTTGACGACATTCACAGATCTATTCAAGTCAGCCACATTGCCACATGTGCAAGCCGTACTTCAACTTCAAATAAGTCAAAAATCGCCGAACCTATTCCAAACCTCGTGGACTCAGTTTCATCGTATCTCGCGTTGAACAGAACACTCAACCTTCAGCCGCACCTTGGCGTCCGTTGCCCCGCTGACCAAAGACAATAGCTATGTGTTTCACGTCTTCGCATACTCGCACGTCTCTTGGTCTTCTATAACTGAGTAATATGAACAAACCACCCAAGCTCCGCTTAGAATGTGGGACGGCAGCCGTCTCTCCTTTGCGATCAAGTCCGGCCGCCGCGCTAGACAACCATCTTGTTTCTTTGCCGACGCGTGCCCGAAAGCGATTCACTCCTTTGCCACGAGAAGACCAGGCGCAAAGACGTCTTTGTACGCCCCGCTATGTCGAACTTACTCGTGAGTGGATCGAAACCTGCAACAAGCTTCATGGTAGCACCTGCGTACCGAATCCCATATCTCAACGACCACTCGAAGATGTGCCTCTCTGGCTCATCGACACGCACAAGCAGTGTATCGTGCCAGGCATATCTGCGCACCGCTATCTAGCACTCAGCTACGTGTGGCCAGAAAGTCGAAGCTCTAAAGACACATCAACGCCTCCGCCGCGCACATTACTCCTCGACAGCGCGAACCTCAAGGACTTGCAACGTCCAGGCAGTCTCAGTAAGCCAAGCGCAGAGGCTTGTATACCCAGCGTGATCCAGCACGCGATAGCGTTCACGCGCGTCCTGGGCGAAACGTTCTTGTGGGTCGACCGATTGTGTATTGTGCAGGATGATGTTGAGGTAGATGGGACGCTGAGCCAGGTCGGGAAAATGGATAAAATCTATAACGGGGCGTGTCTGAGTATTATCGCTGCGGCATCTGATGACATATATGAGGAGGCGCTCGGCTGCGAGTGGCCGGTGTTCGAAAGCGCTGTGGCGAAAAGGTGGTGGGAACAATGTGATACCCCTCGAGATGATTCCACAAGGTTAGACAGGGACCGAGTCGTTGAGATAATGTGTAGCCGGTACAACACGCTTTCGCGCTCTCGATGGGCTACGCGAGGCTGGACGTACCAGGAGCAAATACTGTGCAAGAGAGCCATCGTCTTCGTAGACGACGGCTTCTTCTGGGACTGCCACTGTAGCATGTGGGACGCCATCGAGCTATTCCCAGGCCAAAATTTCGAGGATAGTTCACTGCGCGCGGACATGGGACAGCGGCTGCATACCAGGTGGTGGCCTGACTTCAGTCTCTATCTCGACTTGATCTGTCCTTACAACGGCCGAGAATTTAGTTACTCGCAGGACGCGATGCTGGGTATTGCGGGCGTCTTGAATGTGCTTGGGAAGTCGTTTCCCGGCGGTTTTGTACACGGCTTGCCAAGAATGTTTTTGGATCATGCGCTGCTTTGGCAGCCGTTTGGGGCGGCGGAGAGGCGTGTTGATCAGGGTGGGGACGGTGATGGGCGCTCGAGCTTACCGTCGTGGTCTTGGGTGGGGTGGCAGTGCTACATTGATCCGGGTAGCATGCGCAGTGGAATGTCATATATCGAAGACGAAAGCTGTCGACAACGCAGCGGTACTTGGCGTACGAGAAACCTTGTGACATGGCACTACTCGGAAGATCAGAGCCCAGGAATTCCGATTTTGGAACCAGTCGTGTTCGATCAGCTCGTCGATACCGCTTCTTTCGATTGCGATGGACTAATGCATGGTTGGAGGAGGTGCCGCGAGGTCGAGTACGACGACCAGAAGAACATCGTCCGAACACACCATGTCTTCGAGCATGACAATGAACAACACCGCAGTTTTCGCCACCCTATACCACTCAACAACAGAGGACCACAACAAAACCTCATGAGCACCTCAGCACACCTATCCTGCGTGACCAACACCGTAACTTTCACACCCGCAACTATGCTCATAGGTATGAACGGCTCCTCATACACAGCCCACGCACCTCCCAAGATCTCCGTCTTCGAAGAGACCATGTTCAAAGACGGCCCAAGCAACGGGGCATGTCCCGTCCTCGTGCTCCAACAACCCAACGGCGCCTTCGCAGGGCTCCTCCGGCTCACGACCAAGGAAACACTAGACCAAACCACACCTCTAGAACTAGTCGCCATTTCCACGGGAAGCGCAACAGCACGAGATGTACAGAGTTCCCTGGAATGGAGAATCTTCGAAACGCTGTGCGATGAATACCACAACGAAAATCACGGCCAGACGACACAGTACGGGCCAGCATGGATCAGTCAAAAGGGAAAAGTCGCTCTCCTATTCAATGTTCATGAAGCGTTTCATCAAGACGCGGCTGGGACATTGCTGAGTAGCCGTATCCTCGCCACTTACGCTGAGACACAACAGCGCGCGCGCGTCATCAGTGAAAACATCACCCTCCAGTTCCGCCTCTGTGAAAGCAACGATATACGTCCTTGGCTGCAAGCACGCAGTCAAGTCCTAGACTTTGAAATCGGCACTGAAAATGGAACTCGCCAGCCCGACGTGCGGAGAAAATCAAACTCTGCGCGTACACTCTGGGACACGGTGAGGCGCGCCACGCGCAACGGATTTCTCGTCGAGAGAATGAAAGAGCGAGGATCTTCGAGTTTGTGCTCTGATGATGCGCTGTGTCACCTCTACAACGTTCTCTGGATCGAGCGGAAGGATGAAGTAGCATACAGAAGGGCGTGCGGATGGGTGCCGAAAGCTATTTGGGAGGCTTATACCTCTGGTCCCGTGGAAGTGAAGCTGGGCTGAATATCGAAAGCACAAGTCAGGGTGTTAGTACAAGAGCAGGGAGCGGTGATTGATCCCATCAAACCAACGACCTCACCATACCGTTAACCCACACAACAACCACGCAAGTCAATCCACCTTCTCTCCACCACCCTATCGCCATGACGTCACACCCCTCACTCGATCAAACGTCACATCAACAAAGGCCCGAATGAAAGCCAGCCTCAAGAACCGGAGACACAAGACTCAGCTCGCGATCGTTACACATCGAGACCTGGGCTGCATCGTGAAATCGTGATCGTGTGGTCTTCGTCTATGTAACTCCAAGGCTTGTAGCTTCGCTTCGCTTCGCTTCTTTGCCGTGGGAGTTGCCGTGGAACGTGTAACGGGCCGATAGTCTAGGAGGGGCAGAAGAGTCGGTCCGACGTTGGGGGTTGAATGTACGTAGGGCAAGGGGAACGATCGGGAAGTGAGGAAAGTAGACGATGTATACAATATTTGAGAGACGTGTGCTGAGAGAAGCAGTTCGACGTCAAATGATGCATGTGAAGTAAAGTGAAGATATCGAGTACGGTACAAGGAATCGTGAAGTCGGGTGAGTAGAGCTCTATTGCTCTGTGGGTTCGGATGATGAAGCCGTGGAGAATGAGATACCGCAATGCAATATTACTGGAGCATGCAATACAGAATTCAAGACTCAAGTACCTGGCCATGTCGATGCGCGCAGCCCTGTGAATGACCGCATGTAGATCTCTCCGTGATGTTGACGCAGCGATCCTGCATTACGACATCTTGAGATGAACGACTGAAGTCACGTCCCGTACCGTACCGTTGACCATTACAATGCTCCCACCTGCAGGACTGTGCTAAGCCTTGTATGCAGCACGCATTGCCGAAGCTTGGGTTTGCTAAACGTGAACGTTCGTAAGGTGTACGGTACGGTTAGACTGAGTTGGACTACTCGAACGCCCGCGCTACGAGACGATGCACGTCGTCATTACCTCAGCGACTGCAACAATGATTGGCAGCGACACAGGACCTAGCTCGAAGCAGTAATGCAGTCCCTCAAGCGAGAAACGCAACTGGCTCAACAAGTCGTGAGGTGGTAGACATTTCGCTTGACTTGCTCGATGGCGCTCGCAGGGCTGGGGTACGCCTGACCGGCTAGCAGCTTGCCGTTCGTCAGATGGATACTCCATACACGCCGTACACGCATGAAATACAGCGACAACGGCGGTGTACAGAGCGCTGTATGCGACGGCAGCGTCGCAACGTCTGAATAACGAAGGGTTGCGCGAATCGAAATGCGGAAGTGACACTCAAGTTGTCGGAACTGGGCCCGGCTGCGCCTGCTGCATCTGGCGCTGCGATTGGCGAGGGCGGTGAATTCCGCATATGGGCTACACACTCAGGATGACGACTGCATGCGCGTGGCTGTTGCGTCGTGCTGATGGTCGGTAGGATTTGTGTTTTATGTCGATTGAAGTCGTTCGTATTGTGTGCCCAAGTAACAACGGCTGTCTGGGACTGGGAGAAAGAAAGCCAAGCGAAGATGAGGTGGCCGTGCTCCAAAGTACGTAGGCAAGGAAGATGCTGTCCCTCTGCGGTCAGAGCGTGGGATGGGTGAGCTGCTCCAGGGTCCAGGAACGGCCATTTAGGCGTGCAATGAGCCAAATGCCGGAGCGATGCATGTTGTCGCAGGGGAGTGCTGGCTGTTCGTCTGTCTTGGGAAACTCCGGTGTTTAGGCGATGGTCACGAGGAGGAGGGAAAGAGATGAGGCTTGACCTTTGTACATGGGCTGCGACTCGAGGACTGGCTGAATGTTTATGCAGGAGCCGTGGGGTTGTTGGACGGGTACTTGCTGGAGATGCGTTGGATGCTGCATGCGTCTTCGGCTCGTCGCGAGGGACAAATCGTGACGCTATGCAAGTCAGCGAGATGGTAGCTTACGGTTTACCCCAGCTCCAGGGTGGTGGACGGTAAGCCAAAAGCCGGGAAGTCAACTCCCAGAGCTGCAATTCGAAGTGTGTTGTGGTCAGTTGTTGTGTCTAAGCGGAAGACGCGGTTGATGCTACCAATCACCAGGAATGACATGCATCTGTAATGATCACTCACGTGGAACTCTCGTCAAAGAAATCAACATCTGCGAGCCTCAATTGAGGGACACAATTTTATTACAATACTCCAGGCTAATAGCGGGTACTGTTTGTTCACTGCAAGTGTAAGAGGCCGCCCAAGAAAGCTAGACAGCCGAGCGTAGGCCGGACCCTCTAGGCGTGGTCCCTGCTGCATTCTGCCGAAGTGCCCGACGGCGAGAGACAGATCGTGAGTATGAAACAAAGTCATTATTCATCTAGAGGTCCTAGACTCGAGGTCGCTGGCTCCAAGGGAGAATGGCGGTCTACTCAACATTACATTCTAGGAAGGAGCGATGGCAAAAGCAGACGGGCGGGGGGCAAGCGCGGTCCCAAACGTGTTGCTGGAGCGGTTCTCGCAAGGCTTGGAGTTGATGTGCATGATCTGCGTGGTACGCAGCGCATGTAGCGGCAACACGATGGAGTCGGTGTGTCTGAGACTCGAAGCTGCCTGCCTCAAGTTGCTCTGTCACCACGTTTGACAATACACAACAGTCGCCTCTCAGCGTGTGGCGGTCTTTCTTCGGAGCAGACATAAGGCGAAGAGAAATGTCCAGGAGACGCCACGTGAGCGAGGGCTTTCCAGAAACGCGGGAGATGTCGCACATGATCGAGTCCAGCATGTCCATGTCCATGTAACCAGGCAGGGCCCGGGCTGCAGACCGCGGTGAATGTCCGGAGGCTACGTTAGCAAGGAGCCGCGAGTGCTGAGAGCGTACCAAAGTAATGTACTTACAATACCTAATAACACTGTGGCCGTGCTTCTTTGCCTCGGCCGCAAGCCCCGGGCGTCCGTAAATTATTTAGAATCACGGAGGTACTAGAAGGACGACACCCTCGAAGCATCTGTCTCCCACAACTTCTCGTGTTCTACACATCCAATCTCGCCGTACATAGCCACGCCCGTACGGAGTAATAAACGTTGATCCCCTCCATCGTCACAGCTTCCCGCCCACGACGCGAGCACTTACAGTAGCGCCGTTCGCCCATTGGCCACCACAGCAACCGTGCTAGGAGGTGTCTGTATCCGCCGTCTCTTCGTCACCGCTATATAGCGGAGCCTGCGCCCCGGCATTATTATCTCGTGCATTAATTATTATTCTGCAACGAAGAAACAGCGCCGGAAAACACGCTGCTGAGCATTTTACTGTTCCTTTCCAACGTTACAAAAGTTTGTGGATCCTCTTGCGCCACACGCACGCAGCCCCACGGCCGTCTCGAGTCAATACGCAGCCCTCAGGTCGCCATCCCACCTCTCGCCTAGCGGCACCTCACCGTCCCTCCAACACCAACACCCCATTATCCAAGCTGGATTCCCACGAGACGTCGCCGCCGCCCCTCTCCCACTCGCCGCGAGAGTCTACCGCCGCGAGCACGCCCATCAGCACGCCCGTCCAGCAGCCGGCCTTGCCACACTTTGGGCGCCCCAAGGACCCGAGCGCGAGCCTCTCCCACGCCCACGCCTGGCACCACCGCCAGCCGCACGAGCTCGTGGCCCGCCACCTGCCGGACAGCGAGATTCTGTTCGAGGACGCGGGCGACTGCAGCTTCTCCCTGTTCCCCGAGAGCCCGCAGCAGCAGCAGCAGCAGCAACACAGCGCCATGGCCCAGATGGCCGCGCCCATGGACTTTGAGGCGCGGGGACGGCCCCGCTCCAACTCGCCGCAGAACCAGACATCCAACCTCACGTCGGCGTTAAGAGAGGCGGAGGCGAACCGTGACACATCCGCCACACCCAGTCAGCTGACCCCGAACGGCCTCGACTTCCAGCGGCCGGGCATGGGCGAGCGCCACCCCTCCATCAGCATGCTGGGCTCCTCGCTCTACGGCAGCGGCGCGCGCCCCATCTCCATGAAGGACCGCGCGCGCCGCGAAAGCAACCAGATGGGCAGCTTCGCCGGCGGCATGAGCTGGGGCGCCGTCTCGGTCGGCTCGTGGATCCGCGATGAGTAAGTACCACCAAGTTTGCCTGAGCACAAGAGAGGCCGCCAGGGCTAATACACCATGCGCACAGCATCATGATGGGCACCTCGCCTGCACCCGCCTTCGCCAGTGGACAGTCGCCCTCGTTCCACTCGTCGTCGTACCTGCCCAAGATGGAGGCCAACTTCATGAAGGACTTCACGTGCTGCGGCCTGACCCTCCCCTCGCTGCACGATCTGCTCCAGCACTTCGAGGAGACCCACGCGAATGCCCCCGCTGCACGCCAGTCACAGCCCGCCCAGGGCGGCTTCCCTCCCACCTCCGGCGCCCCCATCACGTCCATTGCCCCCGGCCAGACCCAGGGCGAGCCTGCGATGAACACACAGCACGGCTTCCAGCCGCGCTCAGGCTCAGTGGGCGGCCAGCGGCAGCGACTCAACTCGGTGAGCCGGTCGAACTTGTCCACAGTGCAGGACATGGACACGCTCGACGACATGGAGATGGACGACATCAGCTTCGACAACCTCGCGCCCATTGAGGAGGCACCCACACAGTACCCCGTCCAGCAGAACCAGTTCAATCAGAGCCAGAACCAGCTGCCGCAATTGAACGTCAACCTGGCCAACAACATGCAGAACCACCAGGGTCTGAGGACGTCGACGCCCACCACACCATCCGCGTCCCAGCAGTTCAATCTCCAGAACAATCCGACAGTGTCTTCCGTCAACACGCCCACGCTCGGCAATGTGTCTATGCAGATGACTTCGCCCGACTCATCGCACCCTGGCACTCCGGCCGAGCTGGACATGGACTTTGCGGGCTTCAACCCCATGATGGGCATGGGCGACATGGGCATGAACATGAATATGAACATGAACATGAACTTCAACAATGGCAACTTTGGCATGAACGGCTTCGACAACAACAACAACGGCACAATCGACCAGCCTGGAAAGCGACTGTTCAGCAAGCAGGGAGGCGGTCTTAGCCAGGCACAGCTGAATGCGGCGCTGAAGAACTACCAACTCGGCGGTAACGACCAGAGCGAGTTTGCACGGAGGCTACGCGAGCAACAGCTGCTCAACGGCGCCAGCATACCTCAGTTCCCCTTCCCGGAAGAAGTCAAGCCATTCCGATGCCCGGTCATTGGCTGCGAGAAGGCGTACAAGAACCAGAACGGCCTCAAGTACCACAAGCAGCACGGTCACCAGAACCAGCAGCTCAAGGAGAACGAAGACGGCTCCTTCTCCATCGTGGACCCGCTGACTAGCATTCCTTATCCCGGCACAATTGGCATGGAGAAGGAGAAGCCCTATCGATGCGAAGTCTGCGGCAAACGCTACAAGAACCTCAACGGCCTCAAGTACCACCGGTCGCACGCTCCCCACTGCAACCCCGAGCTCGCTTTGCAGAAGCTCGGCCTGACTGGCAACCTGCAGAACCTCCAGAACATGCAAAACGCAAATGTGGCTGGTGCCGGCATGGGCGTTGACCCCTCCATGTTCTAGTGGCGCTACATGTCTTCACTCTTCGACCGGCGTCCTTCTTCTGGAACACATTCTTCACGATACCCAACTCTTCGAACACTTCGCTTCCACGTACACATTTTTGCTACGTCTAATGGCTCGATGCCATGTTTCCACACTCACACACAAAAAGTTACGATACATCCCATGCATACTGTACCGGCGTTCTACACACGTTTTCGCTTCCCTTGTACATTTCCTTGGGACTGATTGGTACGATTGAATAGTTGATGTGCATTAGACTGGTGTTACTCGGTGGTCTTGTTGTTCTTTGCCTTTTTCCGCTTTCGATATCCCTGGGACCGTCCGTTTTTCGACTCTCGCTAGACTTTGGTCTTCTTTCCTTGGGGCGGCGCGCAAAAGTTTTGTTGGGCTTGGTAGGTAAATTTCTGGGAATGCTACGGCGGCTATAGGAGTTGGTTGGTTTAGAGTAATACCACGCTTTTCAAACATGACGTTCGATTGAGAGCTTCTTCCAATTTGAAATTGGGACCTAATCGCACCATGCCCAATAGCTCGGATGTACCGTACCACGAAATGAAATGGCATCGCCATCGCCACGTGAGCGTCAGCTAGGCCATCGGCTTTCCACGTGGTCGTGTCGCAACGCCACAGCCAGTGCGTGGCCCGTGACACATTGCTCCCGGACTGCTGTTTACGGCCAGGTGTGGTGTCGCGTGCCCACAATCACATGTGTCAACGTCCGAGTCCGAGTGCATGTGGTGACAGTCTTTTGCCGGGGTTTGCCGCGAACTATTGGAGACGGGCGTTGGTTGCAGAGCAGAGCCGCACTACTAGGTATCCGAAGCTATTGAAAGGAAGCTTCTAGCGCGCTGCATGGAAGAGTGGCGGTGTGTTACTTCAGTATGTAAGGTGGATTTATGGGGTAATGGATACTACGACGTGATGCGCTATGGGGGATGTTGGGAGATTGCATTTGCGATGGTGGTGGTGAGGTGGGGTGTGAGCGGTGGTTGCGTGTGGGGCGTTGTTATTGGTTGGTTGGTAGGTGGGTTGAATGTGCCGTTGGATAGGTACTTGGACGGTCACTACAAGGGAAGTTATTACTCTCACTTGTCTCCCATCTGAGGACAAGATGAATTGCTCACTCGAGGATTTGTAGCTATGCGGCGAATCGAATGTGTGATTGTGGAATGTAAAGGTACCAAGAAGCACATGCACATGCTTTCCACCTCGGTCACGGCGTTGCTCGCTTGCGGATAGCCGCTGCGATTTTCTAGGTAGGTATCCCTCGTGTCTGTCGTCGAAAATCTTCTTTTGTCTTTCCAGTCCCAGCAATTTTCATCTTTACAATCTCTCTAGTCTGAAGCTCTTGCCATTGCATTGCCTCTCTCGGCGAACCCGTGGAACGTACGTACGTACGCCACACCCGCCGCACGAAACCCACTCCCGACAAGCACACTCGGCCGAATAACAACCACCACCACTCACCACACAATGACCCCCCTCCAGCCTGAACCCCCCCTCCACCCCGTCCCCCGCTCCCCAGCCCCATGGACCCTCAAAGCCCAAAGCTACCTCCTCTTCCTGCGCCTCCCCTCCCTGCCCCCCGGCGCCTACGACCCCGTACACGCATGCTGGTCCGCGCCCAAGAACGGCACTTTCACAGGCGGTCTCGGGGCTATTATGATTGTGCGGTATACGGACACGCCTGTGGGGCCGTACGATGAGTTGATGCTCATCCCGGGCAATTTTAGCGTCCCAGGGGAAGGATTGGGAGTTGGTGGTATCCCGAAGAAGGCGCTGCGCATTACGAGGATTTATGTGAGTCAGCGGACGACGGTGTATAATGGGCGTCTGAACTGGAATATTCCGAAGCATTTGGCGCGGTTTGAGTTTTCGGCTGGGGTCGGGGAGACGCCTGAGATACTTGGGGTGAAGGTGTATCCTCCGCCCGGTGGTGGTGGTGACGAGAAGCCGTTTTTCAGCTGTACGTTGAAGCCTTGGAGGTGGATGCCCGCGCTGCCGACGAATACGGCGTACGTGCCGATGAGCTTGATGAATGTGCAGCCGCCATTGCCTGAGCCTGCGGGGCGCATGGCGGCTGCGAGATTAGAGGCTGAGCGTGAGGAGAAGGTTGGTGAGTATGATGTAAGTAGGAAGAATGAGGACGCGTTGTTGGTGGGGACGGAGAGGTGGGCTGCGTTTGAGCTGGAGGCGAGGTGTAAGGCGAGGGGGTGTTGGGTGGAGATGCATGATGGTGGGGGGGAGGAGGGGAGGGAGGAGGGAGAGTGGTGGCCGAGGGGCTTGAAGCCGTGGAGTGTTGGGGCTTGGATGGAAGATGGGGACTTTGGGATTCGGGAGGCGGTTGAGTGGAAGTTGTAGTGGGGAGGGGCGGTGTCGGAGATGAAGTAATTACGATAGAATGCATGAGATGTTTTTACGAAATGTGTGTAAATTGTTAGACTGAAGTTGTGTGTGGCCGTTCGGAGCACCGTTCGCGCGTGTCGTGGCTGGTCGCGTGGTACGACAATGTGGTCTGATGCTACAAACCGGCAAACGTCTGACCACGTGCTTGGCTTCAGCGACATCGGGAGGTCCAATGACTTCCAACATGACGATCGTGTAGGTCCTCACAATATCTCTACCGTGCCATTACTCTTACATTCTCCCACCGTAGCCATTAACCTCTTCTGGGTCAGTGAAAGCGACGTCGACCTCGATGTCGCGCTTTCACTCCTCACAGAGAGCTCCTCATTGATCACCTCGACAGGGGTAAGGTGACCGCCCCTGGATAAACTCATAAATACACTTCCTCCTCTCCTCTTTCCTTCTCCTTCCGGCCTTTCAGCAGCCAGAGTCAACATCTTGATGCTTACATCTTGAACTACCAGCTAACAAGACCAACCAGACACCAGCAAGATGCCATCACTCCTCCGCCGCCTCAAGGCCCTCTTGTCCCACAAGACCGCGAAGCACACCAGCTCGACATCTGTAGGAGACATCGACCTCGCCGGGTGGGAGCAGGGCCCTCCTGGTAGCTTCCCAGATGCCTTCTCGACAATGGCCACCACGGTGAGTGACTCCAGCCTCACATATGTTTCACTGATCTGATCTCGCTCTAAAGACCGTCTACGACAACTGCGCAAGCAGTCTGAAGCGAGTCTGGAAGTCCCGCACGCGCGACTTCACCATGTCGCATGAAGAGCGCTGGATCCTGCGCGGATCCTTCCTCGTCCTCTGGATGGCAATCCAGGCATTGCCGTCCAACGATTGCTACACCATCTGGAGCCGCGAGGAAGACGATGATGAGACGAGGGGAGAAATGCTGGCGTCCGGCGTGGTAAGTGCCTCCGGCCCAGCAGGTCGCGAGCGCATCGACTCCGTGGCCAATACGGAATCCTCCAGGTCGGCCACTGCGTCGCTGTGGTTCATGGTCATGCAGGGCGCCATGGACATGGAGAAGATGCGCTCGGCTGCTGAGGCTCTGGTGGAGCAGGTTTGGCCAGAGGAAGACGCTTGCTCGATCCTGGTCGAGGTCGGCCATCCCAAGCCATTCACCCACAACGACGAACTCCGCCTCCGGATCCGAGATCTTCTCTTTCCCGGCTACGAAACCCTCACTTCATTGTAAAAGCATCTTGTCGCTGGCATCCTTTTCCGCCGGGAAGGAAAGCCACTTATGTAACGTATCGGGGTCCGACCAATCACACTGGACTCCGGAAAACGATATCTTCTGCGGCTCTCTTCTTCGGCAGCGGCCGCGACCGTTTCGCGGGCTATTTAACCCCGCGATATCCTGCTTTACTTGCAGCGTTTTTCTGTACCATACCGCTCGGGGAACTCTGTTGTTGTTCTCTTACCTCTCGGGGACATCTGGCTGTCGTCATCGATTATTGTATGGGAGCTTAAGAGCGGCGCTGCGAACGCGAATCCTGGCGACTGTTGTGGACGACGAAAACTCTTCGACCGACCTACACATCAACCTCGACATCATCTCCCCGCGCCCAAATAGCGCGTCTTCATCCCTTTCAGATTACACGGCCCAAGTATCGTATGCAACACGAAGTCAACGGCAGCACGCCAGGACACCCATCACCAACCAATCAGCTCATACGCGTGAACACCTACCCCAACGCCGAGTTCACCATTCCACCTGAAGACACTCTCAAACCATGCCCAAGTGCCCAAACTCCCACCGCCGCTGCCCCGGTCTCGCCGCATGCGACGGAGAATCACCAAAGCTCCACTGCAACTGGCCACGATGAAGAAAAGGTAGCCTCGATCAGCACTCACCATTCCAACGATGAAGTGACCTACCCCGAAGGCGGTCTAGGCGCCTGGTCCGTTGTCCTCGGATCCTTCATGGGCCTCGTCGCAGCGCTGGGTATGATGAACACCGTCGGCGTGTATCATGCCTATATCGCAGAGCACCAGCTCGCCAATTACAGCGAGAGCAGCATCAGCTGGATCTTCTCGATGTACGTGTTCCTCTCGTTCTTCTGTGGCCTACAGATCGGACCCATCTTCGACGCCCACGGCCCCAAGCTGCTTGTCATCGCCGGAAGCATCCTACTCTGCGCAAGCATGTTCCTACTCGGCCTGTGCACACTGTACTGGCACTTCTTCCTGGTCTTCGGTGTGCTAGGCGGTCTCGGGACGAGTCTCATCTTCACGCCCGCATTCGCAGCCGTCTCTCACTTTTTCCTCGAAGGACGAGGCAACGCAACAGGCATCGCAGCAGCCGGAGGCAGTCTCGGCGGCGTCATCTTCCCACTCGCACTGCAGCGCCTCCTACCTTCCGTCGGCTTCGCATGGGCAACCCGCATCATCGGCTTCATCGACGTCTTCTGCTGCATCATCCTCTGCACCCTCATCCGCTCGCGCCTGCCCCCCAAGCCCGGCCAATCCGTCATGCCCGACTTCCGCATCTTCCGCCACAAATCCTACCTCCTGCTTACAGTCGGCATCTTCGCAATGGAATGGGCGCTCTTCGTACCAATCACGTACCTCACCACCTTCGCGACATCGACAGGCGCGCTCAGCCCCGCCTTCAGCTACCAGCTCCTCGCCATCTTCAACGCCGGAAGTTGCGTCGGCCGCTGGGTCCCTGGCTTTCTCGCTGACAAACTCGGCCGCTTCAACAGCATGATTGCCGCGCTGGCTATCTGCTCCGCTACATCGCTCACCTTCTGGCTCCCCGCCTCGCTCCTCGAACCAACTACCCCACAAGCCGCCAGCGCCATCAAAGCGCTGTCTATTGTGTACGCAATTACATTCGGCTTCGCATCCGGGTCAAATATCAGCCTGACGCCCGTGTGCGTGGGCCAGCTGTGCGACACGAATCAGTACGGACGGTACTATGCGACGTGCTACACGGTCGTCAGCTTCTCGACGCTCACGGGCATCCCGATTGCGGGCAGCTTGATTCAGGCCGCGGGAGGTCAGTACTGGGGTATTGTGGTGTGGACTGCGTTGTGCTATGTTGTTGCGAGTGGGTGCTTTGTGTGGTCGAGAGCGCTGCAGGTTGGGTGGAAGATGGGCGTTAAGTTTTGAGCGTGGCGTGTGGTGAGTCGTGTGGATGGTTGTGGTGGTGATTGGTATTGGTGAGAAAGGGATTGGTGGCTGAAGTGGCGGTTGCGAGTTTGTGGTTGCGAGTTTGTGGTTGCGAGTTTGTGGTTGCGAGTTTGTGGTTGCGAGTTTGTGGTTGCGAGTTTGTGGTTGCGAGTGGTGAGTCATCGAGGGAGACGGCGATTAAAAGTTCAAGAGGAAGATGAGATTGTTGTTGTTGATTTGCTTTTGTTTATCGTATGTTGTTTCGATCCGAAGACGATCTTGTTGCCACGCTATGTACAGCGAAGCACATCCATTAGCTATTAGTCGCTCAGTCGACAACCTTGACAACTTCACACAGCTCATTATACGTTCGTGATGCTTGGGTTCTCCTCACCCGCTGCCTTCTGGTGAACACAAGCGAAGATGCTAAGACAGCACACTACTTGGAAGAGTTTCGAGTTTTTCACAATTGACAACATGCCGTGAAGATGATCGACGTCCGAATCCCAATCAAGAAGCCCGGAGTTATCACTGACTACATGCAAGATTAACACTCCTCTAATTGCCATGCTTATCATGGGCTCCAAACCTTATGCATGCGAAATATTGGATCTTCCCGGGAAAAGGTACGCCACGGCTAGTGGTATCCCTAGCGTCGTGTGACATTTGCGAACATGCTAACGTGCTTTACAAGCGAGGCGTTCATACAAGCGAGGCGTTCACCCCACCAACTTTGCGCACCTCTACAACTTCAGTTAGCTATGCCTCCACCAAAACAAGCTCAACTACCTTCTCGTGAAGCTGATGTACAGCTATCTATATCATTTCTTAGCAGAGGTCAGATTAAAGCTGAGAGAGCCGCCGCTCGAATGTTCAACGTCTCTCAAACAACGCTACGCGACCGACGCGCTGGCAAGCCTGCCCGACGCGATTGCCAGCCTAACTCAAAGAAGCTTACTGGGCTAGAAGAGGAGGTGATTGTGAGA
>Ga0265780_10005932_pt1 | contig 15319 bp, 10 predicted proteins | sample P1T30metagenome_FD_192432 | JGI IMG/M metagenome (GOLD analysis project Ga0265780, IMG submission 192432) | Plant litter microbial communities from East Loma Ridge, Irvine, California - P1 T30 | ecosystem: Environmental > Terrestrial > Plant litter > Unclassified | place: USA: California... | reverse complement strand
TAAGGACTATAAACGAAGTAGCGACCTACGGTATCGCTAACGTAAGCCGTAGAGATAAGCTTGATGATACAGGATAGCCTATCTAAAAGGTATCTCGCAGCGTATAGAACACCTCTACCAAACAATTGGCTAAGGACAGAACTGATTGCTGCTTCTCAGCAATCGGGGCGCCTGAGCCTCGCACGAAGTACGCAGGCTGCGCGCCAAGAGGGGGCCGTGGGTATGCTGGCTACGCCAGCTGGCATGGCCGTCACGTGCTCGCTGAACCTCATGTCTATCTGAGCTCCGGTAACACTACCGCCTAGATCGGAGGTAGCGTTCGCTTACTAAACACTAAGCGCTCTATACTTAAGGTTATAGAGCTACTCGAGCCGCATTCGACGAGGGATAGAAGCGGTATCTAATATATTCTTGCCCCCTAGCGGTTAGACGATTTAGGAGCTAGAGGCCCTATTCTCTAACTAACTCTAGAGCGATAGAGCCTCGCTCGTCTCTAAGCCTTTCTTTATAGGAAATTTGCCGTGCTCTTTTCTTAAGTGAAGGCTAAAAAGGTCGCCGCTAGTCGTTCGGCGTTCGTAAAGTGAACACGAGTACCCGTAACGGAGGGCGAGCTACGGGTGGACTAGAGAATAATCGGATCTAACGTATAGAGATCTAGGATCGGGTAGATAGAGCGATTAGACTACCTAGGTGAGAGCGGCGCGTTCCTATAAAGGGACCTTGTACTTGGCGATGTGCCTTGTTACTAAATCAGGATGGAGGGCATATCTGCAGATCGTGCATATAACTACTGGCTCTAGGGTGTTTAAATGCAGCTTCAAATTGCTCAGGTACTTAGAGGCTTAAGGCAAACAGATGCCACTAGCAGATAGGTCGGAGTAAGGTATGGAACGCGACATAGGCAGACGTCAAAAGAGTAAAGCCGTTTGCTGGTCATCACAGTGAGGAAGTTGAGGTAGAGGGGCGAGAGATAGGGCAGAGGTGTTGTGGCAGCGGACTGGCTTGCGCGCGTCGTGTGCTTTTCGCGTGTCCATCGCGGGGATAAAGCGTGCCTCAGGGCTCGCCGGAACGTAAGACGTTCCAAACGAGCAACAATCTCGAACGTCTAACGCATAGACCAGCTTCCGGAACGGGCGCGGGAACGTATTACGTTCCGACCGCCATGCTTGTGTAGAAACAAACATTTCGAGTCGAAATGTTTGTCTTCTGTTGTTTTAGGAAGAGAGAGAGAGAGAGAGAGAAAGAAAGAGAGAGAGAGAGAGAGAGAAAGAAAGAGAAAGAGAGAGAGAGAGAGAGAGAGGGAGAGCTATAGCAATAGATATCTATTCGATTGCCTAAGATACAACTCTACTGCCCACTCGGCGGCGAGGTAAGATTCGTTTGCGGCGTGCAGTAATCACATCCATTCGTGCCATCTTCCGGCGGCTGCGGGAAATCATCTAGCACCCACGGCTTGCCCTTGAGTGTGAAGCCGTACTTCGCCTGTGTCGGCACATCCAGCAGGAGCGAGTACTTTCCCGGGTACAAGACGAGCCTCCCCTTGACGTCGCGGCGCGCAAGACTACCGAGAGTGATGGGAATCTGAGCTTTCTGCGACTGTCCGCCTCCGACAGCGAAGAAGCGCTTGTAGCCTACCAACTCTTTGATGGGGTAGGGTTTCGGGCCGTACTCGCCAGCGATGAAGACCAGGGCGGAGAAGTCGGAAGTCACGTTGCCCTTGTTCTCCACTGCAATATCGACGGTAAGCGCAGTCTCGAGGTCTGGGTAGACAGCGTCACAGTTGTCCTTGAAGGCGCCAATCTCGTATGATGGGCCACCCTGATGGTGGGAGGTCTCGTCCCAGCCGCGATGCCTGCCGCTGGAGGTCTGAGGTCTGACAGTAGAGATCTTGGTGTTGAATTCGGTGTAGTGCAGGCCATAGCCGAAGGGCAGTACGGCGCCATCGTACCATTTGTATGTTCGGCCAGGACTGCTGTTGCTAGGTCGGAGGGACTGATCGACAGCAGTGACTTGATTAACGTAGTCAGCGGGATACTGCGTGATGGGAAGGCGGCCGGCGGGAGCGACAGCGCCAGTTATGATGTCGAGGAGGGCGGTGCCGCCGGATTGCGAGGGATATCCCGCCCACAGGATGGCGTTGACTGCAGAGCTCTTAAGCCAGGCTGTGTCATCAACTTGAGTGCCGAGCTGAGAGATCACGAGAGGCTTGCCGAGAGATGTGAGTTGCTCGATAAACTCGACTTGAGCAGTGGGCCAGGTGACGTTGATACGGTCGAGACCTTCAACCTCGATGGAAGTGTCGATCCCGCCGAAGTATAGGATCACATCTGCGGACTTAGCAGCTGCCATCGCTGGGTCGGCAATAGAGGCATTTAAGACACCACTCTTGGGTCCATTGGCATAAATGTAGTCCAGTCCCAGTTGCTGTGCCGCGTACACCGGATTGTGAATGTACGGTGCTGGTCCGGAGTAATCGCCCTGCAGTACATTGGTACCATTTGCCCAAAAGCCGATCAAAGCGACCTTCTTGCCAGTGAGTGACATGGGCAAAGAGCCATCATTCTTTAGCATGACAATTGACATTTGGGCCGCCTTGAGGGCCAAAGCTTGAGCTTCGGGTGTGTTGACATCGGCCCACGAGTAGTTCCTGTAGGGGGAAGTCTGGTCGAAGTACCCTGCGGAGATGAGACCTTCGTACTGACGGATCAATGCGAGGTCGATGGTGTCTTCAGTGAGAAGACCCTGCGAGTAGGCTCCAGCCTGGTCGGAAACATTGACGTTGCCCACAACGCAGATTTGGTCGGTGCCTTCAATGAGAGAGATAGCGGTGGCCTCGGCTAGCGTGTTGGTATAGTTATGCTTTGTATTGGACATCAGTACAATTGCGGTCTTGCTGAAAATGACTGGTAGCGGGCACTCACGTTCGCGTAGATGTCTACAACCGCATTGCAATCGGTTGTAATGTACTGATGGCGGTCTGTCCAGTTCCAGTGGTCTCGAGCGATGTCTTGTAGCAGATACTTGTTCGAACATGCTGGGATACCATTGAGTGTGTTGTATGAGCACATCATGCTGCCGACCTTAGAGTCTCTGGCGCACTGCTGGAAGGGTGGGAGGTAATATTCCGCCAGGTCCTGGGTATTCTGAGCCTTGACATTAGCCTCAAGAATTCATTCTCCCCAGCTTCGAGGCTCGACACGTACGACTACTGCATTATATCCAAACCTGTTGTAGATGACAGAGGACGGATCGCGATTTTGCTCGAGATCATAGGCTGCAAAATGTTTGCACGTCGCAATGACCTTCTTGATTGGAGGATTGATGCCGCCCTCCAGGCCTTGCAACAAGTACTTCGTGTATTGACTCGTGCGGAACACATCCTCTCCGGGAGTCTCTTGGCCTCTGCCCCCTTCGTAAGTTGTCAGCCTCTCGAACAGAGTTTTGTATCGCTGAGACTACTCACAGCGCGGGTCTCGGTAACCATTGATATTCGGGGTGAAGAAGTCCAAGCCGGTACGACCGGCATTGCTGTATGCGCGTGCTTCAGTGGAGATGATGGTAGCAATTTGGAGCACAAGGTCGTCGTCGAATGCCGCCGAAGTTAAGATCGGCTGGGGGAAAGAAGTCGCGTAAGAGAATTCGCCTCCGGTGAAGGAGAAGTTGACTCCCGGGCTTCCAGCAACACCGTGCAGCGCCTCGGACCAGAAGTTGTAAGCATCCAGGCCCAGGCGAGGGATGGCGGGCTGGTCGCTTCAGATAGTTAGTATGTGCACTACATCAGAGGACAGGTTACCGTACTTGATCAACAGAGAAAGTTTCTCCGTGATATTGAATGCTGAAACCAGTGCAGCAGCTCGATCGACCTCCGAGGCTTGAGAGTTACAAACGAGGTTGTCCGCGAGAGGTCCATTGACACAATCGGGATAGGAGAAAGCAACGCTCAAGCAGGGCAAAGCCGCAAGGGCAATGCTTGCCAACAATTTTCCAGCTAGCATGACGAACGAGAGTCTAACACCGGGAGGACTTCAAGGCGTGACTTGTTGGTTGTCCATTGAGGACGCAGAGGCCTATAGGTGGTATTTAACAAATCCACCCCGGATAAATCTCAGCCGTTGGCGTCAGTGTTCCTGACCAGGTGAGATGGAAGACCACCATGCTCGACCACCCCTCGCCTCAAGGACATGAATCTCCCCCGCTTCGGTAGTGTCCGTTCGATCAAGTACGAGTGTACGACGTAAAAGTCGCTAGTCCTGCGCAGTGATGCCAGCCCCTCTCGAGCCTAAAGTCACGAATCCTGCAGGGGCTCCGGATAAAGGTGCATAGGCTAGCAAGGCAAAACGCCGCATACAACTGCTTCCTAGGTCTTTGGTGCGCGACTGTCCAGAGCAAGGAGTGGCGATTCCGATGAGTCCGTCTTGGCTAGGCGAATGGTGGTGAAGGACGGGAGTGGTGAGGAGAAGCATCGTAAACGTCCTTGGCGTGGAGCAAGAACAAGCGGAGGTGGAGCTTGTTTCGTTAGCGAGCTTATGTAACATTGAAGCCTGCCGCAGAGCGTTCATTCCATCTGAAATGCGAAATCGGACATGCGAGTGATGTCACTTCGAGAAGAACACAAAGGGCGTTCGTCTTGACATAACGCTCGACACATACTGCGTTCCCGTGTAGCCGATTCACATTTCAATGCCTGATACGCGCACGATTGAACAATAACGCGCCTCCTATCCTCGTGATCGACGCGATCGGCTTCCTCTCTGTCTACATCCCCAGCCGCAAAAGCCTAGGTTACTGTAATTGGTGTAGCTACATCTTCCTGTACTGCAAACCTCTTGCCAACCAACACCCAACCGTACATTCTTCAACTGACTTGCCATCCTCCCCTCGCTTGAACACCACAGTCCAGTCTCCCGGCGGAGTCGAATCCAGACTTCTCGGATTGCCCAAAGCCCACACACTCTGGCCCAAATGTCGCATGAGCCAGATCGGACCGTTACCCAAGAATCCATCAAAAGCGCCGTGTAGAACGCCATCGTGGCCAGACACGGTGAAAGTGCTGTCCGCCTCCTCGCAGCGATACGACCCGAGCACATCCGCGCTGGCGGCAAGTGTTGCTGCCGCGTCTGCTGGTGGCTGGATGCGCTTCGCCTGGATGATTCTATTGTCATCCGAGCGCTCGACGTGGAGCATGTCGCCTTCGAGCCTAAGCTTGGTGCCTGGTGACTCCGCGGTGGTCTCGGAGGTGAGTTTGACGGTTGCGCCGGTATTGCCGGGCCCGTAGTTCATGGACACAGTGCCCGGCTTGACTCCCTCGCCGATCTTGAGTTCCAGATACAGCTGCGTCTCCGAGTCAAGGAAATCGCCAGTCAGCTGTGGTGCCGCGGTGATGGACTGTGGTTTCGGCTCATCGTACTGCAGCATCTTCTCCAGGATGTGGTCGTTGAACAAGTTCGGTGGTGCCTCGTAATTGAGCAGGACGACTGCTGAGAGGCGCTCTGAAGGTATGTGCAAGCGCTCGTGTCGGAAGCCTCGGAGTGCTCCTCCATGACTGATGGCGGTTTTGCCGGCTCGCTCACCCCTGGAAAGACCATAGCCGTATGACGCTGGAGTGCCATCTCTGAAATGCTGCTGCTTTGAAGTCGTGGCGTACGGGCTGTCTGGGTCGGAGAAGCTGTGGTCGAGGTACTGTTCGTAGGCGATCATGTCCTCGAGCGAAGCGGCAATTCCGGCGTCGCCAGCCCACTCAATGCGGTTGGTGGCCGCGAAGTAACCGACATTGGCGTTGCCTTCGTAGCCCACGATCGGGAGCGGCAGACCGTTTGTGTTAGGACACAAGCTCGCTGATGCCATGCCTGCTGGGATGAAAAGGCGCTCGACCAGGATTTGGGCGAGGGACATCCCGGTTACGTTCTCTAAGATCCTGCCGAGGACGTGGAAGTTGACATTTGAGTATGAGTACTCTGTACCAGGAGTGAAGTGGAAGCTCTTTGTGCGGTCGAGCGCTTGAGGCGCATCGTGGAGGATGGAGAACTTGTCGTCCGGCTTGGCTCCCCAGAGTGTAGACCTGCAGTCCACGTCAATTGGAAGTCACACAGATGGCGTCTCTGGAAGCACTCACATGGCCCAGTAGTCCCGAATGCCAGACTGCATGTTGTACAGATCGGCAACCTTGAGATCGGCGCCGCCCTCGGCGCCTTTCAAATGAGGGAGCAGTCTGTGCAGTTCTGCTTCCATCTGCTCCTCGGGGCTTTCCTTGCGCTCGGTCATGCTAGCAGTCGGCTTCTGTAGTAGAGACTGCATTACCAAGCATACCATCTGCTTAGAGATGGAGCAGATTGGAAGGACGGTCTTTGTGGTCATCGGTACGCGCAAGTCAAGGTCGGCATAACCCCAGACCTTCTTGCCCATCACCTTGCCATCCTTGACAACCGCGGCCACGCCGCCTGTGCCACGGCGAATATGCGGCAGGCTGTTGAGTATGTCGTTGATCTTGTCTGTGGAGGCGGCCATCTTGATGGTTTCCTTGCGTCTTTCGGTGGACGGTCGAGTCGTATGTATATACATATATATATGTCTGTCTCGAATTCTGTGACTGTTTGGTGTTTCCTCGGCCGATCGGCATTACGTTTGTCTCCTTCCCGATTGGGACGTTGGTCTGGCTATCTTATCGGTAAATTGTGATGCGGAGACGGAGAACTTGCCCGAATTCACCTGCACATCTACATGCAACTCTTCCTGCTAACACAACAACATCTAGGCCGACACATCACTTCGCATTTCCCGTTATGGACGAGGTCTCTCTTACTCCCGTGGCTATGGAGCTAACCCGTGCCCGACCGCACGACAGATCTGCGAAGAAACGCAACAGAATAGGCTGTCTGACATGCCGCCGTAGGTACACCAGCCCTCCAATTTGATCGGCTTCCCAGCATCCAGACTGCACGTGCAGACTCTAATCTCAGTGTTCGAGACAGACGAAAGCGATGTGATGGTGTTCGCGAAACATGTGGCCACTGTAGCCGCCTGAACCTCGTCTGCTCATGGCAGAGTCCCCGAGACCTGGCGCATGAAATTCCTCTATCGCCACCACAGACATCTCAGCAATCTGCTACTTCAGTGATACACATGGTACCGGCGCCTGCGAGTTTTCTACAGACTGATTCCGAAGGGCTGGCTTCTCGGTCTCTGGACCGAAGACTCGCGCTAAGGTACTACATACAAGCCTTCAACGCTATGCTAACGACCAACCTGGAGAACAACGGGTTCTTGACCGGTACGTGAGCTTCCTTCCTTACCACAATTAACAACTCAGCGGCTAATTTCGCCCCTGCAGTTCTGCTCCCCATGGCCTTTGAGGACAAGACACTATTGCACATGCTGGTCGCGTGGTCATCCTCACATCTATCTCTGTGCGACGAGACGTATCGCATCAAGGCCCTGGAACACCGCTCCACTGCACTCAGATCTTTCACAACCTCTCTCCCCAGAAGTCAAGAGTCCCCCGAAGTCTCTCTGGCCTGCTGCCTGGTCTTCTGCTCCATGTCGGCGATTCTCGGTGACACCGCTGGATGGCATAACCACCTCCTGGGCGCCGCGCAGATCATCCGGCAGGCGTCGCCATTACAGTCTTACCAGCACGGGCTGGAGAAGCTTTCACGAAACTACGAAGGTCGCTGGCTCTTGCGGAACTTTGCTTATCACGATGTTCTCATGAGTGTCACGCTGAATTGCGAGCCTATCATCTCGGGTCGATACTGGATAAGACAGTCGAGTGCAGAGGTTGACTCTTACGTTGGTTTGGCGTGCGAGCCTTTGGCACTTATCTCGGAGACTAGTTCTCTCAACAGCGAAATGAGCCAGTTTGCTGCTGTCACAACGCATCCAGACGAGGGCACTGCCGAACTGCCTTTGCCTGACAGCGGAGGCTTTCTCTCTCGCGCTCACGACATCGAGTCCGAGCTGCAAACCTGGACATGTCCCGCCTCAGACGACCTTCCCCTCGTGCATCTCGCCGAAGCCTACCGCGGCGCAGCTCTCATCCACCTGTATCGCATCATACGCCTTCGCACTCCCGATGCGGCTGCAGATCCTGACAACAGGTTAAAGCATCAAGTCGCTGCTGTGATAGACCACATCAGACAAATGCCATTAAACTGCCTCCCCGAATGCACCTCGCTCTTCCCGCTGTTCATGGCTGGCGGCGAGGCCACGTCGAAAGCAGACATGCAATTCGTGCGCGAGAGGTTGCAGCACATCATCACGCATCGACATTTTCAGAATGCGGCTTCTGCGTTGTCGGTCCTTGAAGAGCTCTGGTTACAGCACACAAGCTTCATGGAAGTTCCCGGCCAGCTGTTGGACTGGCGGGATATCCTTCAGCGGCGCAATTGGAGTCTGGCGCTTTCGTGAACAAGGCATGCTGCGGCTCCGCTACTGGACACAACGGCGCACGCGTATCGCAACTACACGTGCGGAAGTCACATGCGGGAAATTCGCATTACAATCGCTACGATCAAGCCGAGCCGCCGTGTACCTCCTCCACCATGTCCTCCGAAAACCGATAAGAGGCGAACCTTTTGGCTGGAACTCTCCTCTGGAACATAATATCCAACTCCTCAAACGTCCGGCCCTTGGTCTCCGGCAACGCCAAAAATAACCACGCAAGACACGGCAGCGACACGCCGAAAAACACAAACGCCAATTTACCTCGCAAATTCCCCTGGTCAGGATTGATGGCGTACGGGATACCGACCGCACATGCCACATTGATAAGTGCGTTCACGGTGGTGGCTATCGCGATGGTCTTGTCGCGTAGCTTCGCCGACGAAATCTCAGAGAGGTAGACGAAGCACAGGGGACCGATTGTCAGGTCGTAAAAAAAGTTGTAAATCACCATCATCGAACATTGCGTCCAGACGACGCCCTGATTTGAGGTACCGTAGCCGGGTACGGTATCGAGAATTCCGACAAGCAAAACGATGACGACCAGAATACAAGTCCCGGTGTTGTATATCGTGCGTCGCCCGTATCTCTGCAGGAGAGACCAGGACATGACTGTGCCCACAAAACCTACGCCTAGGAGTCCAACACCCAAGTTGAATGCGTCAGAGGTGTCGAGGCCGGCCAGCTCGAAGAAGTAGACGGCATAACCGATGACCAGGAAGTTTCCGACAAGAGGCTGGATCGCATAGACCATGGTGCAGATGATTGTGCGGGTCAGGTCAGTCTTCTTCAGGCAATCGATGAAGCGCGACTGCTCCGTCTCAGCATTTTCGATGGCCGTGGTCAGTTCGATGTGTGCAAGCAGGGCAATCGTGTCGACGGAGCCGTTGGTCAAGCGTTGCAGGGAACGTTCGGCCTTTCGCACCTCGCCTCTACGAACCAGCCACCATGGACTCTCGGGACAGAACGGCAGCAAGGCGAGGATGATGAGTGGGAAGATGAGCTGGGTCGCGAAGGGAATGTCGTATGCCCATCGATCGGTACGAGCCTGACAGCCCGCCAAGACGCCGCTGGCAACCAGTTGGCCGATGACGAAAGACAAGTTGATGAACGCCGACGCAATGCCACGGAACACCACAGGCGTCACCTCGGAGATGTAGGTTGGTGCGGTGACAGGGTAAGCTCCAATGACCACGCCGTTGACGAGCTCTGCGACCAGAATTTGCGGACGGTTCTGTGAAGAAGTCTGCAGCGCAACTGTGATGAGGGTCACGACGCAACAGCCTGCGAGTGTCCACCGTCGACCGAACTTTTGCAACGGCCATCCTACGGAAAAGGCGCCAACCACCTGTCCTACCGGCACACCGAGGTTAAAAGCCGACTGCCACTTCGCCTGGACAACAAATGAGCCGTCCGGGAGTTGGACGCCGAAATCATGCTGAAATCGTGGGATGGCGATGAGTGTGCCGACCAGCTGCGGATCGAATCCGGCCATGATAACTCCAAGGCTGAAGACGAAGGCCCAGCCGATTGCAGGGCGGTATGCGGTGAAGGCGTCCTTGAGAGAGAGGTTGTGCTCGACATTGCGCGCGTCCCTGGCGCCCTTGACGACAGCCACGTCTCCTGTTGCCACATCGGTATTGATCTTGCCGTCCGCAGCGATATGTATGTCTTTGTCGTTTAGCTGGCCCATAGTGGCGAGAGATCAACGCTGCAATAAGAGGTCGTGTTGTTAGGACGGAAAAAGTCGGCTCGTAGTTGCTAGTTCTTCAGAGACGATGCCTCATATATGCCTCGACCAATGTCCGCCTCAAGCGTACTGCATGATGATTGAGAGTGAGCATGATGGGATTCGGCTTATCTGCTCGCATGCCACGCGGACACGCCGGCTATCTCCAACGGCCAATGCCCATCTCATCCCCGGATTGTGGGATGGTGTACCAGGTACCGGCAGCGTAGATGAGGGGTACCTTACTCTTATCTGTCATTCGGCATTGGTATTGCTCCACTCCAGCGCGCGCCCTAAGCGCCGGGGGCCGCTAAACTCCAAGAGTCACTGATAACCTTCTTTCTAGATTCGTATCCAACAGATGGCGACAGCACAGGCACAACCTTTAGGCCGAATCAGGTCATGGTCATGCTACGCCATGCCAAAGGATGGAGTATGCCGAGCATATGTACGCTCTCATTTGGACGTGATCATACGACACAACACATCACTTTCCGAGATCCTGTTGACAGCTACCTTCACAAACATCAACGACAACTCGCTTAACATGCCAGTCGACTCTTTCGTGGCGAGTTCGCACATCTTCCACCGCACACTAGCACATAGACCTCAGAAGATCTTCTCTGGCTCAGGTGTCTCCTTCACACTTGAATCCGGAAAAGTCGTGATAGACGCATCGGCCGGACCTTCAGTTTCAGTCCTCGGCCATCGCCAACCAGAAGTCACACAAGCCATCGTGAACCAGCTCGAACAGATCGCATACGTCTACTCCGGCAGCAAATATACATGCGATGCAGCCGAGGAACTGGCAGCGGAGCTCCTCAAGGACGCCCCTGGAGGACTGACGAAGGCTATCTTCGTCAACTCTGGCAGCGAAGCAACTGACGCCGCATTGAAACTGGCCACACAGTACTTCTTTGAGATTGGGCAGCCAAGCCGTGTCAATTTCATTGCGAGGAAACAAAGCTATCACGGAAACACACTCGGCGCCTTGAGCATTTCCGGCCATGAATCTAGGCGCGAATACTATCGTCCTTGGATTTCAAACAACGTCACTTTCGTCGATCCGTGCTATCCTTACAGAGCGAAAAACCCGGTGGAAACTGACAAACAGTACATTTCGAGGCTGAAGGAGCAGCTGGAAGACACTTTCCAAGCCTTGGGTCCGGACACGGTTGCGGCGTTCGTCGCAGAGACTGTCAGCGGCACAACTCTTGGGTGTGTACCGCCTGTCCCAGGGTACTTCCAAGCTGTTCGGGAGGTTTGCGATAAATATGGAGCGCTGTTGATATTGGACGAGGTGAGTGTTGCGCCGACTGCCTGAAGAGACCATTGCTGACTTTCGTAGATCATGTGTGGCATGGGAAAAACAGGAACGATACACGCGTGGGAGCAAGAAGAGATTGATGGCCCAGACATTCAGATGATCGGGAAAGCGCTCGGCGCAGGCTTCGTGCCCATCTCGGGCGTACTCTTGCGGCAGAAAATCTTCGATGGTATCGCTGGAGGTACGCAGATACTGGCTCACGGCCACACGTTCCAAGCCCACCCAACAGCCTGCGCCGCTGCTCTCACAGTTCAGCGCATCATCAAGCGAGACAGCATCCTCGACAACGTCAAAGCCATGGGCCAGAGTCTTGAGTTCGAGTTGCAACAGCAGCTCGGCCATCTTCCTTACGTCGGGGAAATCCGCGGCCGCGGCCTGTTCTGGGCTGTGGAGTTTGTTCTCGACGTGGCAACAAAGACACCGTTTCCCCGCGAGCACAACTTCTCAAATCGCATCGTCGAAGTGGCTGCAGAGCTCGGGTTGAATGTGCTCGGCAACTTGGGGAAGACGGGAGACATCGATGTGGAACTCGTCATTGTCTGTCCGCCTTACATCGTCACAAGAAAAGAAGTCGGGATCATTGTGCAGCTTTTGAAGGATGCGATTGGCATTGTGACTGAAGAGTATGAGCAGCGGCATCGCGGGACTGACACCCGCGGCTTCGGACTAATCGAGGGAAAGCTTTGACTGCCATGATCTCTATTGATCCGAAGTATTTGATGTGTCTAGATCTACATCTTATTTCACCATGTGGTATAATCGGCCCTCAAAAGGCCTCAGCTTCAGCACGTTCTCAGTCTCGTTCTCAGCCACAGCATAGTTACCAAGGAGCAGACCTCCTTTCTCGACCGGGCTTTCCCATTGCACTTCCTTCTCAGAGAAGGAGCATACCACGAGATACCGTCCAGTCTCTCCCACTCGGGTGTACGCATACACGCTTTGGTTCTCCCAATCGAGCATTCCGAATAATCCAGTGACGAGGGCCGGGTGCTGTTTCCTGATCTTGAGCAAGCCCTTCCAGAAGCCAAGCACGCTCTTGTCCTCATCTGCGAGTTGAGCTTCAACGTTCCAATCCTTGAAGTCGCTGTTCACCTTGATCCATGGCGTGCCAGGTGTAAACCCCGCGCCGTGCCCGGCACTCCACTGCATAGGCGTCCGAGAGTTGTCGCGCCCAATACGCTGGATCTGCCTCAGCGCGTCGTCAAGATCTCCATCCTGTGCTTTGATACTCCCATAGTATTGAATCTCTTCCAGGTCGCGCAGTTCATCAAAAGTCCAAGACGAAGGATTCACCATTGCGATCTCCTGGCCTTGGTAGATGAACAAGGTCCCCCGGCCGGTGGCGTGGAAAAGCGCCAGCATCTTGGCAGAGACGTCGCGATAGATGCCGTCGTTCGCCCAGCGGCTGACAATGCGCGGCTGATCGTGGTTTTCCAGGTACAAGCTGTCCCAGCCGCCGTTCGCTTGGTTGTAGGCCATGAAGCCGCCCAGGATGTCCTTGAGTTCCGTGAGTCTCCAGGGTTTGTGGTTGAAGCATGTCTTGCCGGGCTGGTGGTCGATGTACATGTGTTCGAAGTGGAAGAGCATCTGCAAGGGCTTGCCGTCCTTGACAAGCGGCAATGCCTGCTCGGCATCACTGACTCCGGGGGCTTCTCCGACAGTGAAAGTGTTTGGATAATGGTTGAGGACTTCATCGTGCATCTCACGCAGATATCCTGCAACCTTGGGTCCATTGAAACGGTGGACCAAGCCATACTGATACGGGCTCTGCGTATCCGTCACAGGGGCATCCGGGAGCCCAGGCGTCTTGGAAATGCAATTGATGACATCCATCCTGAATCCATCACAGCCCTTGTCCAGCCAGAAGCGCATCACATCCCAGATCGCGTTGCGGACCTCGGGGTTTTCCCAGTTGAGATCCGGCTGCGAGACGTCAAAGACGTGCAAGTAGTATTCCTGCAGCGCCTCGTTCCACTCCCAGCACGATCCGCCAAAGATGGCGCCCCAGTTGTTGGGCTCTTTCCCATCTTCGCTCTTTCCTCGCCACACGTACCAGTCTTTCTTTGCTCCGCCTTTCATAGCATCTTGGAACCACGTATGCTGGTCTGAAGTATGGTTGACGACAAGGTCCATGACAACCTTGAGCCCGATCTGATGCGCCGCCTTGAGTAGGCGATCCCAGTCTTCCATTGTCCCGAAGTCCGGGTTGATCGCCTGGTAGTCGGAGATGTCGTATCCCATATCCACCATCGGTGAAGCATAGATTGGAGAGAGCCATACGACATCTACACCGAGGTCTTCCAAGTAACCGAGTTTTGATGTTATGCCGTTAAGATCGCCTTTTCCTGTGCCGGTGGTGTCTTTAAACGACTGAGGGTAGACTTGGTAGACAACGGCTGTGCGCCACCAGTCTGCTCTCTCCATCTTGGATCGAATCGTATCGAAGTGGCGAATGATGTGTGTATGTCGAGAGACTGACAGGAGTACTGCCCAGTGCGGAGCTCAAGAAGGCTGTCATCACGCTACAGGCACCTTATCAATCTTGGAATCATACTTTAATGTTCCTATGAGCAGCACAGCGGCGCCCTAAGCGCCAGACGATAAACAGAGTTAAGCTGACCGCAGTGGCGACCGCTAAGGTTGGTCGGCATACGAAGCTCATGTCAACCGATTGTCCCCACTTTTCAACCTAGTCTGATCCGCTGCTGCTTTCTTCCGACTTTCAGGACACCTTAGACCGAGCCTGTTAACTTTTTCCCCGTCTCCTACTCGAATGCAAGTCGAGCATATTCCATGAGCGTCGCCGTATGTAACTCGCTCTTGTTCATGTACCATGGCTACCAAGGTTCGTGTCGCAGTCGTTCAGCTGCATACAAAGGTACAAGCTTCAAGCATCACATGTACATGCAGAACCATCGAAGCTGACATTGTTTCAGCCGCTTAAAATGAGAGACAACTTCGACAAAGCCTGTGAGTTCGTCCGCCAAGCGGCCAGCCAAAAGGCGCAACTGGTCGTGCTTCCAGAGTGAGCGATGAGGCACCGTTCTCTTGTCACAATTCTTGACACATTCCTGACGAGACCCGCCAGGTACCATCTGAATGGCTACTTTCCCGATGATCCTGCCTACATAGCACAGACATCGCAGTATCAGGCATACCTTGAGGGATACTGCAACCTGGCGCGGGAGCTTGCTGTTTGCATTGTCCCTGGCACATTCGTCGAAAGGCATACAGCAACACCTGGAAACGCATCGTCTGGGAACAACGTACTGAAAGATGCGCAAGGAGAATTCCAGCTCTTCAACACCGCATACTTCATCTCAAACGATGGCAAGATCCTCGGCTCCTACCGGAAGAAGAATCTCTGGCACACCGAACGAACACATCAATCGCGAGGGCAAGACAGGCATGCCGCGATCGAAACTCCGATAGGCAGGATCGGTTTGCTCGTTTGTTGGGACCTTGCTTTCCCCGAAGCGTTCCGCGAACTGACTCGCGATGGAGCTGACATTGTGATCGTGCCCACTTGCTGGACTCTGGACGAGTCTTGTCGTTACGGGACAGAGTTGAACCCAGACTACGAGTCTTTGTTTCTCAACAGCCTGATCACAACAAGGTGCTTCGAGAACAGCTGCGCAGTGGTGTTTGCAAACGCAGGAGGGCCGTCAGATGTATACCTTGGTCTTTCGCAGGTGGCTGTGCCGTTCAAAGGCCCGGTCAATATCATGCAGGATAGTTCGGAAGGACTCATCATCGCTGACATTGACCTTGAAGTGTTGAAAGAGTCCGAGATCAACTACAAAGTTCGGGAAGACATGGCAGGGCAG
>Ga0265780_10005931_pt1 | contig 15323 bp, 14 predicted proteins | sample P1T30metagenome_FD_192432 | JGI IMG/M metagenome (GOLD analysis project Ga0265780, IMG submission 192432) | Plant litter microbial communities from East Loma Ridge, Irvine, California - P1 T30 | ecosystem: Environmental > Terrestrial > Plant litter > Unclassified | place: USA: California... | reverse complement strand
GGTCGCATCCCTGCTGCACCTGATGTCCCACTACACGATCAACAGCACCCTCGACGGCGCCGCCGGCCGCGCCGCGCAGGAAGGCGAGGGGCCGTGCGTCAAGCTGGCCTCGGTCATCGAGCGTCACTTGAACGCGCTGGCGCGCCTGCCCGACGCCGATCCGGTGCTGCGCGCCACCTGCGAACAGCTCAGCGCCAAGTGGGCGGTGCTGGTCGACAACACCATGCCGGCGCCGCCTCCCAGGCGGCCGCTGCTGGCGCGCATCCTGCGGCCGGCAGCGCGCAAGACGCATGCGCCGGCGCTGTCCACCTAGAACCGGAGGCGGCCTTCAGCCCTTGCGCCGCTCGCCGCGGAAGCGCCGGATCGCGGCGTTGACCATGCCTTCGGCGCTGCCCTGGCGTTCGTACTGGCCACGCAGGAAGGCGGCGTCGCTGCCTTCGCCCACCGCCGCGGTCAGCTGCGCCAGGGCGTCCATGCTGCCCAGCGCATGGGCGTGCGGCGCCAGCAGGGCGATGGTGGCCAGGATATCGTCGCGCAGCGGAAGCTGCTCGTAGGTCCTGGGATGGGTGATCACGCCGTCCAGGCCGAAGCGGCTGGCCTGGAAGCGGTTGTAGTTGTAGACCAGGTAGTCGTCCTCGGCCGGCATGTCGGCCTGTCGTGCGCGTTGCGCCAGCAAATGGCGGCAGATCGCCTGCAGGTAGGCGGCCAGCGCCGCCGCCCGCTCCACCGTCAGCGGCGTGTCGCACACGCGCAGCTCGACGGTGCCGTATTCGGGCTTGGGCCGCAGGTCCCAATAAAAATCCTTCATGCTGCGGATGATGTTGGTGCGCTCCATCTTGGCGAAATACCCGTTGGCGAAATCGTCCCAGCGCAGCGTGAACGGTGCGCGCCCGCTCATCGGGAAGGCCGACACCGAATTCAGGCGCGCCGAGTCGAAGCCGGAATCGAAGCCCTGCACGAAGGGAGACGACGCCGACAGCGCGATGAAGTGCGGGATGTAGCGCGACAGCGCATGCAGCAGGTAGAGCGCGTCGTCGCCATTGGCGCAGCCGATGTGCACGTGCTGGCCGAACACCGTAAACTGCTTGGCCAGGTAGCCGTACAGGGCCGACAGCTCCTGGTAGCGCGGCTTGGACGAGATGCGCTGCTCGGACCACTGCTGGAAGGGGTGGGTGCCGCCGCCGGCGATGCCGATGTTGAGCACGTCGCTGGCCGCGACCAGGGTGTCGCGGATCGCCAGCAGTTCGGCCAGCAGCGGCCCGTAGGCCGTGTGCACGCTCGAATTAATCTCGATCATGCTCTCGGTGATCTCGGGCGTGACGTTGCCGGGGAAGGGCTTGCGCCGCAACAGGTGCAGCAGGTCGAGGCTGACCGGCGTGAGGTCGAAGTCGGACAGGCTGACCAGCTGCAGTTCGAGCTCGACGCCGAAGGTCAGCGCAGCCGAGCTGGCAAAGGGTTCAAGCGGCATGTTCGCGCTCCTGGGCTTCGCGCGCCCACACCAGCGCGCGCTGCAGCAGCACCGGCCCGAACACTTCGAGCAGCATGGTCACCGCCGCCACCGCGCGCAGTTCCTCGACCACCTGCACCCCGGCCAGGCGCGCATGTTCGATCAGCAGGATCACGAAGGCCGACAGCGGCACCAGCGCGACCCCCGTCAGCGCGCCCTTGCGCCAGGATATGCCGGACAAATGGGCGAAGGCCGTCACCCCGGCGATCTTGGCCAGCAGGCGCGCCAGCACCAGCACCAGGGCCAGCAGGCCGCCGGCCCAGACCTTCTGCCAGTCGAGGGTGGAAGCGACGAACACGAACAGCACCACCGTCAGCAGTTCGCCGAGCGCGCCGAAATTGCGCTGCGCCTGGCTGAAGGCGACGCGGCGGTGGCGCGCGGTGATGCCGAAGGCCAGTGCCGCCACCACCGGCGACAGGCCGAAGGTGAAGGTGATCGACACCAGCAGGATGACGGCCAGCGCGAAGGCCGCGGTGGCGTCCTGGGCCATCTTGCCGAGCAGGCGCAGCAGCGCCGGCACCACCAGGCCGAACACGGCGCCGGTAAAGGCCGACACGGCCAGCAGCACCAGGCTGTTCCACAGCGCGTCGCCGACGTCCTCGAAGGTGCGGAAGATCCACAGGCCGACGCTGGCATTGAAGGCGAACACCGCCAGCACGCAGTTCAGCGCGCACAGGTGCAGGGCGCGCTCGGTGACCTGGCCCGAGCTTCTTTGTTCGTTGATGACGCGCACCAGGGTGGCGGGCGAGGTCGCCATCGACAGCGAGGCCAGCATCAGCGCATTGATCTCGGCCGCGCCGAAGGCCCGGGCGATGACGTGGACCACGATGAAGGTCAGCAGCGATTCGGCCAGGCCGGCGGCGCCGATCCAAGGATTGTTGCGCAGCCAGCCCAGGTTGATGCGGTAGCCCAGTTCGAACAGGGCCAGGCCGAAGGCCACGTCGGCCAGCAGCAGCGGCGTGCCGGCTTCGGCCTGCGGCAGCACGCCGAGCTGGGGCGCGGCCAGCAGGAAGCCGACCAGGCCATAGAAGCTGATGCGCGGCAGGCCGGTCCAGCGTTGTCCGAATTCGCCGGCCAGCCAGGCCAGCGCAATCGCGAAGGGCCAGGCGAGACTGGTCAGGATAGCCAGCAATTCCGTCATGCGATCTCCCATCGGTGCGCACGCGCGGCGCGGTCGAGCCGATTCTACAAGAGGGGCGCGGGCGCACGATTCAGCGCCGCGCTGGATGGGGGGGCGATGCGGAAAGAGCGGAAGAGGGCGATTGCGCTCGGATAAAATGGCGTTTCTTTTCAATACAGCGCCGGGCCGCCGCCGCCCGCCACCCCCATGAGCCAACCCGCATCGCATCCGCCCTCCGCCGCCCCCGGGCGCCCGCAAATCCGCCTGAGCGCCCAGGTGCTCACCTGTCTCGGCTTCTGCGTGATCGCGGCGCCCATCATCTGGCTGCAGGCCGACCCGCGCGCGGCCCTGTCCGGGACCATGCCGCTGTCATCGCAGGTGCTGGTGGGGCAGGGGCTGGCGCTGGTCGCCGCGCTGCTGTCCTACCTGCTGTTCCGTTTGACGGCCCATTCGACATCGACCGCGCGCACCGTCGACAGCTATGCGCGCCTCGACCTGCGCGGCCTGAACCCGCTGTGGATCAGCATCGCCGCCGCCATCGGCGAAGAAATGCTGTTCCGCGCGGCGCTGCAACCCTTCCTGGGCGTGTGGATCGTGTCGCTGCTGTTCCTGGTCACCCACATGCCGATCTACCGCTTCCGCAAGCTGGACGGCGCCACGCTGGCGCAGGCGGCGGGGATCTTCGGGTGCAGCGTGGCGCTGGGGCTGGTGTTCAACTACGTGGGGCTGGTGGCGGCGATCCTGGTGCACCTGTGGATCGATGTGGTGGGCCTGGTAATGGTGCGTAGCGCGATCGAGAAGCGCAATCGTTGAGATGCGCGCCCGCCGAATGCGGGCGTCGGGCGGCATCATCGGGGCCGCATGGATGCGTGGACGGCATGGCCGTCCACCCTACCGGCTCAGCAGGCGCATCGCCCGTTCGAGGCCATCGATCGTCACCGGAAACATCCGCTTCCCCACGATCTGCCGGATGATGGACACCGATTGCCGGTACTCCCACGAATGCTCCGGCTCCGGATTGAGCCAGGCGCATTTCGGAAACGCCGTGCAGAAGCGCGCCAGCCACTCGGCCCCGGCCTCGTCGTTGTTGTACTCGACCGATCCGCCCGGCGCCAGGATCTCGTAGGGACTCATGGTGGCGTCGCCGACGAAGATCAGGCGGGTGTCGGGCGGGTAGCTGCGCAGCACGTCCCAGGTCGGGAAGCGCTCGGCGTGGCGGCGGTGGTTGTTCTTCCACAGGTAGTCGTAGACGCAGTTGTGGAAGTAGAAGAAGTCCATGTGCTTGAACTCGCTCTTCGCCGCCGAGAACAGTTCCTCGGTGCGCTCGACGTGGTCGTCCATGCTGCCGCCCACGTCCAGCAGCATCAGCACCTTGATGCGGTTCTTGCGTTCCGGCTGCATGCGGATGTCGAGCCAGCCGGCGTTGTTGGCGGTCGAGCGGATGGTGTCGTCCAGCGCCAGTTCCTCTGCCGCGCCCTGGCGCGCGAAGCGGCGCAGGCGGCGCAGGGCGACCTTGATGTTGCGGATGCCCAGTTCGCGGTCGGCGTCGTAGTCGCGGTAGCTGCGCTGTTCCCACACTTTCACCGCGCTGCGTTTTCCTCCCTGGCCGCCGATGCGGATGCCTTCCGGATTGCTGCCGCCATGCCCGAACGGCGAGGTGCCGCCGGTGCCGATCCACTTGCTGCCGCCTTCGTGGCGCTCCTTCTGCTCTTTCAGGAGTTCTTCCAGGCGCTGCATCAGCTTGTCGTAGCCGAGTTTTTGCAGCTGCGCCTTCTGTTCCGGCGTCAGCTCGCGCTCCAGGCGCTGGATCAGCCAGTCGAGCGGGATCTGCGCCTTGTCGTCGAACACCGCCTCGATGCCCTTGAAGTAGAGCGCGAAGGCGCGGTCGAACTTGTCGAAATGGGCTTCGTCCTTCACCAGCGTCAGGCGCGCCAGGTAGTAAAAGGCGTCGAACGAGGGCGCGATCACCTGCTTTTCCAGCGCCTCGAGCAGCGTCAGGAATTCCTTGATCGAGACCGGCACCCGGGCCTCGCGCAGCGCAAAGAAGAAGCCGATCAGCATCTCAGGCGCCTCCGGCGTGGCGGCCCAGGCGGTAGCGCAGCTGGGCCTGGACCTCGGGCCATTCGCCGCGCAGGATGCTGTACATGACGGTGTCGCGGAAGCTCCCGTCGCGCCGCAGCGCGGAATGGCGGATCACCCCGTCCTTCTTCGCGCCCAGGCGTTCGATCGCCGCCTGCGAGACGTGGTTGAAATTATCGGTGCGCAGTCCCACCACGGCGCAGCCCAGGGTGTCGAAGGCGTGTGACAGCAAGAGCAGCTTGCAGCTGGCGTTGACGTGGCTGCGCTGGCGGCTCCTGGCATACCAGGTCCAGCCGATCTCGACCCGGTCGAGTTCCGGCACGATGTCGTGGTAGCTGGTGCTGCCGATCACCTGGTCGCTGGCGGCATCGATCACGGCGAAGGCCAGGCGGTCGGGCATCTCGAGCGCGCGACCGATATAGGCTTCGGTCTGTTCCGGTTCGGGCACGGAGGTCACGCGCAGCGTCCACAGCGCGCCGTCGGCGGCGGCCGCGCGCAGGCCGTCGGCGTGGCGCAGGCCGAGCGGCTCCAGGCGGATGCCGTTGAAGGCCAGCGTGAGCGGCTCGACGCGGATCATCGATTGTGCCTCGCCATCGCCACCAGACGCTCGAACAAGCCGACGTCCTGCTCGTTCTTCAGCAAGGCGCCGTGCAGCGGCGGCACCACGGCTTTGGCGTCCTGGCTGCGCAGGGCCTCGGGCGGGATGTCCTCGGCCAGCAGCAGTTTCAGCCAGTCGAGGAATTCCGAGGTCGAGGGCTTTTTCTTGAGGCCCGCCACTTCGCGCACTTCGAAGAAGCTGTGCAGGGCGGCGGACAGCAGCTCGTGCTTCAGCTGCGGGAAGTGGACCTTGACGATGTCGGCCATCGTCTCGCGGTCCGGGAATTTGATGTAATGGAAGAAGCAGCGGCGCAGGAAGGCGTCGGGCAGGTCCTTCTCGTTGTTGGAGGTGATGATGACCAGCGGGCGATGCTTCGCCACCACCAGTTCGCGCGTCTCGTAGACGTAGAACTCCATGCGATCCAGTTCGCGCAGCAGGTCGTTGGGGAATTCGATGTCGGCCTTGTCGACTTCGTCGATCAGCAGCACCACCGGCTCGGGCGCGGTAAAGGCCTGCCACAGCACGCCCTTGACGATGTAGTTGTGGATATCGCGCACGCGCTCGTCGCCGAGCTGGGAATCGCGCAGGCGCGAGACCGCGTCGTATTCGTACAGGCCCTGCTGGGCCTTGGTGGTCGACTTGACGTGCCACTGCAGCAGCGGCATGCCGAGCGCGCCCGCCACTTCCTCGGCCAGCATGGTCTTGCCGGTGCCCGGTTCGCCCTTGATCAGCAGCGGGCGGGCCAGGGTGAGGGCGGCGTTCACCGCCAGTTTCAGGTCATCGGTAGCGACATAGTTGTCGCTGCCTTCGAAGCGTCGTGGGGCGTTCATGGCGGGCGGGGAGGGAGGGGAAAATGGCTTCGAGTATAAGGCAGAACGCCCGGCACGCCGCGAATCTTGCTTTGTAGACTGAGCCATAGTTCTCATATAGAATCGGCCAGTCGTAGTACAAATGCTAAGTTTTTGAGCAGTTGCGGTATTCGAACCACCTTAACGATTGCCAACCATGAAAAAATCTTTAGCAGGTCTCGTGCTCGGCGCCGCTCTCGCCGGTCCGGGCGCGGCCGGCGCGGCGGATATCGTCGCCAATCCCAAAGCGGCGCCGAACAAGATCGAACAATGCATCGGCTGCCACGGCATCCCCGGCTACAAGGCGTCCTTCCCCGAGGTCTACCAGGTGCCCATGATCGGCGGCCAGTCCGCCAAGTACATCGAAGCCGCGCTCAACGCCTACAAGAAGGGCGACCGCCTGCACCCGTCGATGCGGGGCATCGCCGCCAGCCTGTCCGACCAGGACATCGCCGACATCGCCGCGTACTATGCGCAGCAGACGACCGCCAGCCCCAAATAAGAACACGCGGAGGAGACCATGAGAAAACTGATCCTTGCGCTGGCTTGCGGCGCACTGTCCATCAACGCCCTGGCCGCATCCGGCGACGCCGGCAACGGCGCGGCCCTGGCCAAGAAATACAATTGCGCGTCCTGCCACGGCGTCGACTACAAGACCCCGATCGACCCGAGCTATCCGAAGCTGGCCGGCCAGCACGCCGACTATCTCGCGCATTCGCTGTCTTCCTACAAGCGCGGCGGCAAGGTGGCCAACGGCCGCAACAACGCCATCATGGCCGGCATGGCCCAGCCGCTGTCGGACAAGGACATGGCCGACATCGCCGCCTACCTGCACAGCCTTCCCGGACCGCTGGTGATCCGGCGCTGAAGGCCCGCGGCGCGTTAGAATAGCGGCTTCACCGGCCAGGCCGGGATCCCTCCAGCCGCAGGCGGCCGGGGGGATTTTGCTTTTCATGGAGCCTTCGCTTGTCTACCGTCTCGCCTTCCCACGTCAAGACCAACCTGCTCAGCGGCCTGACCGTCGCCCTGGCCCTGGTCCCCGAAGCCATCGCCTTCGCGCTGGTCGCCCACGTCTCGCCGCTGACCGGCCTGTACGCCGCCGTGCTGGTGTCCTTCATCACCTCGGCCTTCGGCGGCCGCCCCGGCATGATCTCGGGCGCGGCCGGCGCGCTGGCCGTGGTCATGGTCGCGCTGGTGGTGCAGCATGGGGTCCAATACCTGTTCGCCGCCGTCGTCCTGATGGGCGTGCTGCAGCTGCTGTTCGCCGCCGCGCGGCTCGGCAAATTCATCCGCATGGTGCCGCATCCGGTGATGCTCGGCTTCGTCAACGGCCTGGCCATCGTCATCTTCGTGGCCCAGTTCGAGCACTTCAAGATGGACGGCGGCTGGATGAGCGGCCCCCAGCTCTGGACCATGCTCGGCCTGGTCGCCTTGACCATGGCGATCATCTACCTCACCCCGCGCATCACCAGGGCGGTGCCGGCCACGCTGGTGGGCATCGTCGTCGTGGCGCTGCTGGCGCACTTCCTGCACATCGACACCAAGACTGTCGGCCAGCTCGGCTCGATCGCCGGGGGGCTACCCGACTTCCACGTGCCGGACGTGCCCTTCGACCTCGAGACCTTGCGGATCGTGTTCCCGTATTCGCTGGTGCTGGCCGGCGTCGGCCTGATCGAGACCCTGCTCACGCTGACCCTGATCGACGAGATCACCGACACCCGCGGCCAGCCCAACCGCGAGAGCCTGGCCCAGGGCGCGGCCAACATCGTCACCGGCTTTTTTGGCGGCATGGGCGGCTGCGCGATGATCGGCCAGAGCATGATCAACGTCGGCAACGGCGCCACCGGACGCCTGTCCGGCATTTCGGCCTCGCTGTTCCTGCTGTCGTTCATCCTGTTTGGCTCGACCGTGATCGAGCAGATCCCGCTGGCGGCGCTGATCGGCGTGATGTTCGTGGTGTGCGAGAAGACCTTCGAGTGGGGTACCTTCCGCCTGTTCGGCAAGGTGCCGCGCGCCGATGCGCTGGTGATCGTGCTGGTGGCCGGCGTGACGCTGGCCTTCAACCTGGCCACCGCGGTGCTGGTCGGCGTGATCGTCTCGGCCCTGGTGTTCGCCTGGCAGCACGCCAGGCAGATCCGCGTATCCACCTCGGTCGATGCGCGCGGCTTCAAGGTCTACGCGCTGGAAGGCACGCTGTTCTTTGCCTCGGTGGCCGGCTTCCAGACGCTGTTCTCGCCCAGGGAAGACCCGGAGGACGTGGTCATCGAATTCCGCCGCGCGCGCGTGGCCGACCATTCGGCGATCCAGGCCATCGACGCCCTGGCGGAGCGCTACCGGGCAGCGGGCAAGCGCCTGCACCTGCGCCACCTGAGCCCGGACTGCCGCGAGCTGCTCGAACGCGCGCGCGACATGATCGAAGTGAGCCTGCTTGACGATCCGCGCTACCACGTCGCCGACGACAAGCTGGGCTGATTCGGGCAGAATGGCGGGATGACCAATGACAGCCCGCGGGCTGCGGCAATCGCGTGCTGACCATCATCCTGTCCGGACTGTTCCTGCTGGCGATCGGCCAGGGCCTGTTCCTGGCCGTGGCGCTGCTGGCGCTGGGCGCGCGCCGCCCCGAGGTCCGCGGCGCGAACGGCCTGCTGTCGCTGCTGCTGCTGTCCTGCACCCTGGTGGTGTGCCACGCCTGGCTCGGCAACCAGGGGCTGTACGCGGCTTATCCGCACAGCGCGCTGGCGATCCTGCCGCTCGGCTTCCTGACCGGACCGCTGCTCTATCTCTACCTCGGCCGCATCCTGCTCGACCGGCCCGTCGAGCGGCGCCAGTGGCTGCACTTCCTGCCCTTCGGCCTCGTGGTGCTGGCGCTGCTGCCCTTCTACCTGCAGCCGGCCGCCGCCAAGCTGGCCTGGATGCGCGGCCTGGACGGCCCGCCCTGGTACCTGGGCCTGGCAGCCACCGTGAAACTGCTGCTGTTCCTGGCCTACCTGCGCGCCTGCTACCGCCTGCTCGGCCGCGCCCCGGATGCGCCGCTGGCCGCCGGCCTGCGCCCGCTGCTGCACATCTGGCTGTTCGGCGGGCTGCTGAGCGTGGCCGCCTTCGTTCTCGATTTCCTGCCGCCGCCGCTGCCCTTGTCCTCGGATGCGGTCGGCGCGCTGGTGCTGCTGGTCTTCCTGTACGCCACCGCCTGGCTGGCGATCCGCCGGCCGCTGGGCTACCGCGTACCGGCGCCGTCGCCGATGCCGGCGCCCGAACCCGAACCCGAACCCGAACCCAGGCAGCGCTACGGCGACAAGCTGCTGCCCGACGATCAACGCGCCGCCTTCCTGGCGCGCCTGGAAGACTGCATGGCGCGCGAGCAGCCCTGGCGCCAGGGAGAGTTGAAACTGGAAGAACTGGCCGAGCGCCTGGCGCTGACGCCGCACGAGCTGTCCCAGTTGATCAACGGCGCCTGCGGCGTCAACTTCCAGGACTACCTGAACCGCTACCGGGTCGAGGCGCTCAAGCGGGCGCTGGCCGATCCGGCGCGCGCCGGCGACACCATCCTCGACCTGGCCTTCGAAGCGGGCTTCAACAGCAAGAGCGCGCTGAACCGCGTGTTCAAGGCCCGCGTGGGCGCAACGCCCGGGGAATTCCGGCGCCAGGCCGGGGCCCGAATCATGATTCGCGACGCCGGCGCGGCCTGACGCGGCCAGACTGGGACTCCGTATCAACGATTTGGAGTCCGCATGAAACAGAATTTCCTGGTCGCCTGGCTGCTGGCCTTGCTGGCCGCACTCAGCCAGGTCCGCGCCGAGGCCCTTGAGGCCATCTGGATCACCAACGTCAAAGTGGTCTCGCCGGAGCGGCTGGACCGCATCGAAGAGGGCAGCGTGCTGGTCGAAGACGGCCGCATCGCCGCGGTCCAGCGCGGCGCCTTTCAACGCATGCCGGCCGGCGCGCGCCGCGTCGACGGCAAGGGCGGCTACCTGACGCCCGGCCTGATCGATTCCCACGTCCACCTGCACGCGGTGCCGGGCATGAGCCTGGACCAGGCCAGGGAAGAGCCGCTCATGGCCAGGGCCTACTACGAACAGCTGCCGCGTTCCTTCCTGTACTACGGCTACACCAGCGTGATCGACCTGGCCGTGGCCGATACCGGCGTGATCGAGCGCTTCAAGGCGGCGCCGCTGCACCCGGACCTGTTCCATTGCGGCCAGCCGGCGGTGCTGGAGAACGGCTATCCGATGTCCTACTTCCCGGCCCCGCAGCGCTTCGAGGCCTTCCCGAACTTCATCCACGATCCGCGCCAGGGGCCGATCGCGGCCGGCTTCCGGGTCGAGGAACATACGCCGCGGGCGGTGGTCGCGCGCGCGAAACGCGAAGGCGCGGTGTGCGTGAAGACCCACTTCGAGCGCGGCTTCGGCCGCCAGCGCGACTTGCCGGTGATGAGCCCGGAGCTATTCGCCGAGGTGCGCGCCGCCGCCAGCGATGCCGGCCTGGTGCTGGTCACCCACGCCAACGGCTTCGAGGGCCAGGCCTTCGCGGTGGCCGGCAATGCCGACGTGCTGGCGCACGCCATGTGGCAGTGGGGCAGCCTGAATGGCAGCACCGAACTGCCGCCGGAAATACGCGCGCTGCTCGACCGGGTGGTCGCCCGGCGCACCGGCTACCAGCCGACCATGCGCGTGCTGTACGGCCTGGGCGCATACAACGATCCCGACTACCTGCGCCATCCGGGCGTGCGCAAGGTGGTGCCGGCGGCGCTGGCCGACTGGTTCGCCACGCCGGCGGGTAAATGGTTCGGGGACGAGCTGGCCGAAGGCGCCAGCGATGCCGAGATGCGCGCCGCCGCAGAGGCGCCGCAGCGCCGCCTGCGCCAGGTGATCGCCTACCTGGCCGCGCGCGACGCCAACATCCTGTTCGCCACCGACACGCCGTCCTCGCCCACCTACGGCAACCTGCCGGGACTGAACGGCTTCCTGGAGATGGGGCACCTGGTGGACGCCGGCCTGTCGCCGGCCCAGGTATTGCGCGCCGCGACCATCAACAACGCGCGCAGTTTCGGGCTGGAGAAGGAACTGGGCACGATCGAGGCGGGCAAGCGCGCCAACCTGCTGCTGCTGGCGCGCTCGCCGCTGGAAGACGTGGCGGCCTGGGACAGCATCGTCACGCTGTGGGTGAACGGGGTGGAGGTCGAGCGCGAACGGCTGGCCGCGCCGAAATAATCAACGCGCGCGCCGGCGCACGCACTCGATGTAGGTGTCGGTATCCGGCGGCAGGCCGTTGCGCTGCGAAGTCCAGATCATCTCGCCCAGGCATTCCATGATGTGGTGGTGGGCGTCGTGCTCGCCGACGCGCGCAGCCAGGGATTCGAAGGCGGCGCGGATGCCGCGCGGCTGGTCGACCGAGAGCTGTTCGGTGATCGACAGGTGCATCGACAGGTGCAGGAAGGGATTCGGCTTGCCGCCCTCGACCGCGTAGTCGCGCGCCACGGCTTCCTCGGCGTCGGCCAGCTCGTCGTGGTATTCGGGATGCTGCTCGATCCAGTCGGCGGCGATGGCGTCCATCGGCGTCAGGATCTCGCCGGCGCGGCGCTTGCGCAGGGCTTCGCAGAAGAAGCGGCGCACGTCGTGGGAAGAGGGGGTGAACATGGCGGAGACTTTGTCGGAAGGGACGTGAAGGGCATCATTGTAGCGCGATGGTCCCGGCGCCGCAGGCCGGGCCGGCGTCTGCTCAGCCCCGTGGCGGCGGCGCCGGGCAGCGCGCCAGGCGCGAGGCCGTCAGCGCGTCCGCCTGCGCCTGCTCACCGCGCGCCGCATGCCATTCCGCCATGATGCGCTCGGCCTCGCAGCTGCGGCGGGTAGCGGAAGCCTTGTCATCGGCGGCTTCCCTCATCACATGGGCGGCGTCCATCTTGCCAAGGTAGAAACGGGTGAGCGGCTGCGGCCAGGCGTCCTGGTGCTGCCGGTCCAGGCTGGCCTGGAGCTCTTTCTTCGCCAGTTCCGCCTCGCCCGTGGCGACGCGCGCGTTGTACAGCCACAGCGGGCCGTAGCCTTCCGCCGGGAGCTGCTCGAGCGCCTTGCGCAGGCGCGGGATCGCCTCGGCCTGGCGGCCGGCGAGCTGCTCGCGGCGGCCGAGCGCCAGGTTGGCGTGCGGCTGGCCGGCGGCGGCGGCGCGCGCCAGCCAGGATTCGGCCAGGGCGGCGTCGCGTTCGACCCCGCGCCCGCCGCCATAGCTGCGCGACAGCGCGTACTGGGCGTCGGCATTGCCGCCCTCGGCTTCCTCGCGCATCCAGGGTTCCAGCCCGGTACCGCGCGTAAACACCTCGCCGCCCAGGTAGGCGAAATACAGCTTGCGCTGGCTCATCGCGAACAGCACGCGGTGGCTGCGCAGGAAGTCCTGGCCCAGGTACAGATCGGCCGGCTGCGCGCCTTGCGACTCGACCACGTGGAGTTCGGCGTCGCGGATGGTCTCTCCGCCGATCTGCACGCTGTCGATCCTGGCGACCCAGGTCGGCGCGGTCTCGGAGCCGACGCCGCCGCTATTGCCCAGGCGCGTGACGCCGGGCCCGTCGAGGTTGATGCCGACGCGCCTGGCCGCGCTGCGCGACAGCAGGCTGCGGTGGGCGCCGGTGTCGATCAGGGCGTCGAGCTCCTTGCCGTTCACGGTCACGCTGAAGTGCGGATTCGGGCTGCCGGAAAAGCTGCGCGCGAAGGGCAGCTCGACCGTGGTCTCGGTCCACAGCTTGAGCGGCACATCGGCGCAGTCCTTCGGCCGGAAGAAGCGCAGCCGCTTGGCGCGCAGATCGACTTCGAGGTCGGCCTGCAGCAGGAAAGGCGCGCCGACGATGGCGTCGAAGCTGGGCGGGAAGCTGGTCTCGTAGATGACGGGCAGGCTGACGCTGCGCTTGCTCGCGACCGGCCCGATGACGAACTCGCGCAGGCGCGCCGCATACAGGCGCGAGATGCCGCCGAAGCCCTGCACGTACTGCCCGGTCATCTGCAGGCCGAGCTCGCGCCTGACCACGCCGGTCATGGTGAGCGAGGTGTCGAAGGCGCCGGTATCGAGCAGCATGGTGGCCGGCATGCCGTCGATGCTGCCTTCCACCGCCGGACTCAGGCCGGGACCGACGTAGCGCACCGGCAGGGCGGCCAGTTCGATGTAGTAGCAGCGCGGCGGTGCGTCGGCGGCGCGCGCTGCGCCGGAGAGCAGCAGGGCGGCCAGCAGCAGGGGCATGTGCATGAAGTTCATGCGCCGATTCTACTTTGCAATTTGGCAAACTTTATCTACAAATGTCACAGTTGCCATGGTGGGAAGCGGGCACATCAAGACCGACGGCCAGCAAAAGATTGAATAAATAGCAATCAAAAAAGCAAAAAAGGCAAGTCTCCCCTGCTTCCACAGTAGAGACTTGCCTTTCCGTCGTGTTGCTTTAAAACGACTCAGCTATTCCTTGTCGCGCGCCGCAAGCACCAGTTTGGAACTGCCGGCCGCGTCGGCAATCGCCTTGCTGGCCGCGACCACCGCCTTGCTGGCGTGGGCCGGCGCCCGCTGCGAATTGCCGGCGTTGCCGCCGCCGCTGGCCTGATTGCGCCGCTCGTGCGGCTGGCGCAGGTAGCGCGAACCGTGGCGCCGTTCCTGGCCGTTCGGCGGCCAGGTCAGGAAACGGGACAGTTCCTGCAGGGCGCGCTGGTAGACATCGCGCTTGAACTCGATGACCACGTCCAGCGGCACCCAGTAATCGTGCCAGCGCCAGGCGTCGAACTCGGGATGGTCGGTCAGGCGCAGGTTGACGTCGTTATCGCGCGCTACCATGCGCAGCAGGAACCAGATCTGCTTCTGGCCGCGATAGTGGCCGCGCACTTCGCGCTTGATGAAGTGATCGGGCACTTCGTAGCGCAGCCAGTCGCGCGTGCGGCCGACGATCTTGACGTGCTCCTGGCGCAAACCGATCTCTTCTTCGAGTTCGCGGTACATCGCCTGCTCCGGCGTCTCGCCGTATTTGATACCTCCTTGCGGAAATTGCCATGAGTGCTCTCGCACCCGCTTGCCCCACCAAACTTCATTATTGGCGTTCAGCAGGATGATGCCGACGTTGGGGCGGAACCCTTCACGATCGAGCATGATTCACCTCGAAACTTTCTGCCGGTCTTGCTCTTAATTTTTTACTTACAAATCCGGATGCTTCAGCCGCTTGATCGCGCAGGAACAACGGCATGCACCACTTGTTTCGGACCCATTTGTATAAAGATTGGATGCATCGGCCGGCTAATCCTTTAAAATTAGGTCGATTATAACCCTCTCTTTTTAAAAAGAATTCATCGATATGCGCGCCTCACGATTTTTTATTTCAACGCTCAAAGAAGCGCCTTCCGACGCCGAGATCGTCAGCCACAAGCTGATGATGCGTGCCGGGATGATCAAGCGTCTCGGTTCCGGCATCTACACCTACATGCCGCTGGGCCTGCGCGTCATCCGTAAAGTCGAAGGCATCATCCGCGAAGAAATGAACAAGGCGGGTGCGATCGAACTGCTGATGCCGCTCGTGCAGCCTGCCGAACTGTGGCAGGAGACTGGCCGCTGGGACAAGATGGGCCCGGAACTGCTGCGCCTCAAGGACCGCCACGGCCGCGACTTCGCGCTCCAGCCCACGTCCGAGGAAGTGGTCACCGACGTGGTGCGCACCGAGATCAAATCGTACCGCCAGCTGCCGGTGAACTTTTATCACGTGCAGACCAAGTTCCGCGACGAGCGCCGTCCGCGCTTCGGCCTGATGCGCGGCCGCGAGTTCACCATGAAGGACGCCTACTCCTTCGACCGCGACGTCGAAGGCATGCAGGTCTCCTACCAGGCCATGTTCGACGCCTACGTCAAGATCTTCACCCGCTTCGGCCTGAAGTTCCGCGCGGTCGCGGCCGACAACGGCGCCATCGGCGGCACCGGCTCGCACGAATTCCACGTGATCGCCAGCACCGGCGAAGACGCGATCGTGTACTGCCCGACGTCCGACTACGCCGCCAACATGGAAGCGGCCGAAGCGCTGGCGCTGGGCGAAGCGCGCGCCGCCGCCAGCCAGGAACTGGCCAAGGTCGCCACCCCGAACACCACCAAGTGCGAGATGGTCGCCAAGCTGCTCGGCATCGCGCTGGCGCAGACCGTCAAGTCGATCGCGCTGACCGTCGAAAAAGA
>Ga0265780_10005930_pt1 | contig 15323 bp, 11 predicted proteins | sample P1T30metagenome_FD_192432 | JGI IMG/M metagenome (GOLD analysis project Ga0265780, IMG submission 192432) | Plant litter microbial communities from East Loma Ridge, Irvine, California - P1 T30 | ecosystem: Environmental > Terrestrial > Plant litter > Unclassified | place: USA: California... | reverse complement strand
GGCATTGCACGAAGCCCGCGAGCTGAAAGGGGAAAAGCATGAAGCGTGATCAAGACGGCAACCCGATCAAGCTGCGCCACGACAAGGACGGCAACCCGGTGATCCAGCGCTACACGGCCAATGAACGCAGTAATCACTGGCTGACGGCGATCTGCTTCATCGTGCTGGCGCTGACCGGCCTGGCCATGTTCCACCCGGCGATGGCCTGGCTGGCGCTGCTGTTCGGCGGCGGCCAGTGGACGCGCATCCTGCACCCGTTCTTCGGTGTGGTGATGTTCGTCTCCTTCATGCTGCTGGCGCTGCGCATGCGGGCCCACAACAAGTTCGAGGACGGCGACAAGCAGTGGTTGAAGCAGATCGACGACGTGCTGGCCAACCGCGAAGACAAGCTCCCGAAGGTCGGCAAGTACAACGCCGGCCAGAAGATGCTGTTCTTGACGCTGGTGGTGTGCATGATCGTGCTGCTGCTGTCGGGCATCGTGATCTGGCGCCAGTGGTTCTCGCACTTCTTCCCGATCGGCCTGATCCGCTTCTCGGCGCTGATGCACGCGTTCTTCGCCTTCGTGATCATCACGGCGATCATCGTGCACATTTACGCCGGCCTGTGGATCAAGGGCTCGATCGGCGCCATGACCCGCGGCTTCGTCAGCTACGGCTGGGCGCGCAAGCACCATCCGAAGTGGTTTGAAGAGGTGATGAAGAAGGGTGATAGCGGTCATTGATTGACCACTCCCGTCGTTCCCGGCATTGCCGGAAACGACTTCCCGCGAAAGCGGGAACCTATGCTGAGGCCCCGGAGTTCGTACCTCTGACCTGTTGCGTTGTTTCCAGGTTACCGGATTCTGATACTCAGCATGGGTCCCCGCCTCCGCGGGGACGACGGGCAAGCTTTTGATCATTCATTTAGAATAGGCCGGGTTCGCCGACGCGACCCGGCCTTTGTTTTTAGTCGAGAGATTCAATTGGTACAACGTCTACTCCAACCCGGCGAGATCGAAGCCCTCGATCACAACGCCATCCCGCGCCTGCTGCTGCCGCACCCGGCGTCCCTGTATCAGGCGCGCGCCGCCCGCCTGCGCGCGCTGGCCGCCGGTGAAGTCCCCGGCATCCCGGTCGAAGAAGCCCTCAAAGGCTATCTGAGCCTGATGGCCTGCGTCGCCGACGCCCAGCACGCGGTGGTCAGCCGCCTCGGCGCCACCGGCGTGGCGCTGCCCGCCAACGAAGCACTGAAGCAGGCGCACGACCACAACATGCCGCCGCTGCCGGCCACCGGCGCCCGCCCGGCCGTCTGGCTCGGCGTGTTCGCCAGCCTGCTCGACGCCCTCGAGAACGCCAAGGACGCTCCGCCGCAGCTCGCCCCGGCCGTGGCCAGCCTGCGCGCCACCCCCAGTGCGGAACTTGAAGGCATCGCCGACGCCATCCTCGGCAGCTTCGACGAAGGCGCCGACCCGCTGCGCGCACCGTTCATCGCCGCCGCCCTCCAAGTCACCTGGAGCCTGATGGCCGGCCAGCTGGACGCTTCCTGGGCCCAGCCGCTGGTGACGGGCACCCTGTGCCCGGTGTGCGGCTCGCATCCGGTCGCCAGCGTGGTGCGCATCGGCGGCCAGTCGCAGGGTTACCGTTACCTGCACTGCAGCGTCTGCGAAAGCGAATGGCACATGGTGCGCGTGAAGTGCTCGTGCTGCGAAGCCAACGGCAAGATCGCCTACCAGGGACTGATCGGCAAGGACGACGACCCGCAGGCCGAGAATGAAGCGGCCGCCAGGGCCGGCAAGTCGGGCCACAAGAACATCGACCCATCCAAGGTGGCGCGCGCCGAGACCTGCGACGATTGCCATACCTACCGCAAGATCTTCAACCAGGAACACGACTTCCACGTCGAACCGGTGGCCGACGACCTGGCCAGCATGATGCTGGACGTGCTGGTGTCGGAAGCGGGTTATGCGCGTGCCAGCGGCAATCCGCTGCTGTGGCTGAAGGAAGACGTGTAATGGCGGCGGATGGTGCGGCTGCAGTTGCTGCGGTAACGAATCTGCGCTTGCCCGCAGTGCACGTGCTGCTGGACGATCGGGCCTGCGCGCCGCTGCTGGCGCAGTATGGACGCGAGCAAAGCGTCGAGACCCTGCGCGCGGTACTGAACACCGTGCGCGCGCGCCTGCTGGCCGGCGACGAATCAGGCAAAAGCGTGGATGCGTCCCCGGCGGCCCTGCTGGCGCTGCTGGAGGCGCGCCTGGTCGAGGCCAACGCCTCGAAACTTCGTCCGGTGTTCAACCTGACCGGCACCGTGCTGCACACCAATCTCGGGCGCGCGTTGCTGCCCGACGAAGCGGTGCAGGCCGTGGTCGAAGCGCTGCGCTGGCCGATGAACCTGGAATGGGACCTCGATACCGGCAGCCGCGGCGACCGCGACAACCTGGTCGAAGCCCAGCTGCGCGCGCTGACCGGGGCCGAAGCCGTCACCATCGTCAACAACAATGCGGCGGCGGTGCTGCTGATGCTGAACGCACTGGGCGCCGGGCGCGAAGTGATCGTCTCGCGCGGCGAACTGGTCGAAATCGGCGGCGCCTTCCGCATCCCGGACATCATGACCCGCGCCGGCGCCATCCTGCGTGAAGTCGGCACCACCAACCGCACCCACCTGAAGGACTATGCGGAACACGCGGGCGCGCAGACCGCCATGCTGCTGAAGGTCCACACCAGCAATTACGCGATCACCGGCTTCACCAAGGAAGTGACGGTGGCCGAACTGGCGCCGCTGGCGCGCGAGCGCGGCATTCCGATCGCCGTCGATCTCGGCAGCGGCACGCTGGTCGACCTGGAACGCTACGGCCTGCCGCACGAAACCACGGTGCGTGAAACCATTGCCGCCGGTGCCGACCTGGTCACCTTCAGCGGCGACAAGCTGCTCGGCGGGCCGCAGTGCGGCATCATCGCCGGGCGCGCCGATTTGATCGCGGCAATCAAGAAGAACCCGCTGAAGCGCGCGCTGCGCGTGTCGAAGCTGGTGCTGGCGGCACTGGAGCCGGTGCTGAACCTGTACCGCGCGCCCGATCTGCTGCCCGAGCGCCTGACCACGCTGCGCCTGCTGACCCGTCCCGCGGCCGCGATGCGCGACCTGGCCGAGGCGCTGCTGCAGCCGCTGCAGGAAGCGCTCGGCCCCAACTACACGGTGGCGACCGCGCCGATGAGCAGCCAGATCGGCAGCGGCGCCCTGCCGACCGACCGTCTGCGGAGCCATGGCCTGGCGATCCGCGCCACCGCCGTCGACGGCAAGCCGGCGCGCGGCAATCCGCTCGGCATGCTGGAACGGCGCCTGCGCGCCCTGCCGCGCCCGGTGGTCGGCCGCATCGCCGACGATACCCTGTGGCTGGACCTGCGCTGCCTGGAAGAGCCGCAGCGCGACGCTTTCCTCCGTCAACTGGACCAGCTGGCAGCATGATCGTCGGTACCGCAGGCCATATCGACCATGGCAAGACCACGCTGACGCGCGCCCTGACCGGGGTCGACACCGACCGCCTGAAGGAAGAAAAGGCGCGCGGCATCTCGATCGAGCTTGGCTATGCCTATTTGCCATTGGATGGCGGCGGCATGCTGGGCATCATCGACGTGCCGGGCCACGAAAAATTCATCCGCACCATGGCCTCGGGCGTCACCGGCATCGACGTCGCGCTGCTGGTCGTGGCCGCGGACGATGGCGTCATGCCACAGACGCGCGAGCACCTCGCCATCCTGCAACTGCTCGGCGTGCGCCGCGGCGTGGTGGCGCTGACCAAGGCCGACCGCGCCGACGCCGACCGCATCGCCGACGTGGAGAATGAGATTCGCGCGCTGCTGGCGGCGACGCCGTTTGCCGATGCGCCCATCTTTCAGACCAGCGCCACCAATCCCGGCGATCCGGGCGTGGCGGCGCTGCTGGACCATCTGCGCGCGCTGGAAGCGACGCTGCCCACGCGCGACGAGGCGCGCCTGTTCCGGCTCGGCGTCGACCGTGTGTTTACTTTATCTGGCCAGGGCACGGTGGTTACCGGTACCGCCCTCGCAGGCAGCGTTGCGGTCGGCGACAGCGTGGTGCTGGCACCCTCGGGCCGCCAGGCACGCGTGCGCGCGATCCACGCCCAGAGCCGCGCCGCCGAACGCGGCCAGGCCGGCCAGCGCCTGGCGCTGAACCTGGCCGGCGCCGCGCGCGACGAGATCGAGCGCGGCACCTGGATCGTCGACCCTCAAATGGCCGCGTGCTCGGAACGCCTGGATGCCGAGCTCACGCTGCTGGCAGACGCCGGTGCTGCGTTAAAAGCCTGGAGCCCGGTGCACGTGCACATCGGCGCGGCCCACCATACCGCTAATATAGTACCGCTCGACGCCGAGCAGCTGCAAGCCGGCCAGCGCGGCCGCGTGCAGCTGGTGTTCGAGCAGCCGCTGCATGCGGTGCCGGGCGACCGCTTCGTGCTGCGCAATGCCCAGGCCACCCAGACCATCGGCGGCGGCGTGGTACTCGACCCGTTCGGCGCCGCGCGCAAGCGTCGGAGCCCGGCGCGCCTGGCCTGGCTCGATGCGCTGGCCGCTTTCGTCGAAGACGGCGACGCCGCGCGGTTGCTGCGCGCCAGCCCCTCGGGCCTGAGCGGCGCCGAACTGGTGCGGCTGACCCAGGTGCCGCTCGAGCGGCTGGCGCTGCCGGCCGACACCCTGCGCCTGCCGCTGCCAGGTGGCGACGTACTGCTGGTCGACCCGGCGATGCTGGCGCCCCTGCAGGACAAGGTGCTGGCGACCCTGGCCGACTTCCACGCGCGCCAGCCCGACGAAGCCGGCCCGGAACTGTGGCGCCTGAAGCGCATGGCGGCCCCGGACGCGGGCGACGCCCTGTGGCGCGGCCTCACGGCGCGCATGCTGGACGCCGCCCTGCTGGCCCGCAGCGGCCACAGCCTGCACCTGCCGGGCCACAGCGTGGCGCTCAGCGCCATTGAAGAAGCGCTGGCCGCGCGCCTGCTGCCGGCGCTGCAGGCCGGCCGCTACGATCCGCCCTGGGTGCGCGACCTGGCCAGGACGTACAACGTGCCCGAAGACGCGGTGCGCGCGCTGCTGCGCAAGCTGGCCCGCGCCGGGCAACTGAGCCAGGTGGTGCCGGACCTGTTCTACCATCCGGCGCCGCTGGCGGAACTGGCGACCATCGTGGCCGGCCTGCCGGACGTACAGGCGGCGTCGTTCCGCGATGCGACCGGCCTGGGCCGCAAGCGCGCCATCCAGATTCTGGAGTTTTTCGACCGCGTCGGCTATACTCGCCGCGTCCGTAATAGCCATATGCTGCGGAGGGGTCAGAGCCCGGTTTTCCCGCTTGGGCTCTGACCCCGGTTTAGTACCGCAAAGCCAGCAGTACCAAGGAAGGCATTCTCATCCGGTGATGGGGCTGGGCTTCAAACCCAGTGGGGGGCGTCAGCCGCTCTCCTGTAAGTTCGACTCTTTCTGCCTTCCGCCATTCTTCCCGAATTCGTTAGCCCCAAAACGTCGCCCCTGCGAAGGCAGGGGTCCAAGGCGCACGCGTCTCGATAACGCATGCAAAACTTGGACCCCTGCCTTCGCAGGGGCGACGAATTTCAGCTAACTATTATTACTTGCCAGACGTCGAATCAAACGCCTTCTGCTGCACCGGATCCACCGCTTCCGAAGGATCCTTCTGCATGGTCGCTTCCGCCCCCGGCTTCGGCTGATTGGTCGTCGCGCTGTCCGCCCCCTTTTCCGACTTCACGCCCTTGCCGATGTTCTTGTGCTTCCCGTTCGGCTTGTTCTTGTCCGTGTGGTTGGCATCCTGGCGCGCATGGGTGGCGCTCAGGCCCGGCGTGGCGTCGGTGCCGGCCTTGCTGTCTGCCTGCACATTGGGCGGGTTCGAATAGTTGGCCACCGAGTGGCTCTGGGCCTGGGCCAGGCCGACGCCGAGCAGGCCGGCCATCAGGATTGCAATCTTGAGTTTCATACGATTTCCTTTCAAATAGTAGTCAGATCACGCGGCTCGGCGATCTCGATGCCGTTGCGCTCGGCGCGGAAGCGTTTCGACATCGCATACACTTCCTTGCGCACGCGCATGATGGAACCCAGCGGGCGGTGCGCGGCCAGCGCGTGCCATGGGTTGAATTGCATGCCTTCGTCGATCTTCTTGGCGCGCTCTTCGCTCCAGGCCTGCTGTGGGGCGACGCGCAGGCGCGCCACGGCCACATACGGGCTCAGGTCTTCCGGCCACTCGACCGAAGCATCCTCGATCGGCATCTTGTCGAGGTCGGTGCACAGCTGGATGCGCAGTTCCCATTCGCCGCCCTGGGCGCCGAAATAGTCGACCACGGCATCGCGCAAGCCGTCCGGCTTGTCCTTCAGATCGACGGGTGCGTCCTTCAATGCCGTCAGCGACGGGCTCACCGGCGCCACCGACACCTTGGCCATGTAGTCGCCGAACAGGATCGGCACCTGGCTGTAATAGGTTTCGCCGAGCGGATTGGTTTCAGGATGGCCGCCCAGCGACTTCAGCACCACGCTTTCGCCGCCGACCGCTTCGATGACTTTCTCGGCGCCGCGCGCCACCGCGGAAAAGGCGCGCTTCAGGTTGGGCACCTTGTCGGTGGTCGAGGCCAGCAGCTTGGCGCTGCCGAGGAATTTTTTCGCATTCGGCGCGTTGAACACCGGACCGTTGACCATCACGAAGTCCTGGGTGGCGGCATCTTCGCTGCCGTCGACGCGGGCACCCGGCACGCCGACGATCTTCAGCGACAGGCCGCGCGGGGTCGATACATCGTCGCTGAGGATGTCGCCGGGCGTGGTCGACAGCCGGATCACGGCCGGATAGCGGCCTGCCTGGGCGAACAGGCCCTGCGCATAAGCAGGCGGCAGGCCGTCGAGCACGGTCAGCTCGCCGACCAGCAGGCCGTGCGTCTTGGCGTGCACGCTGCGGATCGCGTGGCCGGAATCCTGGAAGGTTTTTACCGAGATGCCGTGCATGGTGTCCTTCAGGTCGAAAGTGGTGACCTGTTCTTCGTCCTCGGGCACCTCGTAGGCCGGGGCATACGGGATGGGACGGATTTCAGCGGGAGTCGTCATGATGGTTCGCAGTCGCGCATTCGGTTATGGAACGATCATCATGCGGCAATCGCGACAACTCGTCTGTGCAGCGCCGCACGCATTTGACGATTTTGATTGCGAACGCATTGGCCGGCCACCCGCCCATGTGCGCTTGCGAACAGACATCCGCACACTGCTCAAGCAGGCTAGCGTGCACGGAGACCATCATCAGGGGATGCACCATGAGCAAGGACGGCAGCAGCAACGAACCCAAGATTCCAGCCGGCGGCTGGGGCTCGATCAAGGAAGTGACGACGATCCTGCTGGAGCAGCGGGTACCGGTCGAGGGCTCGGCACTGCTGCTCAAGCAGAACAAGCCGGACGGTTTCATGTGCGTCAGTTGCGCCTGGGCCAAGCCGGCGCATCCGCACCCGGCCGAGTTTTGCGAGAGCGGCGCCAAGGCCACCGCCTGGGAAGTCACCAGCAAGCACATCGGCGCCGATTTCTTCGCCAAGCACACGGTGCGCGAACTGGAAAGCTGGCACGACCACGACCTCGAAGACGTCGGCCGCATCACGGTACCGCTGCGCTATGACGCGGCCCTTGATCGCTACGTCGAGATCGGCTGGGACCAGGCATTCAGCGAGATCGGCGCCCAGCTGAAACAGTTCGATCCGAAGCAGGTCGTGTTCTACAGCTCGGGCCGCGCCTCGCTCGAAACCTCCTATATGTACCAGCTGCTGGCGCGCATGTATGGCAACAACAACCTGCCGGACAGCTCCAACATGTGCCACGAAAGTACCTCGGTGGCGCTGCCCAAGTCGATCGGCGTGCCGATCGGCACCGTGGTGCTGGACGATTTCGAGAAAACCGACTGCATCTTCTTCTTCGGCCAGAATGTCGGCGTCAACAGCCCGCGCATGCTGCACCAGCTGCAGGAAGCGCGCAAGCGCGGCGTCGAGATCATCACCTTCAATCCGCTGCGCGAGCGCGGCCTGGTCAGCTTCACCAACCCGCAATCGCCGACCGAAATGCTGACCGGCAGCGAAACCTGCATCAGCACCCAGTACCACCAGATCAAGGCGGGCGGCGACACCGCCGCGCTGATGGGCCTGTGCAAAGTGGTGATCGAAGCCGACGATGCCGCCATGGCCGCCCACGCCGGACGCACGCTCGACGCGCCCTTCATCGCCGGCCATACCCACGGCTTCGAGGAACTGGCGGCCTCCGCGCGCGCCCTCGAGTGGGCCGCGATCGAAGCCGAATCCGGCCTGAGCCGTCCGGCCATCGAAGAAGCGGCGCAAGTCTACATGCGTTCGCACGCCGTGATCGGCATCTTCGGCATGGGCCTGACCCAGCACCGCAACGGCGTCCAGAACATCCAGATGCTGGTGAATTTCCTACTGCTGCGCGGGAATATCGGCAAGCCGGGCGCCGGCATCTGCCCGGTGCGCGGCCACTCCAACGTGCAGGGCCAGCGCACGGTCGGCATTACCGAAAAGCCGGAGCTGGCGCCGCTCGACAAACTGAAGGAGCAATACGGCTTCGAGCCGCCGCGCGACAAGGGCATGAATACCATCGAAGCCTGCGAAGGCATCCAGGCCGGCAAGGTGCAGGCCCTGGTCAGCCTGGGCGGCAACCTGGTGCGCGCCGTGCCCGACCACGGCGCCATGGAAGCTGCCTGGCGCGCCGTGCCGCTGACGGTGCAGGTGTCAACCAAGCTGAACCGCAGCCACCTGGTGCACGGCAAAGCCGCCTATATCCTGCCGTGCCTGGGCCGCATCGAGATCGACCGCCAGAACGGCGTCGAGCAGGCGGTGTCGATGGAAGATTCGACCGGCTGCATGCACGGCTCGCGCGGGCGCGCCGAACCGGCCGCCGGCACGCTGCTGTCGGAACCGGCGATCGTCGCCGGCCTGGCCAAGGCGACGCTGGCGCCGAATCCGAAAGTCGACTGGGATGGCTGGGTGGCCGACTACGCCAAGGTGCGCGACGCCATCGCCGAGACTTACCCGGAGATCTTCCACGATTTCAATGCGCGCATGTGGCAGCCGGGCGGCTTCCGCAAGCCGAACAGCGCCGCCGAACGGCAATGGAAGACGCCCACCGGCAAGGCCAATTTCACGGTGCCGGACGGCCTGGCCGCCGACCCCGACCTGCCGGAAGACAGCCAGGGCGTGCTGCGCCTGTTCACGGTGCGCAGCGACGGCCAGTTCAACACCACCATCTACAGCCACGAAGACCGCTTCCGCGGGGTCAAGGACCGCAAGGTGTTGTTCATGGCGCGCGCGGACATGGATGCCCAGGGCTTCAGCGACGGCGATATGGTACAGGCCAGCACCGTGGCCAAGGACGGCGTCGAGCGCAGCGTCGATGGTTTGCGCGTGGTGGAATACCCGGTGCCGCCGGGCTGCACGGCCGGCTATTACCCGGAATGCAATCCGCTGCTGCCGCTGTGGCACTACGCCAAGGACAGCAAGGTGCCGGCGGCGAAATCGATCGCGGTGCGGCTCACGCGCAGTACACAGGCGGCCGCATGAGCGAAGCGACCAAAACCCTGCGCACGCCGGGCGGCCACCTGATGGTGCTGACCGAGGGCGACGATCTGTTCGCCGAATTGACAGCGCTGGCGCTGCGCGCAGACATCCCGAGCGCCAGCTTTACCGGCTTCGGCTTTGCCGGCAAGGTGAGCTTCGGCTTCTTCGATTTCGACAAGCGCGACTACGATCCCGCCACCTTCGAGAACCGGGAAATGACCGGCATCAACGGCACCCTGGCCTGGAAGGATGGCAAACCGTCGATCCATGCGCACGGCGTGGGCGGCGGACCGGATTTCAAGGTGAGCGGCGGCCATTTGCTGGGCCTCGTCGTCGGACGCGGGTCGCTCGAGGTGACGATCGCCGTGCACGACACCCGCCTGGAGCGACGCGAAGAAGCGTCGATCGGGGCCAACATCCTGCGCCTGCCCGGCGCGTGATCCGAATTGCGTGACGCGTCACGCAATTCCTCAATTACTGGGGCAGTTCGATCGCCACCAGGTCCCAGTGCCACAGCCCTGCGCGCCGGAATACGAAACGGCCGGCGCCGGGGGTGTCGGTGCTCACCACCACTTCGCCCCATTCGCGGTAATGCAGCGACCAGTCGCGCCGGTCGTCGCCATCGTGCGCGGCCACATCGGCCTGGTCCTGGCCATCCGCCGACGGCGCCGGCCTCGCCAGCGCCACCTTGCCGCTCTCCAGCATCGCCATCACCCCGGCCGGCGACACCATCGCATCGATCATCGGATTGACGGCCACCGCCGCCACCGCCGCCCCGAGCCGGCCGAGCAGATTGTCGCCTTCCGGCGCGATCGCCTTTTGCATGCCGGTCATGACCTGGCCCTTGAGGCTGTCGCGCAACGCCGCGAAGTCGACGTGGGCGGAGACAGCCTGCGCGTCGCGCTCGGCCACCGCGGTGCGCAGGCGGTGCAGGTCCCAATAGGGGCTGACCCAGGCGGACACCGGCAGCAGGATGACGAACAGGATGGCGAGCCATCCGATGAGCTTGCGTGGCATAAGAACCTTTCCTAAAGAGCACATTATGCCAAAGTGCAGCCACGAGTGACATAAGCCCTTGATCTGGCTATAATTTCCGCCTTTCGCGACCCGTCGTCGCCAGCCAGGAACCCCGCCATGTCATTGCTCGCCCACCAGCTCGAACTGCTGTCCCCCGCCAAAACCGCCGAGATCGGCCGCGAGGCGATCCTGCACGGGGCGGACGCGGTCTACATCGGCGGTCCCGCCTTCGGCGCGCGCCACAACGCCAGCAACCCTTTGGCCGACATCGCGGCGCTGGTCGAATTCGCGCACCGCTACCGTTCGCGCATCTTCGTGACCATGAACACGATCATGCACGACGCCGAGCTGGAGACGGCGCGAAAGCAGATCTGGCAGTTGTACGAAGCCGGCGTCGACGCCCTGATCATCCAGGACATGGGCTTGCTCGAACTCGATCTGCCGCCGATCCAGATGCACGCCAGTACCCAGTGCGACATCCGCACCACGGAAAAGGCGAAATTCCTGAGTCAGGTCGGCTTCAGCCAGCTGGTGCTGGCGCGCGAACTCACCATCGAGCAAATCAAGGCGATCCGCGCGCAAGTCGACACGCCGCTCGAATACTTCATCCACGGCGCCCTGTGCGTGGCCTTCTCGGGCCAGTGCTACATCTCGCACGCCGACAACGGCCGCAGCGCCAACCGCGGCGACTGCTCGCAGGCGTGCCGCCTGCCGTACACCCTGTCCGACGGCCAGGGCCGCGTGGTGGCTTACGAAAAGCACCTGCTGTCGATGAAGGACAACGACCAGAGCCGCAACCTGGAAGCCCTGATCGATGCCGGCGTGCGCTCGTTCAAGATCGAGGGCCGTTACAAGGACATGGGCTACGTGAAGAACATCACCGCCCATTACCGCCTGCTGCTGGACGAGATCATGGAGCGCCGTCCGGAGCTGGCGCGCGCGTCGAGCGGGCGCACGCGCGTGCTGTTCACCCCGGACGTCGACAAGAACTTCCACCGCGGCCACACCGATTATTTTGCCCAGGGCCGCCAGCAGACCATCGGCGCCTTCGATTCGCCCAAGTACGTGGGCGTGGAACTGGGTACCGTAGTGCGCATGGGCGGCGACAATTTCGACATCGTTGCGCACAGCGCCATGGCCAACGGCGACGGCCTGAACTACATGCACAAGCGCGAGACCGTCGGCATCCAGGCAAATACCGTGCAAAAACTGGGGGAAGACGAAGACGGCCAGCGCTGGCGCGTGTTCCCCAACGAGCCGGCGTCCACCCTGCCCGGCCTGAAGGTCGGCAGCGTGATCCACCGTAACCGCGACCATACCTGGGAAGCGCAGCTGACCAAGAAATCGTCCGAGCGCCGTATCAAGCTCGACCTGACGTTGTCCGAGATCGAAGGTGGTTTGCGCCTGGCGCTGCACGACGAAGATGGCATCGAAAGCCACGCCGACGCCATCATCGCCCTGCAACCGGCGCGCGAAGCGACCCAGGCCGACGCCGCCCTGCGCGCCAGCCTGGCCAAGCTGGGCAACACGATGTTCGACGCCGGCAGCGTGACCCTGAACCTGTCGCAGCCGTGGTTCGTGGCCGCCAGCGCCATCAATGCGCTGCGCCGCGACGCCATCGCCGCCCAGGAAACGGCGCGCCTGGCCAGCTGGCAGCGTCCGGAACGCGCCCAGGTGGCGGACCCGGCCCCGGTCTACCCGGACACCCAGCTCAGCTACCTGGCCAACGTTTACAACGAAAAAGCGCGCGGGTTTTATCACAAGTACGGCGTGCAGCTGATCGACGCGGCCTATGAGTCGCACCAGGAAGCCGGCGACGTCTCGCTGATGATCACCAAGCACTGCCTGCGCTTCTCGTTCAACCTGTGCCCGAAGCAGGCCAAGGGTGTGCAGGGTGTACAGGGCCAGGTGCGTGCCGAGCCGATGACGCTGGTCAGCGGCGAGGAAAAGTACACGCTGAAGTTCGACTGCAAGCCGTGCGAGATGCACATCATCGGCGCCATGAAGCCGAACATCCTGAACTCGCCGCCGCCTTCGGCGATTCCCTACAGCCCCCTGGTGTTCCACCGCCAGCGCCCGCGCGCCTGAACCAGTCCTGACCGGCGCGCCTGACGGCGCCTCCAGGGCAAGGTGCATCGTCGACGACAGTACGCCAGGTCGGCGCGACGCTGCAACGCAGCCCTGGTGGCGTTATCAGGACTCGCGGCCGCCATCGGCGCCGTATGGCCGAACCCCTTCGCATCATCGATGACCGCCACATGCAGCGGCCGCTTATGCACGCCCCTCCGGCACGCCCCTCCGCGCCTGGAAAAATAGCGACCAATAGTCACAAATCTGTAACTTTCACGTTGCACCTGTAGCGTCACTCTGTCACCCACGCGTTACACATTGCCGAGCAGAATGTTTCGTTGGTACCGAAAGTTGTGTTTCGCATGGGTGCGCTACCGCGCCGGCTATTTCCGCTCTGCTTCATTCTGCACGTCCTTACGTATCGTCCGACACGTTCCTTAATCACTCGTCATAATCTTGATGAAAACCTAACTGATTTGTAGAAATTGCCACTAGTACATATAAATCTGGCAAGCCTAACAATCAGTTACACCGATTAAAACAATGATTGATACGGCGCCTTCCATTGCTGGCCGCGATGGAAGGCCCTTTGACGCTTCCCCTTGGAGGATGAATGACCCCAAAACGCCTGCTGTGCATCACTTCCAACGAGCTTGACGCCGACGAGCTGCTCGACGCCGCCGAGGGCGACTGGGAGATACGCAGTGTGCCGACCCTGGCCGACGCCGCCCGCGAGCTGCGCAACCAGCGCTACCTGGTGGGCTTGCTGATGCACGACCGCGACGCCCAGCGCCCGACCGAACTCGATGCCTTCCTGCGCCGCCACAGCCACATGCAATGGGTCGGCGTGTTCCGTCCGCGCGACCTGGAAAGCGCACCTTGCCGCGACCTGGTGGTGGAACACCTGTGCGACTACCACACGGCGCCGGTCGATCCGCTGCGCCTGGCGCATACCCTCGGTCACGCCCATGGCTGGGCGATGCTGCGCCGGCGCGCCGATCCGGCACCGGACAACGGCGCACGCTCGCCGCTGATCGGCAACTGCGATGCCATCGTGCGCCTGCGGGCCCAGGTCGAACGGGTGGCCAAGGTGGCGGCGCCGGTGCTGATCTGGGGCGAGAGCGGCAGCGGCAAGGAACTCACGGCGCAGGCGGTGCATACCCATTCCGAGCGCGCCGACGGTCCCTTCGTGCCGATCAACTGCGGCGCCATCTCGCCGACCCTGATCCACTCCGAACTGTTCGGCTACGAGCGGGGCGCCTTTACCGGCGCCACCAAGGGCAAGGCCGGCCTGATCGAATCGGCCCACGGCGGCACCCTGTTCCTGGACGAGATCGGCGACCTGCCGAAGGACCAGCAAGCCAACCTGCTGCGCTTCCTGCAGGAAAAGACCATCTGCCGCCTCGGCAGCACGCGCAACATCGCGGTCGACGTGCGGGTGGTGGCGGCCTCGCACGTGCAGCTGCAGGATGCAGTGGCAAAAGGAAATTTTCGTGAAGACTTGTATTACCGCTTGGCGGTACTGCCGGTCACGGTACCGCCGCTGCGCGAACGGCGCGACGACCTGGTGGTGCTGGCCGAACACTTCTTCCGCCTGTACGCCGACGAAAAATCGCCGCGCCTGAAGGGTTTTTCCAACCGCGCCATCGCCGCCATCCTGGAACACGCATGGCCGGGCAACGTGCGCGAGCTGATCAACCGGGTGCGGCGCGCGCTGGTGATGTCCGACGGCCGCCTGATCATGCCCGAAGACCTGGGACTCGGCCAGGCCAGTACGGCCATGGCCCCGGCGGCACTCGACGACGCCCGCCTGCGCACCGAGCGCTCGGCGCTGCGCGAATGCCTCGACCGCAGCGGCCAGAACGTCAGCCGCGCGGCGCGCGACCTGGGTGTGTCACGTACTACGATGTACCGGCTTCTGAGCAAGCATGGCATGCGTTCTTCATAGGCTTACAGGTGTAACCAGGTGTTTCAGTTGTCCAGAATTCTGTGTGTGTTGCCGAACCGTGCGTTACACCCCTGTACCACTTCTGAAACACTTTATCGGTATTTTCGCTAAATCTTATCGGACTCAGTCCTACCCCCGCGTCAGACAAGTCTGGCAAAGCCTGTAGAAACAAAGACTTAGCTAACTGGACAGTAAAGCTGGCACGTGTTGTGCAAAGTGAAAGAGGTCGGCGCTACAGCCGGCCTACTACCAACCAACACCCAGAGGGGAAACTCGAATGAACAAGACTTTGCTCGTGACCGCTATTTCGCTCGCTTTCTCGCTGAGCGCCCAGGCTGATGATTCCGTCGTTGGCCGCGGCGGCAGCACGGTCACGCAGACCACGACTCGTGCTACGGACAGCAACAACACTGCTACCGACAACAGCAACACCGGCAACACTGCCACCAACACTGCCACGGACAACAGCAACACCGGCAACACCGCAACCAGCAACAGCGGCAACACCGCCACCAGCACCGACGGCAGCAACCGCAGTACCAACACCAGCACGATCTCGACGGACAACAGCAACCGTTCGACGACCCAGACCGACAACAGCAACCGTTCCAACACCCAGACCGACAACAGCAACCGCAGCAACTGGACCCAGACCAACACCGACAGCAGCGACAACAGCACCCGCACCACGTCGACCAACAACTCGAACCAGG
>Ga0265780_10005927_pt1 | contig 15331 bp, 10 predicted proteins | sample P1T30metagenome_FD_192432 | JGI IMG/M metagenome (GOLD analysis project Ga0265780, IMG submission 192432) | Plant litter microbial communities from East Loma Ridge, Irvine, California - P1 T30 | ecosystem: Environmental > Terrestrial > Plant litter > Unclassified | place: USA: California... | reverse complement strand
TCGTTAAATGAATTATATAGAAAGTAGGACATTGCGAGAAGGCTGTAGAACTTTTGCAAAACACAATGGAAAATTGATTTGACCCTTTCCCTTGGAGTACCGTAAGCTGGATCAAGATATACATGAGAGAACGGTGTAGCAAGGCCAAACAAGTAGCTAATATCCAATATTATTTCAGTAACGGGCAATCAAGACATGATATTTGTCCACTAAAATTGCGTCCAGAAGTTAGTATTGGATGTGATAAGTCTATCTTGACTGGATGATAGATTGCTCTTGTTAACACCCATCTTGCGGCAATCCGTCGAGTCAAACTAAGGGCTATCTTGTTCAGAACATTTTTCTTGACAATCGTAGATTCTTTGGAGACACCAGATTGAACATCGTTGTTGACACTACTCCGGTATCAGAGAATATACATCCGCGTGCAGCACATGATAGACCTGTGGCAGTATTTAATCGTCGTTCACCTATTATTTCAGTCGATAAACTGCTTGCGTTCAGTATACAATGCAAAATAGAATTTTTCTTAAAAATGGTCATGATAGATAAGTGGCTGATGCAAACTCAATTTTGATGCTTAGATGAGACAAAGACAGATAATCTAACTCAGCTATAATTTCACTTTCTGAATGTGAAAGATAGCAGCAAATTCCTTCAGTCAAGAATAGTATATCTACAACCGGTAAGTAGAGTTGAGCATCTAGATCTAGTGCTTGCTATGCAAACTTCGCGACAAACCCCAAGAAGCATTCAAGCACTGCGACGTCACTGCTGTGATTAGATCACTGGTTATGTATACATAACAACATAGTAGCAGTCCATGTTTTGCCATATAGTAGCAATCGTTGTCGCTGATGTTTGAATGGCTACACGCTCCGTTGTTGTGGAGATACAATGATTTTCGATAACTGAGCAAGCGGGTTTCTAACGCGTAGGTAAGCTGGGTACCTAGCGACAAGCGATTTTGGGAGCTCGTCTATGCATATATGCAACCGCATTTTGATACCAATATTGGCAGGTTCAAATAGTCAACAAAGCAGCGGTTCAACGGACCCTGCCAAGGCTATGGTGGTCAACGTTAATACTCCTAAGCGACTGCCCGCCAACCATAGAACCGCAAGCGGGACTAAGATTGCGTGCCCACGACTCTCTTCGCAGTGCCTTACAATTTCTGCAGTCATCGAAAAAGCCAACAAAATATCACTCCAGTCGCCCTCAAATCTCATCTCCATCAGGATCTTTGCATCCCACCTACAAGGCTATCAAACAAAACCGCCTAAGCCTTGTACAATTTTCACTTCTCAACATGTCCGAAATCAACAATATCCCACCAGTCGCATATCAAATTTCCCTGATCCTGTACACAGCTGTCGATTTCAGCCTCAAACGGGGCGTCGGTGTCGGTATCATCCAACGCGCGGCGTCAGACGCAGCCAGGACCAGCACTCTACCAATAACGGAGCAAAAATACAGCATCTAGCGTGGTCAGCTCAGAGCCAACAACTTCAAAACGCGCGAAAGAGCTCATATATCCGCGATCATACTTGCCATGGGGCAAGCACGCAGTACACTCAAATGACAATGTACTACCACACGCATCAAAGTGCAGAGTGTCACGGTGCTCTGTAGTTTGCCAGCGGTGGTTAAGCTGATCAATTATCACGGAACTCACAGTCCCAAGAGTCTCGAATCCGTCCTGAGTACAGAGGACCGCTTGATGATCAAAACAGCCCTGTCGAGTATAAAACGACTGTTGCAATACAGTGTCCAAGTCTCAGTCGTAGAAGATGCGGAAGAAGGCAATACTGTGAAGGAAGCAAGAGTAAAAGTGATGGCCCGCCAGGAAAAGAAGAGGGCGTGTCGTTGCTATGGCTAGACATGATTAATCATGTCCACAGATGTCGGGGCAGCAGGGGATAAGGAAGAAGATAGAGGAAGCAACGAGGAAGGGAATAGAGTGGGCGATAGAAAAGAAAGGAGAAAGGATAGCTCGCATTCAGGACCTATGACAGAAAGAGAGTCTTCAAGTACATTCATGATGGATGAGACAGGTGAGGCTGAGTTGCATTTGGCTCGAATGCATACTCCCGCAGCTATTAAGCAACCACTGACACAAAACGAGCAGAATCAGGCAGTCCAATCTCCAGACCCACAAAACCTCTAAACCTCCAAGCCTTGCCATATAGATTTCTAGAAGATAGATTACCTACTCGGTAGGCAAGCGCTAGACTACATGCAGGCCCACAAAGAACGTTGGTTCGAAAGGCGCGTGGTTCCGCCCCGCCCTGGCTTACGTCATCCACACCAAACACGCACGACGCGATTTCTCTCCACTCAACGTCCATTCATGTACTGGCAACCTGCCATTAAGAATGCAGTCCTATGCACATGAGACGTTTAATAATAATTGACTACTGAAATACCTGCCTAGCAATACAAGATAAGATAAGAATAATACCGTTTCCACAGCGCCGCTCTGGCGTCTGTCGATGACGTCAGACTTCTGCGCCGCCCAATCCTAGGTATTAATAGTGGAAGAAACATTGCTCCAGAAACTCAGTCCAACAAACTCTCGCAGCATATGGGTGGAACAAAAGAAAACACGCTCCATCTAACTCCCCCTCCAGATTATATCGTAAAAATAGAAAAAAAAAGACTTCCGGTTGCCACACTATCCAAGTGTTCAACGAAGCCGAGCAATCATCGAAGCCATGATAACAACAGGAACCAAGATATTTCAAACAAATCGAAATAAGCATTAGAACAACCTGTTACAGGCTGAGCATTACAATGAACCAGAGTAGATCAATGTTGATCGGGGCCATCTAGGGGCAGTCCTGTATGTGGCAGCTGCTGCACGCCCTGCTGCTGTTGCCAAAAGCTCTGGAATCCGTTCTCTCGTGCGGCATCAGACTCCGGATTTGATTGGAATCCCTCGACGTCGCAAAGGCTTACGCCCAACTCGGGATGATGTGCAAAAGCGTTGGAGCTGTCTGGGGCGTCGCTCGTAGGAAAAGAGTGAACGACATGCTGCCAATCTTGAATGCCTGAAATGTCCAAACTTTCAACGGGGCTCATGTGTGGCAGGCTACCATACGAGATGTCGCCCAGGGCAGTGCTGTGTTGCCAGGGGCTGAAGTGCTGATCGATATTTGCAGGCTTTACACCGCCAGGCATGGGTGATGTGGAGAAGTCGCTGTATGATACTGATGGCGGCGAAAAGGGTGACTGATGCAATGGAGAGATGGAAGGAGTTTGCGAGGCCAACTGTGTCTGTGCATGTGGCTGAGAGATACGAAGAACTCCTTGCGACAAACCAGGAGGAGACACCGCAGTCAGCCGGCCTTGGCTGAACGAGCCATCATTCGATCGCGGTGAAGGTCGCATCGATGGCGCAGGTGGCGCGAGAAATGCCGTTGTTGGAGGACTCAAGATGGACCGCTGCATGTTCGGGGTGGTAAAATGTGGCAGTCCATTCGGCTCGTACGAGTGCTGCGGTGGTGTGTTTTGCGACAGTGGCATCGCAGCAGACGATCGAACTCGTGCTTGTCTGACCCGTGCTCTTTTCGATAACCTCGGGTTATCGTCAGGTACTTCGCTGCCCCTTGCATTAGGACGTTTACTGTTCCCGACGCGGTTCTGGTCCTTGCGTTTGGAGTATGCCTTGGGTGCATTGACAAACATACGGATCTGCCACGCCGAGCTCATCACATTCTCGCATATCGACTTCTCTTGTTGAAGAGCGGTGATGATGTTTTCCAATCGACCTGCGCAGTCAATATCCTTGTCGTCATCTTCACCCTTCCGCTCGTCGTTGACATAGTCGTTCTGATGCCATCCGCGGAAGCCTTCTTTCACCTGCTCGAGCAAGCAATCGAACACCTTGTGAGCGTATGCTTCCACTAGGTCCGACTGGTAATGCGGTTCGTGAACCCACCGCTTCAGTGCAGTAGACTTGGCGTTGTCCCTGGCATACTCACCACAGACCATGGCGTTGTAGATGCGCTCTACGTGCTCCGCGCGGTGAAGCTCTATCTCCGCAATGGTAGGGTCACTCTCAGGGTCTCTCCAAGGCAAGCGGCCAAAGCGCATCCTGGTACGGCGGTGTAGCTTTGCTTCAGCAGAGTCCATGAAGCGACCTAGGAAGGGTCCGTAATGTCCAGCCGCCTGCGGTGGTGCACTGCTGTGTCTAGATGAGGGCTGCGGGAACGACGACATGGGCATAGACGGATGACCTTCGACAGAGAAGGATCTCCGGTGCATCATATATACCTGCGAAGGTTCCGCTCTCCCAAGTTCATTGTCTTGGCAGGTTGAGCTAGTGTGTTCAACGTAGTTCTCGATGTCACGTAGAATGGTGTTGTTGCTTGGAAGATCGAACCGTGGCGGCTGTACAGAAGGGCTTAGATCGTGCGAGGTCGGCCTCTTCTTATCAAGTCCGGTATTCGGGTGGTGGGGCTGGCTAAAGTCGTTTGCATGTCCATAATGTTGGCTGTAGGGGTCGTGGAGTCCGCGCAAGCTCTCCGAATCTCCAGCTCCACCTAAGGCTTCCCCAAAATAGCTGTGACTATTGTCGATATCGGAAGGTATGTATAAATGTCTTTCAGGGAAGCTATCCCCTGCGTAGAGCTCGATTTGACGGATGGGTACGTCCGTCTGGCGTGGAGACTTCTTCATGTATTCGCTTTGTGATTACGGGGTTCAATATGGTGTTCGTGGGTCAAAGTTTGAAGAGAAGAGAAGGGGAAGATATATCGGCACAGATAACGCAATGATGCGGGACTTGAGATGATGTGAAGAGGAGCAGATAGACGCGAAAGGTAAGTGACAATGTAGCGTCGTGAAGAGCGGCACTTTATATGTTCAAGCAACGTCCGCGACCATCGTCGCATACGTTCGTTGGAAGCTGTTGTTCACGATTTCCATGTTTAATACCCACACCTTGTGATCTAGCTATGCGTTGGGAGACGTGGAGGCGTTCGCGGTAGCAGCCTCCAGATCTCCCACGCGTTTGGTCCATTTGCCATGTGTGATCCACCTGCGTGTTTGAACGCTGTCCTTTCTCCGGTATCGCGTCGGTCACGTCTGGACACGCCGCAACTGGCGCATTCTTGCCGACGTGGTCGTAACTCGTGACTTACATAAGGGGGCTGTCTGATTTGCTGGGAATACTCACCAGATCTCTTTCCCGTCATCTCGGCTCTCGAGAAAAGTGAAGTAGGGAGCGAAATCTTGGTCCAAGATCTTATCCGTAACAAACAATGAGATCCAACCAGACTTGGGGGGGACGGAACATACCGAGCATCAATCTCCATGAGCAGCTCGAGTGGTAGAAGTGAGTTGTCGATGATGGTACATGTGTGAGCCCATTACAACTACAATATGTCTCAAACCTCTACTCTCTATTACTCTGGTCTCTTACCACTTGACCCTCGTGCGCCTCATTTACTGCATCGATATGTTGAGTCTTGTAGACATCTCACTACTATCCAACGTCAACACATAACACATGCACACTTTCCAGAGAACAGCCATCCTGAAGAGAAGCAGCGCATGCTCGTCTCTTGATAAAAAACACTCTCTCGTAATCTCTCTGCATAGACGCTGCCCATCTGCACGTGATCTTGACAGGCTCCGGAAATTTTTCCATGTTCCAGTCCGTCCAGATCTCCGACTTGCACAGTGCGTACGTATGCCTTGGCGCTCGTGGTGACAGCTCTAGCGGACCATTCAATGCTTTCCACCCACAAGGGCCAGAGTATTCGAACGAATGATGGCAAAAGGTTGCTGTTCCTGATCAATACGGTACCCATTGCGGATCACGTGGAACGATGCCTACTGCCGCCTCGGGAGAGAGACATGTGCATAGCTTTCTGAACGGAACATGACCACCCTATAAGAGGGAATTAACAGGCCGCTAACTGTATCGAGCATCATAGCGTACTTCAATTTCACCTAGTTCCGCGTTGTGTCGCTAATTCCGCGCCGTGTGCCAACGGGAGTTCGCAAGCTTCCCCGCATTAGCTAGTGGCATCTTCCAGATCCCGAATACGCGGCTATGCGTTCAAAACAAAAAGACGAATAAACCAAAGGACTTGTTTTCTAGATGGTAGAGTTTGAACGTTCTGTGCTCTTCTGCTTTCGACTTGAAAGGCACTAGTCTCTTCTTTGTTGAGCGAGACGGGAAGTATCTAGTCCAGAGACTAAAGTGAACACGATGATATCCACCATCGCCCCAGTGCTATCTTCGCAATTGGTAGATCACCCAGTTCGCTCTCTTTTCATATTACTTCTCCTCGTTCCTGTTTCATACATCATTTCAAACGAGTATGTACGACACTCGCGACGCATCAAAGGCTTCTCTGGGCCGCCCAATTGGCCCTTGGTTGGAAACATACCGGATATCAAGTACAATGCCGCGGAGAAGTACCTGGAATGGAGCAAAACGTATGGCGCAGTATATCAAGTGCAGTTGGGCAATGAACCGGTAATTGTGGTCAATACTGCCGATGCTGCGAGGAAGCTCTTTGGTGGGCACAGCCAGGCATTGAGTTCGAGACCGGTGTTCTGGACTTTCCACAAGGTGAGAAAATGCTTGGGAGCTGCTAGGTGTTGGCTGACTGGTGTCTAGGTGTTGTCGAATACTGCCGGTACGACTATTGGTACCTCGCCTTACAACGATTCGCTCAAGCGAAGGAGAAAAGGCGCCGCTTCCGCGCTCAACAAACCCTCGATTACGACGTACATTGATCATCTGGATCTCGAAACCAAGGACTTTGTAAAAGACGGATTCGTGTCTGGTAAAGCTGGGACCGTCGGCGTGGATCCAATGCCCATGATCGAGCGTCTTTCTCTTTCGCTAGCCTTGACGCTCAACTGGGGAACGCGTATGGGTAGCCGACACGATCCAATGTTCCATGAGATCTGCGAGGTAGAAGCGGCCATCTCCAAGTTTAGAAGCACAACGGGAAACCTACAAGATTACATTCCGATCCTGAGACTGAACCCATTCAGCCAAGGTACAAAGCAAGCAAAAGATTACCGAAACCGGAGAGACGTGTACTTGACCAGGCTGAACCGAGATCTGGACGAGCGAATGGCAAAGGGCATCCACAAGCCATGTATCCAAGCCAACATCATCGAAGACAAAGAAGCCGCGTTGAACAAGGAGGAGCTGACGTCAATCAGCTTGACGATGCTGTCTGGCGGCCTAGATACCATCACCACCTTGGTGCAATGGAGTGTTGCTCTGCTTGCTCAGAGACCAGATGTTCAAGACAAGGCCATCAAGGAGATTAGGAAACTCTACTCCGAGGAGGAACCATTGGCCGATGCACATGATGATCAGAAGTGCAGCTATATTGTCGCGCTAGTCAGAGAGTGTCTCCGGTATTTTACTGTCCTGCGCCTAGCCCTTCCACGTACTACAATCAAAGACGTTACGTACGAGGGCAAAGTCATTCCGGCTGGGAGCACATTGTATCTGAATGCGTGGGCGTGCAACATGGGTATGTTATTATCCCGCATCCTCGTCCTTTTTTCCCCTCTCTTTTGCCTGCAGATACAAGAGTGAGCACAACGCTGACTGGCTCAACAGATCCTGAAGTTTGGAGCGATCCACGCGAGTTTCGTCCAGAGCGCTGGCTCGAGCAGCCCAACGCGCCGTTGCACACTTACGGGCTGGGTTACAGGATGTGCGCAGGATCGTTATTGGCCAATCGCGAGCTCTACTTGATCTTCTTGCGCTTGCTGAACAGCTTTGAGCTTGTGCAGGACTCTCAGGTGGACGTGCACCCTGTACGAGGCAGCTCGGACCCCACCTCCTTGGTCACAATGTGCCATGCTTACAAGGTCATCTTTAAGCCGCGGAACGAGACGGTACTGCGTGAGGCTTTGAAGGCGGCAGACGAGCGATTGGCTGCAAAGGAGAGGGCATGAGGGGCAAGCATTGATCCTTGTAACATATCCGCTACGTAGCGCTACGGGTGCGAAAGGTCTGAAACGATTGTGTTGTCGCTATAAAAAATATCTGTGATTGAAAGTTGCAAGTCAATAATGGGTGATGGAAATGTTGGACATGTGGAATACACTAGTGTAGGACGGCAATAATACGCGAACCCGGTAGGTGCAGGCGGGGACGGCCATGCCATGTGGTAGCGCATGTTGAGCATATCCTCTTTTGCATTCCAGGCTCGCTCTTACATGCTTACATCGAGGTGGATGTGTTCACTTGTCAGCTGACTCGATACCAAGCGATTAGTGTCCTCGATAGCTTACCTTCGTATGCGCGCATCGCTCAATCGCCCTCGGCACAGCTAACGACACGCGACACGCTCCACTACAACGCCAATTTTACTTTAACACAATGACCGGCTCTCCTGGATGGTAGCGACAGACCGCGCCACAAATAGCACGTGGTTGCAGGAAGGCTTCATTCGCAGCAACATGTTGGGAAAGGCGATGCTTACGGGCGACGAAGAGTTGGGCAAAAAAGACGACGACCATCGGTACAAGCCAGCGCGACGATCTGGCTGGGCGATATGGAACCACACGTTCCGCTGGCGACGGAGACGGACACTGCTGGTTGTAGTGGGTCTGTTCGTCGTCTACTACTACTTTTTCGGCGGCGCCTCAGATGAGTACGGAGAGGCGATTGAGGGGCGCTCTCGATATCCGATGGGGCGGCCCATTACATCTGTGTATGAGAAGCCCAGTGCATACAAAGGCGGCGAAGACGACGACGAGCCGACGGGGCCGCCACCGGGCATACATCATCCCAAACATGGAGAACAGGCTCCTCACGTATACGATGGACAGATACGCTTCTACCGCCTAGCCTCCTCGCTACGAGCGTCTTCCTCCGTGACCGAGGGGTATGAGGAAACAAACAGGAATATACTCTTTGCCGTGTCGAGCCTCAAGAGCGCTGCTGCGCTTCTACCAATGGTCTGCGAAATGTCGCAATGGAACAGGAACCACGTGCATGTCGCCTTCATGGGGAGGGACGATATACCTCTGGAGCACTTGATGGAGATCAACGGGATAGATCGGGCCAAATGCCAGGCTGTGTGGCATGATGCGCGACCAGACTATACCGAGTATGTACTGCCACCCGTACGGTTGCTTAGCGGGCTGTTCAAGCACTTGGTCGCCTACCGATCACGCAGAAAGCATGCAGTATCTGCGTGAAAGGCTTCAGGCAGGCCGAAACAGCCCAACTTGATGGTGGAACACAACTGACTGATATGTCGTCTGCAGGTATAGCACCGATGTGCGCGCTGAGTCTGCGGTGACTGGCGCCTTGAACCACATGTACCGCTTTTTGCATCCACAGGCAGCCATTATATATGACCCGACATCTGAAGATGGCTTCTTCGTCAAGGGCATCCGAAGTAAAACCGGCAAGATGGGTCTCTCTCTCATTGAAGTGCCCAAGGATAGGATCGAAGAGTTGATGTGGATCACCAGACTCGACGCAGGATCGCTAAAACAGTGGCATGATCCTGCCGTAGACGTGTTGATCCAGGTACCGTCAGACTCGTCGAGCGTTCTAAGATTGCTAAAGTCGATCAAGGATGCCGACTACAGCGGTCTGAGGCCGCCACGTATTACGCTAGAGCTGCCAGCTGAGCTTGACGTATCTTTAAAACAACATTTGGCGAAATTTGAATGGCCTCCACACAGCGATCATGGGGGCGCAAATGGCGGACTGATTGTTAGACGGCGCATCTCGAGCCATCATCACAACCAAGAAGAGTCGGCTATACGCTTCCTCGAGCTCTTCTATCCATCGAGCACGAGCAATTCGCATGTGTTGCTGCTTTCGCCACAGGCGCAACTATCTTCTCATTACTTCCACTTCATCAAGTATGCGCTGCTGGAATACAAATACTCGACATTTGGCGCTTTTGATAACGCCGGCCTCATGGGTATCAGCCTCGACCTTCCATCGGTGCTTTTGGACGGTAAAACGCAGCTGCCTCTCCCATCAACTGAGGACATGCACACAGACCGATACAAAAAACTGCTTCCCAAGGTTAAGAGCGCGCCATTCATGTGGCAAGCGCCCAACAGCCATGCGACATTGTTCTTTGGTGACAAATGGGCGGAGCTACACTCTTTCTTGGGTGGTCGCGTAGCCAAGCAGCGCACAGCGACCAAACCCTCCTCGCGGAAGAAGCTGGTTTCAGAGACACTACCAGCTTGGACAGAGTACATGCTTGAGTTGATGCGAGTACGGGGTTACTCACTTCTCTATCCTGCGAAATACAGTCCTGCCCTAGTCACCATACACAACGAACTGTACTACGCACCAGAAGAATTTATTGCTTCACTTACTGCAGACGGCAAGGAATTACCAGCTGCACCGTCAGAATCAAACGAGGCCTTCCTTCGAGCTGAAGGATTAGTGAAGCCTCCGAAGCATGTAGAAGCATCTATCATGCCTGGCTCAGTACCTCTCCATCTCGCGCTTCCCTTCAGCGGCGACCTACCCGAAATCCCACACCTACCCCAACTCCTCTACGATGGCCAGCAGATCGATCTCGTAAACGTTTCTACCATAGCAAAGGCATATGCAGATAGCTTCCGCGAAGAGATTGGTGGCTGTACGATTCCCAAAGGCAAGCATAAGAAGATGACTGCGGGCGAGGCAGGGGATCTATTTTGCTACGGGGACGAAGATGCGAGCGATTGGGAGGATGACGAGACACGGGAGGTGGAATTGTTCCATGCGCCAATCGATGACCAGTTGGAGAAGCTCATAGACGAAGCGCTGCCCAGTGCGGCCACATCTACCAGGCAGAAGACAATCACGCGCCCTACTGCCGTGGCTGAGGACATATAATACTTGGTTCGCCCTTTTTTTCTTTTGTATATAGTACGAGCTTATCCAACGAATGATTGGGATTTTGAACTTCCTTGGAATCCCGACGCGGCTTTTGAGTTCATAATCGGCACGTGACGGTGCTAGACGAAAAGCGGGGCTTAGCGTGAAGCAGCCCACGCTAGTCCTGCTTTGGTGATGACGCCGATAGCGTAGCGTAGGTAAATTTTGGACTTGGTGGAGAATCTTCAATTACTACAGGAGGCAACTCCAAGTGCCACCACCACCCGCCTCTTTGCGCGTTCGACCCTGCTCATTCATTTTCGGCGTTGTATTCCTGCTGTCTCATTCTGGTGTTGCAGCATCCTGTTTCTCTCTCTCTCTCTCTCTTTCGTTTCTGTTTCATGCGATACCCATAGACTATTTACGACGGCATACGTGCAAGATGCTCCCGCGAGTAGCAGGACGGAAACTCCGCAGAGATGCGTTCAGGACGCCGACGACACTGAGCGACCAACTGACGCTGCCATGGCTCTGCCCCGCGCTGTCACGGACAAGATACTACGCCCTGTCGACAGCGGCAGCAACAAAAACACACACACCCGACTCGAGAAGACGACCGGGGGAAAAATTACCTGCGCTATCCTCGCGACACGAGACGCGCTCCCTCGCCACAGCAGCCGAGCTGCAACCACCGCTGTCGTCCTCGCTCCCCTTCAATCCTTTTGTCCAGGCATGGGGTCGCCAGATGCCATCGCCCGAGCTCTCGCGACTGCCGACGTGGGACGGGTCAAATCCCCTCGTCGTGCGCGACTCGTTGGTCTCGTCGCCCGCACTGCGGACTAGAGACGGTATCGGAAGTGACCCCATCGAACTGCACCAAAGCCTATACGCTTGTTTGCGTGTTGGCCGCATAGACCGGGCGGCCGTCATCATCGATCGCCTTATGACGATTTACAAGCCAGATGCCGCCGAAGTAGTGGATGCGCACAATGTCTACATGCAGACACTACTTGAGATGGGCCAGATGGACCCCCAGCCCGAGGCAATGGCAAAGGTGGAGCGTTGGTACACGACCAAGATGCTCCGGGCAGGAGTGCCGCCGAATGCGCAAACGTTTGTCACCCTCATCCGGTCGGCCATGAACTTTCTAGTCGGCAACGTGCAGGAAGACTCGATACGTGCACACATTGCCGCAGCACGCCAGCATGGCGAACACATGTTGGAGGACATCAACACATCACCCGACTTCTCCGACGAGGAATGGGACCTGCTAATCCACATGCAACCAGAATCATTTGACGAGCCCCCACCTGTCGAAGAGGTCCAACATCTCCACTTCAACACGCCCTCTGGCCGCCAGAACCTCATCGACCATGGCCTAGCGCATCCCACCCAGTCCATCAAGCCCGTCCCTCAGAAAGGCATGGGCCTCGACTCGTTGAAACATGCCCTCACAGTCTTTGACGATGCCGAACGTGTTCCATACCCACATGACATGGAGGGCACCCAAGAGGAAAAGGACCAGGCTTACGCATATGCCCGTCAGCTACAAATGGAACAAGATGGCATGGAAGCTGCTGTTAACAGGTGGAAACAGGAGGACGAGAAATTGCAGCAAATCGGAATCCATGGCGTCATGAACACCAAACCAATCCAGGCCATGATGTACGGCTGGTACAAGGCCCTCGTACCGGCGTTCAAGAAGCGCATTGAGCATGCCAAGCAGGTCTTGTCTGAGTCTGCCAAGGACATGATGCGCGAAGAAGTCAACTCATACGGCGTCTGGCTGGAGAGATGCAAACCGGAAAAGCTCGCCGCCATTACCGTTGCTCGCACCACTCAGGCCACGGTGAGAGGCAAAGGTGAAGATAACTCTGGCCTGAAGATTTCGTCGCTATCCGTTTCCATAGGCACAGAGATTCAGGACTATCTCGACGGTGAATCACAGGCCCGACGAGATGCCTTCCTCAAGAAGCAACGAAAACAGACTCGGCTAGACTTGTTCAACAAGCTGTCCAAGTCAAGCCCAGTCTCGCAGACTGAGCCACCACAAACGCAATCAGGTGGCAGCCTTGTGAGTTTTGAGAAGACCAACATACCTCTCTCTGTTCGGACCAAGCTCGGGGCTATGTGCCTGGAGAACCTCCTTCAAACTGCCACACTTACCGTGACGGCAAAAGATCCTCGGACCGGCGAGACGGTATCTCGCAGTATGGCAGCATTTCACCACCAGGTCGGCTTTCATCAGGGCAAGAAGCTTGGTTTCATAGTGCCGCACCACGATGTCCTGGCCAAGCTACGGACTGATTCTGTTCATAGCATCCACAATGTCAGACTACCTATGGTGATTGAACCCAAGTTATGGTCGAGCTTCGAAGAAGGCGGCTATTACACCATACCCCAAAAGGTAGTTCGTCAGAAGGGCGGTGATTCATCACAGCGAGCATACGCTCAGTCCGCGATAGAGAACGGCGACATGTCCAAGGTCATGGCTGGCCTCGATGTGCTCGGCCGGGTGCCTTGGCAAATCAACGCTCCTGTCTTCGATGTCATGGCACGCGCTTGGAATTCCGGTGAGAGTCTCGGATCTCTTATTGGAGAGAACGCTGTTACGGCTTTGGAGCGCCCCAAGGAGCCTCCAGCCGATGCCACATATCAAGAACGGGCAAAGTGGGGCAAAGCTTTGAAAGAATATGACAATCTCATCGGCGGTCTACACTCGCAAAGATGTTTCCAAAATTTTCAACTGGAGACCGCACGGGCATTTCTAAACGAAAAGAAAATGTACTTCCCACACAGTGTCGACTTTCGAGGTCGAGCATATCCAATTCCCCCCATACTCAACCATATCGGCTCTGATGTCGCCAGAGGTCTTCTCAAGTTTGCAAACGGTAAAGAGCTGGGCACTGTCGGTCTGCAATGGCTCAAAATCCATCTTGCTAATCTCTACGGATTCGACAAGGCTAGTCTACGAGAACGCGAACAGTTTGCCATGGATAACCTTGCCGAGATTTATGATTCAGCAAGCAATCCGTTGGATGGTCGGCGATGGTGGGTCAAGGCAGAGGACCCGTGGCAATGTTTGGCATGCTGCATAGAGCTCAAGAACGCTCTGGACTCACCCGATCCGACTCGATTTCTGTCACAACTGCCAGTCCACCAGGATGGTACATGTAACGGACTACAACATTACGCAGCCTTGGGAGGTGACCATGCCGGTGCTCGCCAGGTCAATCTCGAACCCTCGGACAGGCCGCAGGACATTTATACGGGTGTTGCTGAACTTGTCAAGGAGATGGTTACCAAAGACGCTGCCAAAGGTTCGGAGCTTGCAAAGTTTGTCGATGGTCACATTAGTCGAAAGGTCGTCAAGCGTACAGTCATGACGAACGTCTACGGAGTCACCTTTATGGGCGCGAAGGAGCAAGTACACGATGAGCTACGCAACATTTTCCCCAAGTTTGAGCCAACTGAGAAGATCAAGTCGCTTGGGAGTGTTGCTTTGTATATTGCGTACGCAATCTTTGAAGCTCTGGGCAAGATTTTCAATGGTGCTCAGGAAATCCAGTACTGGTTGGGCGAATGTGGCGAACGCATCACAACATCCATCTCTGCCGAGCAGATACAGCGGATTCATGATCGGTACAATGGCATGGACCCCGTGAAAGAGATGTATCACTCCAAGTTTGTACCACCCAAGAAGATGACAGCATCTCAGCTCAACAAGTTCAACAAGAGCATGGAAAACTTCACAACCGGTATCATCTGGACTACACCACTCAGAATGCCAATCGTACAACCCTACAGGAAGGACAGTGTCCTGAAAATCAGGACAAAGATTCAGGATATTACAGTCTCGAAAAGATCGACAAAGGATGAAGTTGACAAGCGGAAACAACTTCAAGCATTCCCTCCCAACTTTATTCACTCCCTCGATGCGAGTCACATGCTGCTATCAGCACTCAAGGCCAGCGAGATGGGTCTCGATTTTGCGGCCGTGCACGACAGTTTCTGGACGCACGCTTCTGACATCCCCAACCTGAATGTCATACTTCGTGATGCCTTTGTGCGCATGCACTCTGAGGATGTTGTCGACCGTCTGGCTGCCGAATTTTCGGCACGCTACGCAGGTGCTATGTACCGAGCGAACATCCTCGCGTCCACAGATGTTAGTCGGCAGATTGTCAGGTGGAGAGCCAACCACCGCAGGCTTTCAACCACTGGCTCTGCCCCAGGTTACCGCCAGGGTGAAGCAACATTTGAGGAGGTGGCGCTTGAGGCTAAGCGTTTGAAACTGTTGAAAAGCAAAGATCCCGAGGAAAGGAAAAAGGGCGAGAAGATGGAGACGCCAACTAGCATTTGGCTCGCGAACCAAGATCCCAAGGCACTTCACTCATATCGTCTCAGTCTTCTTGGCGAAACCAAAGACAAGGAGTCAGCGGATAGGCAGACGGCGGTTAGGGATAAGGTCTTGGGTGCCGAGGCAGATGCAGTGACAGA